>ODAI011093302.1_pt1 | contig 16983 bp, 15 predicted proteins | sample 1539321 | NCBI WGS metagenome assembly ODAI01 (sample SAMN02144231, study PRJEB22623) | gut metagenome | biome: sheep rumen | host: Ovis aries | place: New Zealand | reverse complement strand
TTAAAATAACAGGGTCTGATACCTATCTGATAGATGGAAAAGAATGGACGGAAAAAGAAATGGAGTTGATATGATGACAATTGTATTGAACGCTATCAAAGCATTATTCGTATTGATTGCCTGTTTGTGCATTCACCCTTGTTCCGCCCAAGTCGAACATGTAGTAAAACTTGGCACGGGCATTATGTCGTTAGAGTCTGTAGACAGTTATCCACAAAAACTGCTTGAAGTAATTGAAAATAGTGATACAGCTGTCATTGTCAGAATCACAACCTTCAACGAATGGGAAGATGTACAAACGGTCGAAAGCTTAAGATATGCTCCTTATGTGGCTAACAGGATATATGATGAAAAGCTGCGGAAATATCTAAAGCCAACAACTTTCATTAACAGTGAGTCAGAAAGTACCAGGCATCTGACAGACAGTATATTCATCGGTACTGAAAAGACAATGGTCGAGATGATTCGCAAAGCACTTGCTATATCCTCAAGTCTGAAGTTCGATAATCTTTTGGCACAAAGGATCTATAATGGCGAAGTAGCCTGCATGAGTTCTGATTATTCTTTGGAGACAATGACGGGCACTTGTTCCGAATGTACAAACATCTTCTTGGCCCTGATGCGAAATCGTAATATCCCAGCACGCTTTGTCAGAGGTATGGTCTTCAATCAAGGTAACATGACATTCCATGCATGGGCCGAAGTCTGGTTCGACGGCTTTGGTTGGTGGGCTGTTGATCCTCAGACTGGCAACGAAATGACACCATATTTTTTCTATAAACTACACGCAGGTGCTGACGCTTTAGAATGTGGTTGCAATTCATTGAAAAGTTACCGTTTCAGAAACGGAAGCGTGATTATAGAAGAACAGACTGTAAAATATCAATTCTGAAACATGAACGTAATACTATATATACACGGCAAAGGCGGCAGTGCAACGGAGAGTGAGCACTTCAAACCGCTGTTCCCAGACTGCGAAGTGATAGGCTTGGGCTATCAGACGTTCAGTCCTTGGGAAACAGGTATGGAAATACATGTAGCCGTAGAAAAACTGAAACGAAAATATGAGAATGTTATCCTGATTGCTAGCAGCATCGGGGCATTCTTCAGTATAAATGCAGACATTGACGATATGATTCAGAAGGCCTACTTTATCTCTCCCATCGTGGATATGGAGAAGCTGATTACCAATATGATACAGTGGGCCAATGTCACAGAAAGGAAACTGGAGTCAGAAGGTGTGATCCATACAGACTTTGGTGAAGATTTGTCGTGGGAGTATCTGTGCTACGTCAGAAATCATCCGATTACGTGGTCTGTACCAACGCAAATTCTGTACGGCAGCAACGATCATCTGACATCATTAGAAACCATCACTGACTTTGCCAATAAGCATCAAGCCACTCTAACTGTCATGGAAGGCGGCGAACATTGGTTTCACACAGAAGAACAGATGCTGTTCTTGGATAATTGGATAAAAAATGAAAAGAGAAATATGAATACAAAAGCACTTGTCGTTATTGACATCCAGAACGACATCACAAAGCACTACCGCGACATCATCGATAATCTTAACGCAGCTATTGATTGGGCGGTAAATGAGGGAATGCACGTCGTCTATATCAAGCATAACAACATTACCGCAGGCACCCGTACATTCAAACCTGGTACTCGTGGCGAGGAGTTGGTGCCAGAACTGAAGGTCGTATCGGACAACATCTTTGTGAAGACAAAGAGTAACGCATTGACGAGCGAGGCGTTTTCAAAGTTCATTGCTGAAAACGGAATCACAGAGTTTTATATCGCTGGTGCCGATGCTACTGCCTGCGTGAAGTCCACCTGTTTCAATATGCGGAAAGCAGGCTATACGGTGCATGTTTTCTCTGACTGTGTTACCAGTTACGATCTGAAAAAAATACAAGAGATGCTCGCCTATTACGAAAAGCAGGGTTGCGAATTAAAAATGTTAAAGGTATGAATTCTATCTTCGTGAAGGGTTCAAACCTTGCAAGAGCGAGGAAGTCGGACTATGATTAACTTGGGTTTATATGGAAAAATGAAAGTGTACAATGAACAATTCCATAATTGATTCAATCGGAATACAAAGTAAGACGCTTGGCAAGATGATGGCTGCAACAGTTTATGTTCCTGCCAACCATACCTACAGTCTGCCGGTTCTTTACTTCATGCACGGACGTAGTGGCGATGAAAATATCATCCATGCACTTGATATCCAATACGTAGCCGACAAGATGATTGCTGAAGGACGAATGCGTCCAATGTTGATTGCTTGTCCGCGAATGGAGGATGCCTTGGGATTAAATGCCCATGAAGATTATTTTTTTAACGAGGTGATGCCACTCATAGAACAACGGTATAAAATCTCAAAACGTTTCATAGGTGGATGTTCGGCAGGCGGCTATATAGCTTTGAACTATGCACTTCGTCATCCTGTTATGTTTTCTCGCGTGGGTGGTCACATGCCTGCAATTGAAGAAAGCCTTGACGATGAAGACCTGCATTATTTCGGTACACGCAATGTATGGGAAGCTAATAATCCACTCTTCCTTGCTCGTCAAAGCCAATTGTCATCAAATATAAAGTTCTATCTGGATGCAGGTGATAAGGATGAGGGCGGGTTTTATCGTGGGTGTTCTCTGCTTGCTGAAATACTAAAGGCGCGTGGCATTCAGGTAGAGAATCACTTGAATAAAGGTCATCATAATATTCAATATATAAAGGATAATCTTGAGAGTTATTTCAGGTTTTATTCAATTATAAAAAATGATAATGAAGTATTACATTGAAGAAATTGCAGACTGCAAAGTTGTTTATATGCGCCGTATAGGGCAATATGGAAAAGAAAACTATGCGTTGATGAGCAAGATGAAAGCGTGGGCTGATACGAACGGACTTTTATCGGAAGAGGCCGTAATCTATGGAATTGCTCTAGATAATCCACAACTCACTAAGCCCACTGAATGCAGATACGACGTATGTTTGCTAACATTAAACATCGAAAGCACTGAATCCGATAATCAGATATCTGTCCGAAATCTCAACGGAGGCAGATATGCTGTATTCACAATCGAGCATACGGCAGATGCAATTGCAAATTTCTGGCAGTCGTTCTCTACTGAGGTGTATAGTTGCGGCGTGACTATGGACATCTCACGTCCAATAATGGAAAGATATTCTGTAAAGATGGTAGCGAACGGTTTATGCGAGATGTGCGTGCCTGTGATGCCGGTGGAGGTACGGTCTCGATTTAAGTTCAATACCGTTGGTTTGTTTACCACAGACAACAAGGCTACCGTCGATTTCTACACGAAGGCTTTTGGCTTTACCACATCATGGGATGGCGAACAACCCAATGTGGAAATGGCATTAGGCGAAATGCGTATTATCCTATTTCAGCGAGATGCTTTTGAGCAGATGGTCTCTCAAAAGTTCCAATATCCTCAAGGGTTAAATGGAACAATGGAGTTGAGTTTCGATGTGCCGTCGTTTGCCGATGTTGACAAGGAGTATCAGAATGCTCTTAACAATGGTGCAAAGTCCGTTCTCCCTCCAACAACAGAACCATGGGGGCAGCGCACTTGCTACGTTGCCGACCCTGATGGGAACCTCATCGAAATAGGATCGTTTGTAGAAGAATAAAATGGACGCTGTAATATACATACATGGCAAGGGCTGTTCTTGGATAAATGGATAAAGGAATCGAGATAATGGCAATAACAGAAGATAAACTTCGACAGACATTCAGCGAGGGCGGTGCTCAGGAAATCTACCAAGAGATAAAGGCTGGTAGTGATTTCCTCGGCTTCGCAAAAATATACGCATTCAGTGAAGATTGTCGGGTAGCAAGGAGTGCCTTGTGGGGATTGACTAAAGCAAATAAGGCAGAACTGTCGCAATTGCAAGTGATAATCAACGACCTCGTCAATCAGGCCATGCAGACAGAAAACTCATCTGTCAGGCGACTGACTCTGAATATTTTGGAGCGACTGGATATGTCTGAAAATGATTTGCGGACGGACTTCCTCGATTTCTGCTTCGAACACATGATGGATGTCGAGGAGTATCCTGGCATTCAGTCCGTCTGTATGAAACTCACCTTCCGTATGTGCAAATTTTATCCAGAACTGATGGACGAACTGAAGCGCACGCTCGAGGCGATGGAAACAGACTATTACAAGCCTGCCGTGAAATGCGTCAGAAACAGAATTCTAAACGGGAAACTGAAATATTAATGACATCTGTCACAGAATCGTACAAGAAGTTTAATTTGAATATTCAGAGTTATGAAAAGGATGAAGACTATAGCAATGATACTACTGCTCGTTACGGTGACCTCTGCACAGGGCCACAATAAGGTTGTTGAGAGGCTGCAATACGTCTATGCGCTGAAGGAAGTTATCAATGACAGCGTCTGGAAGGGGGTCGCTGATAAGCAATATGATGTTCCGTTGCTGTATTATGCCGATACCTGTTGCTATGTGGTGAATCCCACGGAGAAGTTCTTGGCTAAGTATCCGTCAGTTTTAGTACACAGCGGCAGCGACATCCAGATTTTCCAGACGAAGAGAGTCGATGACAAACCATTCCACATGCACGTAACCTTTACCGATGTGGAAGAAAACATTGACTACCGCACGCCTATCATGAGGTGCAGCAGCTTGGAACTGACGAGCAAGACAATACCTGATGTCACATCTGTCAACGAATGGGCAACGATGGTGATGCATGAGTCTTTTCATGGTTTCCAGTTCAAGCACGATGGTTACTTGGATATTTACGAAGCAATCACCAATGCGGTTTTGCCAGATACTCTAACCACATTAGCCGCCTGTCATGATTGGTACAGTGAGGCTATCACTCAAGAGAACGACTTGCTACTAAAAGCAATTGACACCAACGATATTGAGGCATCAAGAGCCTACATCCTATCATTCCTTAAGTTACGTAACGAGCGCAGGGAAAGGGTAAAAAAGGATTTGGGCATAGACATTGTAGCCTTGGAGCAACTTTACGAAACGATGGAAGGTTCTGCCCGCTATATCGAATATTGTCTGTATCGGCATTTTGGAGATTTCAACCTGTCCGATGCAAAATGGCTATACACTGTTGGGCGCAAGTATTACTACGCCACGGGGTTCAATCTCCTTCGTCTCCTTGACAAACTTGGAATAGAGTATCATTCGCATATCTTTGCAGACGTAGCCTCAGTGGAAAAATGCATTCAATAGATATCCATACTTTTGCAGTCGGATTTGTAATTATTCTGATGGTCTTGCGACTAATAGGGTAAAGAAACAAAGTTGAACATTTAAACAGTTTGAGTTATGAAAAAGATGAAGACTATAACAATGGCATTGGTGCTCATGATGGGCATGGCCACGACAAGTTGCGTTTCTACACGCGATACTGTAAGAATCAATCAGGTGGAGTTGGGTATGGACAAGAGTGACATCCAGAAGCTTTTAGGCACTCCTCTGTTCAAGAATGCCAATGAGAATGGTGAGAAGTGGGGCTACCGCAAATATGTAGGCGAACTGGCAGATGCTGAGGAAATGTATTTCATTGTGAAATTCGATGCCAACGACAGGGTGACTGCCTATCAGTCAGTCAAGGCTCCCAATCGCCATCACAAGCAAATGTAGTCCCATTCGTCACAAAACCCTGCAGAATATCCCAGAAATTTGGCAGTTTCCACAACTATCCATACTTTTGCACCGTCAAAAATAAAATTTAAAATAAAACAGGTATGAAAACAAGAAGAATAATAATAATGGCTGTTGCCACGGCATTGGTTTGTATGGGCAGCTTTGCTCAGAGCCAGAGAATCATGCAGTTCCAGGAGGAATACTCCAAGATTCAGTCGCACTATCAAGAACTGTTACATAGCGGCCAACGCAAGGAGGCAATGGAGCCGTTGCGAACGCTTATCATCATGCTCGACACTACGACGGTCTTCAAGGAGACGGAAATCCCTGAGGCCGCTATCATAGAGCAGAAAGCAAACTGTGTCTACGACATGGCTTGTCTCTATGCTCTGACAGGACAAAAGAAGAAGGCTCTTCAAGAGTTGGAGAAGTCGGTGGACCTGGGCTATAAGAACTATAACAATATGCGCTACGACAACGACCTCCAGTCGCTCCGCAAGGACAAGAAGTTTCAGGCCCTGCTTGCAGAGGTCAAGGGTCGCAGGCCGCTTGGTGTCTTGCAGAAGTCGGCCCCATACGCTATAGACTCTGTAAAAAAGGATAATCCGTTCCGCTATCAGCCCCAGGAGTCGATGAACCTCAGGATGGTGCGTGACTACTTCAAACTCGACTCCGTAGCTGGCCAGGGCGATGAACTCTCGAAAATCATCAACCTGTTGCACTTTGCCCACGACAACATCCGTCACGATGGCAATAACAGAGCCTTCGCCGAGTTGGATGCCATCGACCTCTACAATTATTATAAGACCACTGGCCGTGGCGTGAACTGCCGTCAGTTGGCCATTTCGCTCTGTGAGATGTATCTCTCGATGGGCATCCCAGCCCGCTACGTCACCTGTATGCCTGCCGATCCCAACGACTACGAGTGCCACGTCATCAACACGGTGTGGTCGAACCAACTACAAAAGTGGCTCTACATCGACCCAACGATGGATGCCTGGGTGATGGACGAGGACGGCACGATGCTGAGTATCGCCGAAGTGCGCGAACGGCTTATCAACGACCAGCCGCTGGTGCTCTGCGAGACTGCCAACTGGAACCATGAGAGCCAGCAGACCAAAGAGTACTATCTGGACGAATATATGGCGAAGAACCTCTACTATTTCGTCTGCAAGAAGATCAGCCGCTTCAACCCTGAGAGCGTCTATCGCAACAATCCTCCTAAGGATGACATCCGCCTCATTCCCACAGGATTCGTGAACGACAACTGGAAGTGCGACACCACCACCGATCCCGCTTTCTTCTGGGCTAAGCCAGAATAATTACTAAGAATTAGAAACAATGAACATAAGATTAGAAACACCACAAGATTATCGTGAGGTAGAGAACCTCACACGAGAAGCATTCTGGAACGTGTATCGTCCAGGCTGCACGGAGCACTATGTGCTGAATAAGTATCGTAACAATCCGGACTTTATCCCAGAGTTGGACTTTGTGATGGAGGAGGATGGGAAGATTATAGGCCACGTCATGTTTTCCAAGGCAGAGATTGTCCTTGATGAAAACTGTCCGATAGAAAGGCTACGGGTAGGCGACGGCACGTCGGGAATGGGAAGGATTCTTCCTGCCTGGACCTTCGGTCCCATCAGCATCCATCCCGATTACAAGCGTAAGGGCTATGGCCTGAAGCTGTTGAACTATGCCATCGGAAAGGCCCGTGAACTGGGAATTGGTGTGCTCTGTATGGAGGGCAATATTGACTTCTACAAGCACGCAGGCTTCGACCTCGCCAGCAAACTCAACATCCATTACCACGACATGCCGAAGGATGACGAGGTGCCTTTCTTCCTTGCCCAGGAGTTGAAGCCAGGCTATCTGAAGGGTATCGGGGGCACCTATTGTCCACCCAAGGGCTATTTCGTAGCCGATGAGAACCCTGAGGCTTTCGAGGCCTACGACAAGACTTTCCCCAAGAAAACTAAGGAATACAACGAGGGCCAGTTGCCTCCATTCGCCGAGAAGGCAAAACTCGTATTGCAGTCAGAGCGTCTGACCCTGCGCCCTTGGTTCGAGAGTGACGCTGACACCTTATTTAAATATGCGAGCGACCCAGAAGTTGGCCCCCGTGCCGGCTGGGCACCTCACAAGTCGATAGAGGAAAGTCTGGAGGTAATTCGCAACGTGTTCAATCGAGACACCACCACTTGGGCCATCGTTCTCAAAGAAACGAATGAGGTTATTGGTGCTATGGGGTATGGCGCATCATGCGATTGCAAATTGCCTATCCGCGAGGGAGAGCCTATTGTTGGTTATTGGGTGGCAAAGCCTTATTGGAATAATGGCTATTGCACAGAGGCATTGCAACTGATGCTTGACCATATTCACACAACAACAGACATCCCGTCGCTCTGCTGCGGTCACTTCGTCGATAACCCTGCCTCTGGCCGCGTGATGGAGAAATGTGGCTTTGTCCCTACAGGCGAAGAGTGTTTTGACGAAACTCTCTATGGAGGCAAGGACAGGCCAATAAGGGTATTGAGATTAGAATGGTAATTATAATGAAACAAATTATCAGTATTCTCATTTGTGCATTGTTCGCTACGACAATCAACGCACAGAGTCTTAGCAAAGAGCAGTTGCTTCAGGACTTTGATTACTATTTCAGTCAGATGGAGTTGATTCATCCTGACCCCTATACGACCTTTGGCGGGAAAAAGGGTTTTGACGTGGCTGTTAAGGGACTGAGGAATGATTTGGCTGGGAGGGATTCCCTGTCGCTTAACGAGATGCAGGTGGAAATGACCAAACTGATCTCTGCCCTTCATGATGGTCATACGAATGTGGGCTATCCAGATGTTCCTGAAAAGGTGGAGAACGCATGGACTCCACTGAACCTTAAAGTGATTCCTGATGGTATCGTCATTAATGGATATGCACCTGAGTGGGAATGTCTGAAAGGGGCGCGGGCACTTGAAGTCGAGGGCGAGCCATTGCAGACCGCACTTGAGCGGCTTGACAAAACGGTCATCACCGAGAATCGATACGGCTTGATGGGGAAAGCGTGCAAAGCGCTCTGCCACAATAATTCTCTGCGACAACTGTTCCCCAGGTTTAATAAGGACTCGCTCTCGATGAAACTGAGAACAGCAAGTGGAAAGGATACCATCGTCACTCTGCCTTTCTATCCCAATGGCTCAAAATGGAAAGCGTTTGTCGAACCGTCTGAAGACAGTCGGTTTCCTAAAGAGAACTTCGAATACCGTTTCGCAGACAAGCAAAAGCAGACGATGGTGATGTGCATCAATGCTGTGATGAGTGCAGATGTGCCAGGCTATCAGGACTCAAAGGTTATTGTGGCTGATGCCTTTGCCAAGATGCTGCGCGAGATGAAAGCAGCAGGTAGTCCCCGCCTGATCATCGACCTGAGAGGCAACAATGGCGGCTGGACCATGATTATGTATGCCGCCTTGTACGAACTCTACGGTGAGCGATTTCTGAAAACTGACTTAGGATTCCACTTCAAGACAAAACTGTCAGAGGCACTGCTGAAGCGTGACAGCATTACGCTGGAGCAGTTTAACCAGATGCGTGGAACAGCGCTTGGACTTGGTGATTATTACGAAGAGCCGTCGAGCATCGGCAGTATTGATGTGTTTGTATGTGCCGATAAAGATATCTTGAAGGCTCAGAACGGGAAACCGATTTACACACCCATGGAAATCTTTGTGGTGACTGATGAGCGCACCTTCAGTGCGGCTTTCCATTTTGCCTATATGATGAACAAGATGGGAGCAACAATTGTTGGTGTCCCTTCTGGTCAGTCGCCCAACACGTTTATGGAATTGACTCCGTTCAAGTTGCCAAACTCAGGTCTGGAGTGTTCTGTTTCTAACTCCCTTCAACTCTGCTATCCCCAAGACCATCCTAAGGCACATGTTTTCACCCCTGACATCCAACTGACTTATAAGGATTATCAGAAGTACAATTTTAGCAAGGATGCCGAACTGCTTTATTTGATGGATTATCCTGGCGCAACAACCGACATCCTCTTCGAGATTCGTCCTGAGGTGAATTACGTGACTCATCTCTATACGCTGGCAGGATTAGGATTCTCTGATGAGGAATATACAGCGAAGTATGGAAACGCACTGCCCAAGGCTGCTGTTGACACCTTACAGAAGTACAAGGACTATCTCGTGTTTGGGCAAGGCGAGGGTGGTATGCTGGCCGGGCCATTCTTCTTTGGCGTATCGAGAGAGTCGTTTGCCAATGCAGATTCCTTGCAATTAGGAGTGAACGCCATCATCGCAGAAGGCAAAAAGACGAAAGCCTCTGAGGATGTCATGAATGCTGTTCACGCCATCGCTAAAGTGTATGTGGATAACTACGACAACTATCTGGCACAAGTCTATCCGCAGGTGAAGAAGGATATGGAGAATCGCCAGAAGGAATTGACTCAGCGATTGAGAGACAATTCTTTCGTCAGGGATTGGGAGCGCGTGACAGGTTATACTTGGACGCATGGCGACTACCATTGGCTGCTGTATCGGGCTGGGGAGAAAGGCCCGTCGTACAACAACCTGAACGAGAATACCAATACCGTCTACTACAATCAGTCGATAGACTATCAGTTGGCCATGTTCAGCCATGAGTTCGGCATTTTCCTAATGATGGACAGCATCAGCCCCATCATGGAAGAGATGAAGGCATACACCCGAAGTTTGAATAGCGAGAAGGATTTGACCTTCGTGCCCTGGAGTGCTTTCGAGAGCCTTGCCTGCTGGTATAATTGCAAGATTGCTGGCCAAGAGACAGAGGATTACCGCAATTTCAGCGAGGCCGACGTGGAGACGTTCTACCAGATTTATGACCGCCTCTCTGTGATTGGTATCAAAAATCCCTCAGAGTTATATCGCAAAGGCATCATGGAGTATTTAAACAAAATGATGGTGTTGACGGCTAAAGCACAGGAGCCGCAGGACTCCATAGAATCTGTAAACAAGTTGTTGGAGTTGCGGGAGGTTGTCGTGAAGGGCAACCTCCCCAATACCCGTCTGAAGGGCAACGCGATGATTACCCGTATTCAGGGGACACCGCTGGCTGGTTCTGGCACACTCGGGGAGTTGCTGGTGAAGGTTCCTGGCATGACGGGGACAGACGAAGCACCTGAGGTATTAGGCAAAGGAACACCGCTTATATATATCAACGGGCGACTGATGCGCGACGGCAACGAGTTGAAGCGACTGCGCAGCGAGGATATTCGCGATGTGGAGGTAATCAATAACCCCGGTGCAGAATATGACGCCCAAGTGAGGGCTGTGGTTAGAATCCGTACCCGTAAGCAGCAGGGAGAGGGGCTCGGTCTTGGACTGACATTGGCCGATGAGCACGACCTGCGCTACGATTTTGATCGTCCACAAGGCACTTTCGATGTCAATTATCGCAAGAATGGTGTCGATGTGTTTGCTTCCGTTTATGCTTTCCACCAGGATTATCGGCAGTACAGCACACTCGAAGAGATTATGAAAACAGAAGATAAGGTATTCCGTCAGTATGGTCCCTATACGATGACGTGGAAATACAATAGCCTGACCTATACGACTGGTGTAAATTGGCAGTTGGCGGACAATCACTCGCTGGGTGTGCGAGCCGACTTGACACATCGTCCTAAGAGTGGCACCAATCAGGTGATATACGATGAGGATGTCTTTATGAATGATGTATTGACGGATCATCTCTACTCTCATCAAACCAGCAAGGAGTCGAAACCGCTGGGCTGGCTTACCAATACCTATTATAATGGTAAGGTGGGCAAGTTGGGCATTGATTTCAACTTCGATTTCATGAGGAACGGAACAGATACTGATAGGGAAAATGTAGAGCAGAGTCAGGTTCAGGATGACTATGTGCTCAGTAAGTCGGCCACCAGGAGTCGTCTTTATGCTGCCAAACTGGTGCTCTCTTATCCCGTATGGAAGGGCGAGGTAGAGGCTGGTACAGAGATGACTTTCGTGAATCGCGACAATACCTATTGGATTGACAAAGAGGCGATTGCCAATAGTGATGCCGATGTAACAGAGAACAACGTTGCGGCCTTTGCCGAGTATAATTGTGACTTCAAGAAGTATGGCAGTGCCTCTGTGGGGCTGCGCTACGAGCATACGCTCCTGGATTACGACGATATATTGGATAAAGACAAGCGGCTTCACCGCTCAATGGACGAGTGGTTTCCTACTGCTGCCTATTCTGTGGCCTTGGGTAAGGTGCAGACGGCTCTGTCGTACAGCATGAAGACCTACCGCCCCAGTTTCTTCGCCATGAACGATGCCATTACCTATATCAGCCGCTATATGCAGCAGGCAGGTAGTGCTCAGTTGCTGAATGAGCGCGTTCGTGATCTCACTTTTAATGCATCCTATAAATGGGTTACCCTTACGGCTTCTTATGAGCATCTGTCGAATCCCATCACCCAATGGAATTTCCCTACATCAACAGGCGCTTCGCTCTGTAAACACATCAATCTCGATAAGCCCATCAACACATTGAGTGCCTATCTCGCCGTAACACCTCGTATTGGTTTCTGGTCGCTCAATGCAACTGCTGGTGTAGAAAAGCAAGACTTGTATCTCGATGTTGAGGGACCTCAGGGCATTTATCGCGTTTATTACGACAAGCCAAAATATACGCTTAATGCCTTTAATACGTTTACGCTGAAGCATGGCTGGCGGTTCGACGTCAATCTGATGTATCGTTCGAGCGGCTGTACGTATGTGTTCTATAACAATACCTATAATCTGCGCCTAGGCTTTGTAGCGCAGAAGAGCTTGCTCCGTAACAATTCGCTCACCTTGCGTGCTGCGGTACTCGACTGTCTGCAGCGCAACCGCATGAACGAGCTTTCAGATTACGGCTATAACCAGATACAGCAGAACAACCGCTTCTCAACCCACAAGTTGATGCTATCGCTCAACTATCGCCTGAATGCCACCCGCAGCAAGTATAAAGGCACTGGAGCTGGCAAGGAAACACAGGCAAGAATGGGATCATAAGTAAAACCTCGAAGTAAGATTATTAGTATTGTAAGATGAAAAGATTGTTTTTAGGAGCAGCTTTGATGATGCTACTCGCCCCTGCAGTGGCAGACGCACAAATCAACCAAACCAACCAGACCACGCAGACCGTTCGCGGACAAGTGCGGGATGTGGCTTCAGACGAGCCAATGATTGGAGTAACGATTACTATTGAAAATGGTATGACGATGGGCTCCGTTACGGATGCCGATGGAAACTTTGAAATCAAGGATGTACCCGTAGGACGCCACTCCGTCAGGGCAACATATATCGGCTACGAGCCTGTATTGCTGAAGGAGCAACTTGTGACATCGGGTAAGGAGTTGGTAATTACATTGAAGATGCGAGAAAGTATATCAGAACTGGGTGAGGTGGTCATAAAGCCTCGTGTGAACAAGCAACAGCCGCTGAACGAGATGGCTCAGGTGGGCGCTCGAATGTTCAGCGCAGAAGAGGCAAGCCGTTATGCTGGTGGTATGGCTGACCCTGCCCGCACGGCCTCAATGTTTGCTGGTGTGGCTACAGGCGGTGCCACCAACGGGATTTCTATTCATGGTAACTCGCCCCAGATGTTGCAGTGGCGCGTGGAGGGTGTAGAAGTTCCTAACCCCAACCACTTTGCAGAGATAACGGAAGCAGGTGGTGGCGTGTTTACGTCGCTCAACGGTACGGTGCTGACCAATAGCGACTTCCTCACCGGTGCCATGCCTGCTGAGTATGGTAACGCCCTTTCGGGAGCCTTTGATATGAAGATGCGCATAGGTAACAATACGAAATACGAACATGCTGTCCAAGTAGGAACGCTTGGAGTGGATTTCGCCTCTGAGGGCCCGATGGGAAAGAACTCCAAGGCCTCATACCTTATTAATTATAGGTACAGTTTTCTGGAGATTGCCAAGAAAATCCATGCAATCAATATGGAGAACGAGACGCTGGACTATCAGGACCTGAGTTTCAAACTGAATATGCCGACCAAGAAAGCGGGTACTTTTGCCGTGTGGTTTACTGGGCTTATCGATCGTTATGAGAACAAGGTGCCTGATCCTTCAGAGTGGGAAACACTATGGGATTCTAATGACTCTTGGTCGCGACAGAAGAACTGCGCTTTGGGCTTTAACCATACTTACCGTTTCAAGACGGGTGGAACGCTCCGTTCAAGTGTAGCATTTACAGGTTCCTATCGTAAGTTAGGCGTGAATGATTATGATGAACTGATGAACCAGATGCCCGATATGCTGGGGCGCAACTCGCAGTGGAATGCGATTGTTAGCGCCCAGCATCAGCACAAGTTCTCATCGCGCTATACGATGCAGAATGGCTTTGAGCATCAGCATCTCGACTTCCACACTTGGATGGATTATATAAAGGTGGTAGGTGGCCCGCTTTATCGTGTCTACGATTCTGAAGGCAATACAGGTCTTACCCGCCTATATACCAATCATAAGGTAGCACTTAGCAGCCGATTGTCTGCTGTGGCGGGTGTCAATGTGATGTGGTTCAATCTGAACAACCAGTGGCTGGTAGAACCTCGAGTCAGTATGCAATACAAGACCTCACCGTCGAGCACGCTATCGCTGGCATACGCCTTGAACAGTCGCAAGGAGAGTACAGATACGTATTTCGTAACGGGTGGATATAACGAGAATTTGGGCTTGACTCGTTCTCATCATATCTCAGCATCGTTTGCCCAGCGCTTGGGCGAGAATGCCATGTTAAAGGTGGAACCATACTGGCAGTGGCTCTTCGATGTGCCAGTAGAGCAAGGAACTACTTACTCCGTTCTGAATCATCGCAAGTTCTTTCAGGATCGTTCTTTAGTAAACGAGGGAGCTGGTCGTAACTATGGCATCGACCTGACGTTGGAACGTTATCTGAAAGATGGATTCTACGGTATGCTGACAGCCACACTGTTCAAGTCAGAGTATCGTGATGCTCAAGGAGAGTGGCATCACTCCCGTCAGGACAGAGGATGGATAACCAATATCCTTGGCGGTAAGGAGTGGATGGTAGGAAAGTCTCACAAGAATGTGTTTGGTCTTAACGGACGACTCACGCTGATGGGCGGTGACCGCTACACACCGATACCCGAGGGTATTACTTACGAAGAGGTGATGAAGCGGCCAGACAAGTCGATTCCTGTTGACGAGGGAGCCGATCCGTTCAATAAGCAGAAGGGTATGAATGTAGGCTATGCTTTCTCCGTGAAGTACACTATCAATAAGCGTAACACCTCCCACCACTTCATCCTCGAATACCTGCAAATGAAGACATTCCAAGGAGAGACCTTCGACATCCGAACTCATGAGATAGTCGATAAATTCACATCGCTGACTTTCCCCAATATAGCATATAGAGTGGAATTCTGAAAATGTTTTTTCGTTTCTCTGTAATTTTCTTGATGTTCCTGCGACTAATAGGGTAAAGAAACAAAGAAGTTGAACAATTAAAACATCGGAATTATGAAACTAAGATTATTTATCGGAATCATTTTGGTAGTGGCAAGCCTTCTAAAACTCGCAACGCTCTGGGGCTTCTTCCACATCACCTGGCTCGAAAGAGCAGCCGAGGAACCTTGGGCAACCTATTTGGCCCCGTTTATTCTGATTCTCGTTGGAGCAGATTGCATCTATAACGCACTAAAGAAGAGCAAGGAGTGATGGAGACGAATCCACTGGAGAAAGAATTCCTGGAAATGATTGCAGCGCAGCAGCGTACCGTCTTCAAGGTGTGTTACATCTACGCTAAAGACCAGGACGACCTGAACGACCTGTTCCAGGAGGTGGTGCTCAACCTGTGGAAGAGTTTTCCCCGCTATCGGGGCGACAGCAAACTCTCGACCTGGGTGTATCGCATCGCAATGAATACCTGCATCACCTTCCTGCGCCGCTCAAACACGAGGCCACAGACCATTCCGCTGACGCTGGACGTGGCCAGTCAGTTGGCAGAAGAGGAGAGTCGTGCAGGTCAGTTGAAGGAACTCTACCGACTTATCAACCAACTGGGGAAATTGGAACGTGCGCTGATTCTCCTCTGGCTGGAAGAGCGGAGTTACCAGGAGATGGCAGACATCCTCGGCATATCGAAGGCCAATGTCGCCGTGAAACTCAATCGCACGAAAGAGAAATTAAAGCAAATGTCAAACAGTTAAAAACGTAAATAATATGGAACTTGACGAATTGAAAAATAGTTGGAACGTGCTGAATAAGCGCTTGGACGACAGCGAGGTGGTAAACCTTCGCGTCGTAAAGGAGATGATTTCGCAGAAGACTAAGACGGCCTTCGACCATCTCTTCAACCAGAATCTCCACAGCTTCGTGGTGACATTCGTAATAATCGCAGGGTTGTTCCCCTGGATCTGCATGCATACACCTATATCTACCACATCGTTTATCATCGTTGAAGTAGCGATGGCAATAGGGCTGATTCCTCAGATTTGGAAACTCACGCTACTCTCCAAATTTAACCTGGAGGAGAAGAAATGCAATGAACTGAGCCGTTTGGTGCTGCGCTACAAGCAAATCCGCCACAACGAGTCCGTATGGGGCATCGCTTTAGTAGCCCTGGCCTTTGTGGCATTCTATATATCTGAGCTATGCTTTAACGAAACTGTGACCTACGTCTTCGGTCCTAAGATTCTGCTGGTCTCCGGCATGACACTCCTCACCTTGGCCTTGGCCTACGTAATAGGTCTTTGGCAGCGTCGCCGCCATGCCCAGCAGATGTTGGAGATAGAAAGTGGTTTGCAGGAGCTGCGAGAGTTTGAAAACTAGACGAAATAGAGTTGCCGTAAAAAAGAAACTTGCTTTTTTTCATGCTTTGAAGCATGATGTTAGAATAGTGGTGCACAGTCGTGAGACTATTGCGCCGACTATTGCGTCATAAAACCAACAAATAATTTGGTCTTTTCAAATTATTGTTATACCTTTGCACCCGACAATGAGTCATAAAAACGGCTGATGGCTCAAAGTCGGGAGTTCTTTGAAAGCAATTTGATGCAGAACGTGGAATTGAGAACGGTCTCTTATTCGTAACCCTGTTTTTTCTCAATCCCTCGAACTGCCTTTAAATAAAGAAAGATTGCTTTTTCTTCCAAAATTACGAAATTATTGTGATAACTGCAACTATATCACAAGAAAAATACCCATCAAGCCAAAATGCATTGTGTCTATTGAGACGGCAGATGGAGACACTTCGCTAAGCGGTTGTAAAGAATTACTGCCTACAACAGCTCATAATAACATCTACAT
>ODAI014017510.1_pt1 | contig 16984 bp, 13 predicted proteins | sample 1539321 | NCBI WGS metagenome assembly ODAI01 (sample SAMN02144231, study PRJEB22623) | gut metagenome | biome: sheep rumen | host: Ovis aries | place: New Zealand | reverse complement strand
CGATCCCGTACTATGCACTTATACTGGAAACCATCTCTTCCTGCTGTTGCAGGCATTCTCAATGTATTTGTGTCATAACCTGTCCCAGCAAATTTAGTCTCCGTCCATCCCGATGATGGTGTTTTTACATACCACTGATAATTGAGTCCATCACCGCTAGCATCAAATGTAAACACTGCTATTTCATTTACAACGGTCTCACAGTTTTGCGGCTGCTTAGTAATGGATAGTTCTTTCTTAATATAAAGAGTTGCAATGTCGGAACCATAAGTTTTACCAGATGAACTCTTAACAATACACTTATACTGGAAGCCATCTCTTCCTGCTGTTGCAGGCATTCTCAATGTATTTGTGTCATAACCTGTCCCTGCTAGTTTAGTCTCTGTCCATCCCGACGATGGTGTTTTTACATACCACTGATAGGAATCCACATCTCCTTCTACTTCAACTGTAAAAAACACAATTTCATTTATTGATGCATAATAATTTTGTGGATTACTCTTAAAGATTATTTCACTAGTTTCAGCAAAGGCATACATAGGGTTAAGAATCATAATTAAAATGTTTAAAAGTATAAGAATCATACTGCCTTTATGAATTAAACTTCTACAGTTCATATGTGTTCCTCCTTTTAACTATCATTTTCTCCATATCAACTTATTAACAATTCCAGTATAACTCTGAATAAGCTTGATTACTTTAGAACTTACATTTTCATCAGTATATGCCGGAACATCAACAGCAACATCACCATCAGCGTGCATCGATACAGCAAGATCAACAGCTTGAAGAACCTGCTCTGTAGTAATACTGCCTATTGTGAAAACTCCCTTGTCCATAGCCTCCGGGCGTTCAGTACTTGTTCGGATAGAAACTGCTGGGAATTTAAAATATGCTCCCTCTTCCGGAATTGTACCAGAATCAGATACTACACAAAATGCATTCTGCTGCAACTTATTATAGTCAAAGAAGCCGAGGGGTTTATGCTGAATCACTCTACTGTCAAACTTAAATCCTCTTGCTTCGATATACTTCTTGCTGCGAGGATGGCAAGAGTAAAGAATTGGCATATTATACTTCTCTGCCATCGCATTGACTGCGTTCATAAGGCTAAAGAAATTGCTTTCAATATCAATATTCTCTTCTCTGTGTGCTGAAAGTAGGATATAGTTATTCTTTTTTAAGCCGAGAGTCTCCAGGATTTTGCTGCTCTCAATTGGCTCTCTATAATCAGCCAAAACTTCTGCCATAGGTGAACCTACTACATATGTATACTCAGGTTTTACTCCTGTATCAAGAATATATCTTCTTGCGTGTTCTGAATAACAAAGGTTGATATCACTGGTAACATCAACTATTCTTCTTATAACTTCTTCTGGCAGGTTCTCATCCTTACATCTGTTGCCTGCTTCCATGTGGAATACAGGAATTTTCAGACGCTTTGCCGATACAACGCACAGGCAGGAATTTGTATCTCCAAGAACTATTATCGCATCAGGCTTTACTTCCTGCATCAGTTCATAGGACTTTGAGATAACATTTCCCATAGTCTGTCCGAGGTTTTCACCAACTACTCCAAGATAATAATCAGGTTCTCTCAATCCAAGGTCTTCAAAAAATACTTTGTTAAGTTCATAATCATAATTCTGACCTGTGTGAACGAGTATCTGATCGAAATACTTGTCAGCCTTCTTGATAATTGCTGACATTTTGATGATCTCAGGTCTCGTGCCGACAACAGTCATCAACCGTAATTTCTTTATTTCCATTTATTTACTCCTTAAAAGCCACTTCTTCACAGTTCATAGTGAGGATAGAGCGACTTGTGATGTTTCATCCAATCTGCCAATTCAGATACCATTTTCTCGTAATCCGGAATCAGATAGTCAAACTCGAACCGAGTACGCTTCAATGATTTATCCGCAACTGTCTTATCCACGGGGACTATTGTTATCTTATCATTTCTCATGTAACGATTGAACAATTTGAGCAGTTCATATTTATTAATGCTCTCAGACGGAACGGTATTATATAATCCATGTGCTTTTATTTTAGCAGCTACTTCCATCGTTTTAGCAAGCTGTAGGGTTGTCTGACCTGTCCAGATAGCACCTAAGAATCCATTTACTGTATCTTCCTGCTTCATGAACCAGTTAAGAAGTCCGATTCCATTCGGGTTGATATCAGGTCCGACTATAGAATTTCTGAGTGTGATATTCTTGTCATCCTCAAGTTCTCCGAGAGCCTTTGAACGATCATAGAATGTTTCGCCGTCACGAACATCATCCTCGGTATACTGTCCACGCTTGCCTGAGAATACACAGTCTGTACTCATATGAATGACCTGTGTATCTGTTCCCTCTGTAAGCTGTGCAAGATAATGTGGAAAATAACCGTTCAGATATGCAGCGCCCGCCTTGTTGTTTTCAGCAAACTGATTGAGCAGACCAATACAATTGATAACGCTGTCATACTTGTTAACACCGACAAGTTCCTTAATAAAATCCGCATCCATTGCATTGCCTGTTACACTCTCAATAAGATTAGAAGGACGAAGATCAAATCCGAATACATCATGTCCCTGTTCTTTTAAATATAAGCTAATAGTATGACCAGCCATACCATTACAGCCAAGAATTAAAAACTTCATATACTAGTTCTCACTTTCTTAGAGCAAGCTGCTCTTTAACATAATCTGTTGTCATTAACTTCTCAATTGTTCCATCAATATCAAGTCTTACCGTATTGTGGCTTGTATAAGCTTCATCAGCCTGTGTCTGAACTTGTCCTTTAACAAAATACTTGTCATAGTTAAGATCACGGTTATCAGCTGATACACGGAAATAATTGCCCATATCCTCGGAACGCAGTCTTTCTTCCTGTGTGAGAAGTGTTTCATATAGTTTCTCACCGTGACGTGTACCAATGATTCTTGTTCCTGTGTCGCCGAAAAGCTTCTGAACTGCTTTTGCAAGATCACCAATGGTGCTTGCGTCTGCCTTCTGCACAAACAAATCTCCGGGATTTGCGTTTTCAAATGCAAACTTAACAAGATCAACTGCTTCATCAAGATTCATAAGGAATCTTGTCATTTCGGGATTTGTGATAGTTATCGGCTCGCCTGCATTGATCTGATCAATAAATAGCGGAATAACCGAACCACGGCTGCACATTACATTTCCGTATCTTGTACAGCAAATGACCGTATTTCCCTGTTCAGCAGCTACACGGGCATTGGCTGTGATAACGTGTTCCATCATTGCTTTTGATATTCCCATTGCGTTTATAGGATAAGCAGCTTTATCAGTTGACAGACATACAACACGTTTTACACCTGCATCAATTGCAGCATGAAGCATGTTATCCGTTCCTTCGATATTAGTCTTAACCGCCTGCATGGGGAAAAACTCGCAAGAAGGTACCTGCTTCAATGCTGCAGCATGGAAGATGTAATCTACGCCGGGCATTGCATCTCTGATGGAACGAGGATCTCTAACATCTCCAATGTAGAATTTAACTTTCTTAGCATCATCAGGGTATTTTGCCTGTAATTCGTGGCGCATATCATCCTGTTTCTTTTCATCACGTGAGAAAATACGTATCTGACCAATATCTGAAGTCAAGAAATGCTTAAGAACTGTATTTCCAAACGAACCTGTACCTCCTGTAATTAATAATGTTGCACCATTAAATGAACTCATTTTCTTACCTCCTGTTTTCTGATAGAACTTTTAGCTCGCACAATTACATCTCTTAATCGTAAACTAGTACATCTAATCACTTTCTGTTTTAGAGTCATTTTTTGTAAGCAAGCATAATGTAAACCATGATGCTTAAAATTTTCTCTAAATTGCATTATTGCATTATTATCAAATTTAGGTATGGAAGAGTACATAGGATTATTCATCAAAGCTTCATTTGGATTAGTTTCATATAAAGCTATATCTTTAAGAGATAATAAATAGTTTTCTCCAATATTACTATGAACAAGACATAGAGAAACACCTGCAGGATTAAAGCCATCATCTGACTTACTTATCCCCCAATAATCACCAAGTGTTATATCTGCACAATGATTGGCCGATTTAAATTTACATTGTAAACAGCTAGGATTTGGCATATTAAAAAATGCCATACCAATATCACTTCTGGCAAGTTCTTCGCAATACTCCTTTCCGTTCTTAAATTTTACCCAAACATATGCAGGCGACCACATTCCATTACGTTTATATCTCATATTCAAAAACGCAACTGATGATTTATATTTCTTTTCTAATCGCTCACAGAATTGTTTTAACGCTGAATTGCAAGTCGGTCCATGACAAATTAGATCAATTGTGATTAATTTGCTCATATCAATGGATTTCTTTTCCAAGTAATGCTTGACAGCATATACTTCACACGGAAGTCCAAAATAAAAGACATGCCCTCCTGAAACTAAATCATTTGCAACAGTTTCGAATATACCGGCTATCCTGCTTTTAACATATTTCGCTCCTTGCAACCTAGAGATTGATTCAATATCTCTCACTCGAATAATTGTTGCACCATAAAAATTTAAATCATAAGCGCTACCATAAACTATTCCTCCATTCATAATTGCATCTTTCATAATGGAAGTTGCAAATCCTCCTGAAGAACAATTTATTAAAGTAGCATCATCTGTTATATACCCATAATATGCTTTCATATCTTTATCCTCTATGTAAAAAATGAATAAGATGTTTACTAATTTGAGAATACACCAATGTGAAAATATGCCTTTCAATTATCAGGATTACAAGTGTCGTTATAAAAGCCACAATATAAACAGATAAGCTATTTATTTCTATAAGTATAATCTCCATGATAATAAGGCAGTAACAAGTAACATCCCGTTTATAATCTATATTCAATTTGATAATCTTATGTGATTCTTTTAATCTAATAATCCATACAAGAAAGTAACTAATAAATGTTGCTATCCCCGCACCAAGCCCGCCAATAAATGGAATAAGAACAATATTAATTATTACATTAGCTATCGCTGCAATTAAAGTGGACGTTAATAGGGGCCTTGTTATTTTTGCTGTGGTAAAAACAGTTCCAACAAATCCACTCATCGCATTAAATAAATATGCAATCAACAAAATTGGAACAAATCTCCATGCTTGCGAAAACTCATTAGAGAATAGTAGAGTTGATAGAAATTTCGATATTAAAATAATAACAGAAACAATTACTATATTAAACGAAGAGTATAAATTATATATATTACTAAAAAACTTTTTAGATTCATCAGTGCCAAAATCATCAACTGCGGATAATTGCCATGCAGAAACAAATATTGAAGATATAGTCGAAAATAAAGAAGGTACTTTATAAGCAACTGAATATATTCCTGAAGCAGAAATTCCACATATATATGTCATCAAGTATTTGTCTGATGAATTACTTACCCACCAACTAACAGAATTTGGAACTAACGGAATAGCGTATCGCACCATTTCCTTAAAATACTCTTTGTTAAAATGACTTATGTATTTCCATACACGTTCTATTAATATAATATATAAAGTGGAAATCAAATTTGAAAGTATTAAAGCGTACAAATAGCCTTTAATATTCAAATCTAAGTATGCAAGAAAGAATACATTCAAAATCAAAAAAGAAAACGTATTAATAATACTACTAATAGTAAAAGTTGCAACATGATTTATACCCTTGCAAAATTGAGCTATGTAATTATGTATCACATACGCATAATAATAAATTAAAAAAAGAATTGTATATCCTCTAATAATTGTAAATGGAATTATAATACTTGATAAAATGCTTAAGGGCACTGAACCAACAAAAATAGTAATCAACCCGGTAGTGAACAAGTTGTTTTTTTCATAATTGTTATCTAAGCAAAACCTTAGAATCGCCTCGGCCATTAAAACCGTAAAAAAAGGTATCACAAGATTTACACTGGTCGAAATAAGATCAATTATGCCATATTCTTCTGTAGATAATATTGACGTGTAAAATGGAACAATAAGGAACGCGAGAATTTTAGAAGAAAAGCTTCCTATTATCATTAATAGGGTATTACTACCCAATTTTTTATATTTCGAACTATTATTCAACGCTGTGCACAGCCCTTTCTAAATACTCTTCAGATTGATTTTTAATACCTTGAAGTGTTATATTCACTAAATCATAGTTAATTATATCACTGGCAGGTGTATTATTGGAGTCAACAATTCTATCTTCCAATCTAACTGCCGATAATAGATCTAAAATACGTTCATTTCTCTGACGACTTAAAGTACAATAAAACTGCTTATTGAAAATAAGTGAAAAAGCTGTTCCATGAAAAGAGTTAGTGACTATAAAATCAGAATAGTATATTAAAGAAAGAAATTCCGTAGGAGATGCATCACATATCACTTTACTATCATGAAATCTTCCTATTGGAGTTCCACACAACTCTATAATCTGAAGATTTCTTTCTTTTGCAATTTTTTTTGCTATATCATATGTATGAGAGTAGCGTTCAAGCTGATAGATTAACAAATAATTAGAAAATTCAACTGGCTTAATCAATGACAAATAATCATCTTTATTAATTAAGAAAACAGGATCACATACAACGGAAACATTAAAAATACCGTTACTTTGTAAATATTGTTTTAAGCTTTGTTCTCGCACTCCAATACAATCCATTTTCTGAACAAGTTGTAGAAATATATTTTTATCATTTGAATTATCAAGTGAATTCAAATCACCAACGCTAGCGGCGTAAGATATTTTTTTTACAGTTCCATTAGTACCAAAATACATAGGATCAAATCCACCTGTTATTTCTGGATTCCATATTTGATCACTCCCACAAATTATGCAATCATAAACCGAGATTATAGAATTGCAAAAATATGTTTCTTCACTCAACTCTATATTTTTATCAACAAAATCGTGGAATTTTTTCGACTTAGTTTTATACTCCTTATAATCAAAAATAAAATATCTAACCAGTTTTAATATTTCTTTTAACCTCTTGCTTTTGATGGAACGACTAATTTTGGCTCTAACTTTATATTTATTTACATGATCTTCAGGTAAATAATTGATTACGTCGCATCGATCTCCTTTACCAATCAAATACTTCTGTAGCGCATATGCCTGCAAAGCAGCACCATAATTAATCGCAAATTGAAAAGTTATTATTCCAAGATTCATGCATTGCCTCCTTATGATTGCAACAATGTTTTTAGGATATAGTCACATTGATAACATTTAGTTAAAGCAGCCTCTTAATTTATATGAAATAATCGATTAAATTGACCTAGCTTTTTACTGACGATGAATGCAATGGATATTAAGACATCAAAACTGTACGTCATATCTAAATTCATTTCTGTGACATTTATGTCAAATTATGTATTTCTATCATTAGCATTAGGGCAGTGAGTATGATTAGCGATTATAGCTTAATACTCATTTTTAATGTCATTTATTAATAATTATTTTGATAAAGTCCCTCACTATCTTTTTTCCCTTGTTCTTCACAGGCATTTTCTTTGTTATCATATGTATTATATGCATACGCCCAAAGTACATAAAAGAACGCCACATAAGTCTGATAAATTAGTAAATGACTAAAAGCAGATAAAACAAGAAAAATAACAAAAGCTCCAGATGTAGGTGCTGCCAAATAATGCTTTGTAGATATTAGTTTCCAATTATTCCTTGCTATACTAACAAGCAATAATAGATACATAAAAAGGCCAAAATATCCGTAGTCATATATTGTTTCAAACAAATCAGAATGAGCAGATGTCCACACTGCTGTAGATGGGTCATAAGCAATATGACTATATGCAACCGAATTGAAACCATGTCCAATCCACTTCTCTAATCCATGTGTTTCTGATATTTTTTGAATTACCATGCTATATATAACATCTCTGTTAGATCCTCCATCTTTCGCAAGGCCAATAAAATTTGAAATAATATCAATCCCGTACTTCATATTCACATAATTGACTAATAAATAAAGCGCCAACAACAAAAATAATAGTGTCAATGTTTTCTTTCTCTTTTTTGAAATTGAACCTTGTAAATGAGCATCAACAATAAAGTATACAATATAAAATGCGATCATAGCAATCATGCCTGTCCGTTTATTTGAAATAACAAGTAAAATGCTCACAAACAGTATAATTAATCTTTTTAAGACTTTATTATTTATTGTCATTATAATTGGAAGACACGAAAGGCCGTAATAAACAGTTGCAGAAACTCTTACTTCTCTTCTAATCAAAAAGAGCATATTAGTAAGTAGAACTATCACTGCGAATACTTTTATCCATTTCCCCATAATACCTCTGTTAGAATTATAAAGGGATGCAAAATGGGTAATGGCAAGAATACTAAAACCAAATAACGCATTTGCGGCAAATAAGAGAACTATTACAAATGATTTCTGGTATATATATGCATGAATAAAAGTGGTGATTATTATTATAAAGCTAAATAATGCTGCATATATTACCTGTTTTGATGCTTTGTTATTTAGGAGCAGTAATATTAATACAAATATCAAAAATACAAAATTAATTAAAGAATTATATTTAGACGAGAAAAGAGGTAAATGAACTCTATACTGCTCTAATAGTAGCGAAATAAAACTATAAGAAGTAAGCACTATCATCACCTTAAACAAGAAAAGCGGAAAACTGCCCTGTTTTTCATTAGTTGTCATTCTATTCCCTCTTCTCTAAAATAACTTTTTTAACAAAGCCCAATAATTTCTCGCTTATATCGCAATAATTATGCAATACATTTGTCGCTTTATAATTACTTCTTCCAATTTTTTCAGCAATATCAGGATGATATTTCAAGTAGCTTATCCTACTGCTGAGTTCATCAGAATTACCTGGCTTAAATGTCAATGCGTTATCATTGTTCATAAAGTATTCTTTTGTTATATCATAATCGCTTAGTATTACAGGCTTTGAAAATGATCCTGCTTCGATACAAGGCCTAGGTTGATGTGGAAAAACTGAAGGAAACACCACAACATCACATGCACAAAACAAATCACGCATTCCGTTAGATACCACACCAAAGTCTTTTAAGACTCCTTTATGCTTCAATTCATAATACAAAGCCTTAAATTCATTCAAAAACTTATATGATCTCCTTCTAAAGCGATACTTATTTACATTATTAAGTTGACTTTTATTGATTCCTCCAGCATACAAAATAGTATAATCAAAAGTCAGTTGTTTTGCTGCGCGAAATAGAACTTGAGGTCCTTTAATAAGTTGCATTCCACCTACATAAAGTATATTAAATTTTGAAGAATCAATATTCAGCCGTTGACAAGCTTCTTCTTTTGAACAGTATTCATCATCAGTAGGGTTTAAACAATCTGGAATAACTTCACACGGAATACTCAAATTCAAATAATCAAGTTCAGATCGAGCTATATAGCACATCCCATCTAATGAATTATCAAAAATCTTCTTATATATTCTATCAAATAATGTTCGGTTGAATGTTTCACGTACAAAACCAATTTTAGTTATTCTGCAATCGAAAAACGGAGCGGCAATAGCAGATACCATTGAATTAAAAAAAACTATATCTGGGTTCAAACTCTGTATTTCTTCAACATACTTATTGATATTATTTTTCCTTAAACTTTTAATCAATTTGAGAGAATGCTTTGAAATAATGCGACTTCCGCCTGAAAAATATAGCCATTTAGGAATTATCGATTTAATACTATAATGCTTTAATTTGTGACTATCAAGTGATTTAGCTATCATTTCAGCGCCCTCTGGAATACAAACCGTTACATCATACTCCTTTGCCAACATCTCTGCTAAATCTAATAAACTCCTGAAAGCGCCACCCATGAGTTCTGTGTGTTGTATAATACAAATTTTTAAATTACTCACCTTCATGCCCCTTTAATCTTTAACTAATTGCTCTATGATATCACAAGTATATCCTGGAAGATTTTTTTTAAATCTAACTTCTATAGTTTCAAAGTCAATTATATCATGAGATTCTTTCAATGCATCCATTAATATCGCCATACTTTTATCATATGGCAATCGCATATCAACAATAATACCATTTGAATATCTATTTAAATATGGAATGCAAGGGTCTCGATCATCATAAATAAAATGAATAATAATCTTACCTGTTGAAATATATTCAAATAATTTTGATGGTATCATATCCGAATTTTTATTTCCAATACTGATTAATATCTTGGCCTTTCTAACCAATTGCATTGCCTCTTCATGTGATACAAATCCTCCATACTTGATATTCTCACCAAAGTTTTCAAGGCGTTCTACACAATCACCTCGTCCGTAAAATTCAATACTATATCCTTTCAATACATAGGATAAAACTTTACAAGCATACTCAGGGTTTCTACGTTCTGTATTAACCATACCAACATATAAAGCCATATCTTTTGCTACAGTATCATCGTGATATTGTTTCGATAAAAATGGAATTTCTGTAAATCTTATTTTGGGTTTATATGGAGCATATTCATCCGAACTATAATGTCTCCTATGATTCTCCATAAGTAAAATCAAATCAGAGTTGTCAAACATTCTTTGTTCCCAACGAAAACCTTTTTTATTTCGTTTCTTTGCTTCTATAATGCCAACTTCACCTTCATTTGTTAATGAATCTAGATAGTATCCGACATTAAAAACATTTTCATTTCTAAGTTTAATTTTCATTCCTGCATAGACAGCTTCTAAAGGATTAAAGCATGATACTAATATACAATTATTAGTTCCAACAATTTCGTTAAATTTGTGAATATATCTTCTGACAAGCGATAACGATGTTAGCGGATAGGCACTATAGTGAATTAATTTAATTGACATTGATACAAGTTTTAAAAATTTTTTATAAACATTATTGTTGCTACTTTCACGTTGATTTTCACAAATTTTGTATAGAGATTTATTAATTCTATGAATTTTAATTCCATCTATCACTTCGTCAGTTGTATCTTTTCCGTTATTCATGCATATAACATGTACATCATATCCTCGTTTTAAAAATTCTACCCCCAGCAATTTAACACATACACCATTAGCTGTTGGCTTTGGATAAAAGAAGCTAACCAAAAATACAATCTTTTTTTTATTCACCATATTACCTCTCACGAAATCTTTTTATAATATCTCTTATAGACTGTGGTTTTACCCCTGCTTTAAGCATATATTTAACAATTACACCGTAATCTTTAACTTTCAAAGCCTGAAATACCACTTCATAATAATGTGCATTCCGTATTCTTTTTTGATCTGACTTACTATATTTCTTGAATTCACCTTCTACCGACTTAAAGAATGCTTCTTTTGCTGCAATCAATTTTTCAACATTCGGTCTATTAATCTCTGAATCGGCATGAAGTTTTACAAGATATTGGGGCACTACTTCAAACTTTGACTCTTTAAGCGCATCAACAAGGAATTGCAAGTCTTGATGTCTAAGAAGTTCTCCATCGAATCCTCCAAAACGTTCAATCGCAGACTTCTTAATAAGAAGTGTAGAAGTAAACACAGCTACATCTCTAAGGAAGACTTTAAACTGAAGATTATCGGTTGTATAAGGAGCGCATTTGCGAATCTCTTCTCCTTTTTCATACAATGTCCATAATGCAGTTACAGCATCAAGTGAAAGGTTACTTTGCAATACTGCCATTTGACGTTCAATTTTTTCTGGTAACCACTCATCATCATCATCTAGAAAACCTATGTATTCACCAGTTGCAGCCTGAATTCCAACATTTCTTGCCACAGCACCATTGATGTGCTTCTCTTGACTAATATATCTTACTCTTGGATCGCCATTATATTTCTTTAGAGCTTCCTGAAGTTTAATGCTATACTCATCACCAGGCACATTATCATCCACAAGACATACTTCAATATTTTGATATGTTTGAGCAAGAACACTATCAATGGCTCTTGTAACAGTATCACATCTCTTATACGAAGGAATAACACAGGTTACTTTCGCATTCTGAGCAACAGCATTTCCATTACTATTCACAGCTTTAACAGTAGCTGGAACATCGACAACATATAACCCTCTATGCCCTTCAAAGATACTATCAAAGCAAATCTTATTTCCTGCACGATTCCATCTCGGATGAAGATCACAGCGAGTATCATTATCGTACTTAAAAGGTGCAAACACTCGTGCAATAACTTTTACATCTCGCTTTTTCTCACTTGTACCATCCATCAACTTAATCTCAGCAACTCTTGCTCTATCAGGATAGGTATCAGTGACAATCAAATATCCATCTGGACTATAGCTCGGATGTCCGTCATTGCTCAACTGCGGCCAACAATGCATATATTTTTGTGTTTTATCCTTCATTAGATAATAACCTGGACCGCCTTTTTTCTTATTCTCAAATGCAAGAATTACACTATTGTTCTTCCAACAACAGTGGCTCACCATATCATCATCTGAAAGCACATACATATCTGTTCCATCAACATTGAATGTCACCAATCTGGTATATTTTCTCTGTCCAATAAACCAACGATACAGAACCATGCAGCGCTTTCCATTAGGACTAAGCATTAGATGGTTTACCTTATGAACTGCTCCTGCTTCCTTCATCTCAAAACGAGGCTGAAATGTTGCAAAATCCTTATATGTTAGAAGCTCAGTAACCTCTCCGGTTTCCAGATTAATCTTCCATACTGCGGTAGCATCTGGAAGTGCAATGTTCTCCGTTTTCTCAGGAACATTATAGTAACCATAGCCTGGACGCAGGTTATAGAGGCGTGAGAAATCAAGTGTTAATGCTATTTTACCATCAGAAGAAACTGTATAGACAGGAGCATTAATGATTCGTTCTTTACCAGTTGCAAGTTCAAGTATAACAGAAACATACTTACCATTTCTGCAATCGTTATAAAGAATGCGACTTGAAAAATCCGGTCCCAGCCACTGAAGCATACAAGACTGCTGAACATTCCATGCTCTTGTTTCAGCGATCTTTCTCACTCTTCTCTTATCATTTTCAGGCAGACTTGTGTCAATAAGGAGAATATCAGCTTTCTCTTTCGGGCTTACATCAGACCAGGTATCCTTCGCTCTCATGCAAAGCATAAATCTGTCTGTAGTATCCCATGGTGACTTATCATAATAGCCGAAGAAATATTCGTGACTCGGATCATCAGGTGAAATACGGGTAATGTTACCTTCGCTTTTTATTTTTGGTGAGATAGCATACATAGATCTCTGGTATACTCTTTTGATGACTTTTTTTACTCCAGGTACTTTATTTAATTGGTAGTTTATCTTCTGCTCTAAGCTCATTTGCTTCGGCCTCCACAAATATTAATATGAGTTTTACTTTCTCAAAAACTTCTTATAAACCCAGTTCTGAACGCTTACCGGCATGATATACATTCCGGTCTGAGCAACAGCTACCATCGCATAATCCGTAAAACCGCTGTATCCCATTTTCCAGAACTTCTTAATCGTTGCTATGTAGCTCTTTGTGTTTTCCCAAGACTTTCGTCTTGCAGCCAATTCATCGCTGCTGCGGAACCACAAAAGAGCCTCGTCAATGTTCTCTGCTTTATGCCCCTTAAATAGCATTCTGCCGAACAGATCAACATCCTGATTGCGCTTCAAATCAGCATATCCGCCTTCTGATAAAACAGCAGATTTCCTATACATAACAGCAGGATGATTAAATGCGGATCGTTTTTTTGCATACTCATAGATAGCTCTCGATGTAGTCGGCACTCGTCGCTGTGAAACCACATTCGACTTATCTCCGACAAATTCATCAATGTGCGAACCAACAATAGATAACTTGGGTTTCTGCTCAAATCGTCTTAGTTGCTTCTCGCAACGATTCGGCTTTGAAATATCATCTGTATCCATTCGAGCAACAAGCTCATTTCTACAAGCCTTGAGCCCAACATTCAAAGCCAAACCTAATCCAAGATTCTTTTTATTCACAACTACATGAATAAGTTCCAGATACTTCTCCTTGTACTCTTTCACAACCGAATATAGATCATCGGTAAGAGGCCCATCCTCAACAAGAACAATCTCGTCCGGTTTCACCGTTTGATTAATCATGGAATCTAAAGCAAGTCGAAGATATTCCGGGTGTTCTTTTTTATATAATGACATTAAAACGCTGTACTTCTCCATAATCTTTTATCCCATCACATATTCTTTAGCTTCACGCTGTTTCAGATCGTACTCTTCCTGATTTACTCTACCCTCGCTTAGAAGATAATCACCATAATCAGCAGCAGTAGCCATATTATCTTGTGTTATGCCTTCTTTTTTGAAGACTTTTTCAACGGTTTGGAAGATGATCTTCACATCTCCCATAAAGGTAATACCGTTCTCAATGTAGTCTATATCATACTGGAGTTTATTCTCCCAAGACAGACCGTTTCTGCCATTACATTGAGCTAATCCCGTAAGTCCCTGACGTACAGAATGTCTTTTTCTCTGCTCTGGAGTCATGAACACCATGTCACGAACTAACTGTGGGCGTGGTCCAACAACAGACATATCTCCCTTAATGATATTGAAAAGTTCAGGCAGTTCATCGAGACTAGATGCTCTCAACGCTTTACCATACTTATGTAGTCTCTGATCATCAGGAAGAAGGTTACCATCAACATCTTTCTCATTGGTCATAGACCGGAATTTGATAAGCTTGAATACCCTTTCTTTTCCAGTTCTCGGATCAATTCTTCCAGGACGATCCTGCGTAAAGAAAGGATTACCCTTCATGTTAATTGCACCAGCGATGGTTAAATAGACCAATACTGGACTCAGTGCTATCGTAGCGCCACAGGAAAGAAAGCAGCCGAGCGGTCTCTTTATGAATCGCTCATAGATACCAGTCGGTTTCCTGAAGAACTTCGCCCCCTTATACTTGATTTCATCAATGCGCTCACTAATGAAAGCAAACACAGCGGCAAGAGCCGCCAAAGCTATGATAACTTCTATGATTTTTAACAGTATTTTTATCACTTTCACTCGTCCAACTCCTCTGTAACTGAATATTATCTAATAAATAGCTATTATGCTTCTCCATTGTTGTTTTCGGAATTCGTGGTATTCGCATCGTTGTTGCTAGTATCTTTATGCTTTAATACTGTCTGAACTCTGCTAACGACATATCCAGTTTGCTTCTTATAGGACTTTACAAACAAAACTGTCAATAGAACACATCCTACAATTACAATTGCTTTCTTTATCCAATCAAAATGTGGAATCACAATCCATAGCCAGTTAAAAAGAACAGTTGCCACTAAACATACAGATACGGAAACGAATGTTCTGTACATATTATTTATTGCTGATAATGTCGTAATTTTCCCATCACTATCCAACATTTCTGCTTTAGTATAATCCTCGTGAGAAACTAAGGTAACGTTTTTCAATGTTTTCTTTTCAATCAATAATGAACCTATTCTTCCTACAACCATACCGATAAAATAACAAAGAATAAGTTGCATAAAAACATCTTCAGGCAAAATCTTGAAATTAGTAAATCTCTCAACTAAAGATACATAAACCGCACCTGGAATAATATTATTTATAATTCCATATGAAGATATCTTTTCAACAAGTTTATCGACCAATATGATCGCATCCTCTCTAATTACTCTTTAATGGAAAGCAAACGCTTCTTTCCATGCACAACAAAAACTATCTGTTGATCAAACCCTTTTCGTCGATTTCTGACTCTGCATCGTAGAAGATGTGTCCCTATATACGATAGTTCCCTTGAAAATGAGTATTTACCATCTTTTTCATCCTTGCGTTTGTAATATATCTCATGATGTTCCTCGTCGCCATTGTATCCAGCATTACACACTTCCCAAGTTACAACTGTATTGTCATCTAAAACGCCACCAATGCCTGTAAGCTTAAAATACAAATAGCAGCCTATATATACATTATCGCCATTGGCTACAACTTTCCCATCAGAAGTTTTACAAGTCAAAATCACTCTTTTACCGTTTTCTCCACCGTAATTATAAAAACGAATCGGTGCAACCGAAAAAAAGCCATTCTTACATATCACTCCACAAAAAGTACCATACTTACGTGTTGTATATACTTGGCTATTAGAAGTATAATCCTCATATAAGCTTAAAGCATCATCACTTGGATGATGATACTGTTCATAGTCACCACAAGAAATCAAGGTTGTTATTGGGTTAATATGTTTAATCGATCCTGTGAATGTATCGTCAGGATAGTTTTCTTCATCTATTTCCTCCTTATTAGTAAAGAACGTCCTTGAACCATGGTGAGAAGCAATTAGTATATCAGTGTCTTCATAATTCACTGTTTCATCCTCGAAATTTGGGACAATATTTTCTTTCCATGCTTTCCAGTCAGAATCTCCAGTCAATAGCATTTTTCTGCCGCCATAACATATTAACAAAACCAAACAGTTTGTATGCTGTTTCTTGTCTGCATACTCAACCACAACTGACGCCCATAACTGAACATATTCCTTAGCATCTGCTAGAACATATATATCTGCACCACCGATATTTCTATATACTGCATTTGATGGTGTTGGAACACAAAGATTATTCTCAGATGACTGTTTCAATCTATTTCTCAAGCCCATATAATATTTATACTCAGCGTTATCGATATTTGCACCGCTTTGCCCAGAATCCCAAATCGAATGAATTGGGAAGCGTGAGTTGACATAATATAAGCCCCTTAAGTGATCTGTGTCTCTATGCGAATTCACAAATATGTCAATGTACTGTTCTTTTATACCTTCTGCATTTTCTCGCCATGGAATCAGTTCTTCAAAAAGATTTAGAATATCATTTTTATTATCCTCTATCAAATTGCAATCATAAAGCATCGTTGTGCCATCAGGAAAAACAATGAGGTGCGTAAGCCCAGAGCCACAATCTACCAAGTAAAATTTAAT
>ODAI010292273.1_pt1 | contig 16984 bp, 13 predicted proteins | sample 1539321 | NCBI WGS metagenome assembly ODAI01 (sample SAMN02144231, study PRJEB22623) | gut metagenome | biome: sheep rumen | host: Ovis aries | place: New Zealand | reverse complement strand
TTACTTAAAATTCAGTGGGAGCCCAAGCTCCCACTGAATTTGGAATTGCTTGCAATTCCGTTGGTTATGAGTATGTAGCAGAAATTTATTTCTGCGGAATACGAATATCATTGACTTATATTTTATCAATAAATAAAGTTATCTTTGTTGTTCATATACTTGCTGACCATAAGCATCACTTTAAAGATGATGGCGTCATCAAAGTTGCGCAGGTCAAGCCCCGTCATTTTCTGGAGCTTGTCAAGTCTGTAAACAAGCGTATTTCTGTGGATATAAAGCTGACGTGAAGTCTCCGACACGTTAAGGTTGTATTCAAAGAACTTGTTTACGGTCGTAAGAGTTTCATCATCGAACTGATCCATAGAAAGGCCGTGGAGCACCTCGTTTATAAACATACGGCAAAGCGGTATGGGCAGCTGATATATAAGCCTGCCTATGCCGAGCTGTTCGTAGTTGACAACGCTTTTGCTCTCCTCGAATATCTTGCCGACTTCAAGCGCCATTTTTGCTTCCTTATAAGAAGCCGAAACATTTTTAAGGTCCATTACGGAAGTACCGATAGCAACATAAACATTGCTCATCGTCTCCGCAACAAGGGTATCGTAAATGGATTTTGCAACATTTTCGATATCTTCTCTTGTATCCTTTGCTTTAAGCTCTTTTACAAGGATAATGCTTCTTTCGTCAACAGCCGTAACAAAGTCCTTCTGCTTTGTCGGGAAAATGCCGCGCACTATCTCCACCACATTGAGATCCTTGTCTATCTCGGTCTCTATAAGGTAAACTATGCGGCGCACATTGTTCTCGATGCGAAGTTTCTTTGCACGAGAGTATATATCAACAAGCAGCAGGTTGTCAAGCAAAAGATTTTTGATGAAGTTGTCCCTGTCGTATCTTTCCTTATAAGCCACAAGCAGGTTTTGTATCTGGAATGCGGTTATTTTGCCGATACGGTAGGTCTCCTCGTCCTCTCCCTTTATCATAACGATATACTCGGTAGAACCGTTATCGAACACTTTAAAGTACTGATAGCCCTGCACCAGCTGATTTTCGGCAGGACTTGCAACAAAAATACCAAGATTGTCGATAGTTGTGTTGACCATTTCCTCCTCGGTGGTGGCAACTATCTTGCCCTCGCGCTCAACCACGCTCAATTCGCGTCTGGTAATGTTTTTCAGCCCGTCGATCGTGTTTTGCAGTATTTGATTTGAGATCATTTCCCCAGCCCCTCTTTCTGTTTTTCCGCCGCCGATGCAATAAAAACGACAGCTTTTGTTTAAACGTATAATAATACTTAATACCATTGTACAACAAAACAGAAAAAAAATAAAGAGTAATTTATCTATTTTTAATAAAAAAAACATAAATTTAATAATTTTGTAATATTTCTTGTTAAAATTTGTTGTTCACATACAGAAATTTTGTGTTATAATATAAACGGGATAGAGGGCGGAAAGCTTGCTTTCCGAACTCGCCCCCGTTTAGCGACGTAAAATCGAAGATTTTGCGGTGTTTTATATAAACGGGATAGAGGGCGGAAAGCTTGCTTTCCGGACTCGCCCCCGTTTAGCGACGTAAAATCGAAGATTTTGCGGCGTTTTCAAAAATGAGCAATTCAATCCACAGAAACACGGAGGACATATTATGGAACAGAATTTTGTTGACGTTACGATCGGAGGAAAAAAATACCGTCTTTCCGCGCAGGGCAAAAATGCGGAGCAGATAAGCCTTATTGCGCAGTATATAGATAAAAAGCTTGAAGAGATAGTCGCAGAGGGCGGCAGTTCGCTTGTACATAAGGACAGCTTCCCCATCCTTTTTGCGCTGAACATCGCAGAGGATCTTTTTGCCGAAAAGGAGAAATACGAGGGTACGGAGAGCGCACAGCGTGAGCAGGAAATGCAAAAAGAGATAGATTCTCTCACAAACAAGATAGAGTTTTACCGCACACAGGACAACAAAAACAAGGAACGCTGGGACGAGCTTATAGCACAGCTGCAAAACTCTTCCGCACAGAACAAGGAACTCACGGAAAAGCTTGAAGAAGCCGATAAAAAGCTTGAAGAGACAAAAAAGGAGCTCGAAAGCACAATTGCCGCAAAGGAGCATATCTCCGCACAGCTTGACGAAAAGACAGTTCTTGCCGACAATCTTTCAAAGAAAAACAACGACAAAAACCAGGAACTTAACAATCTTTCGGTGAAACTTGCCGAAAAGAACAGACTACTCAATGAACTGAACACAAAATCTTCCGAGCGCAACCAGAAACTCAACGCCGTAAACAAGGAGCGTGACGAGCTTGCAATAAATCTCAAAGAGAGCAAGCAAAAGGCAGCCGCGCTTGAAAAGCAGCTTTCGGCGCTTGAAGCGAAAATGCAGCTCGGTTCAAAGGGCTACAGCTCTCTCCAGAAAGAAAAAACGGAGCTTGACCATGAATACATCGAATTAAAGAACGAAAACGCAAAGCTCAAAGAGACCTGTGAAGCACTCACACACGAGAACGAGCGTCTTTCCACGGATTACAAGAATTTGAGTACAAAGATCGGGAAAAGAAAATCATGAGAAACAAAACAGAACTGCTTGCACCGTCAAGCAGCCTTAAAAGCGTCATTGCCGCAGTAAACAGCGGCTGTGACGCGATCTATATAGGCGGAAAAGCTTTCAGCGCACGGGCTTTTGCCGACAGCCCCGACAACGAGGGACTCAAAGAGATAATCGACATCTGCCATCTGCGCGGTGTAAAAGTCTTTGTAACGCTCAACACGCTTTACAAAACAGGCGAACTGTCCGAACTGCTTGAATTTGCGCGCTTTTTGTACGAAGCGGGTGCGGATGCTTTTATAGTGCAGGATATGGGCTTTTTGCTGCTTGCAAAAAAGTATTTCCCCGATATAGAACTGCATTGCAGCACGCAGATGACCATACACAACACGAGCGCCGCAATATTTTTTGACCGTTTCGGTGCGGAGCGTGTTGTGCTGAGCCGCGAGCTGATGCTTGACGAAATAAAGGAAATAACCGACAATATACACTGTGACACCGAATGTTTTGTGCACGGTGCTCTTTGCGTGTGCTATTCGGGACGCTGCCTTATGAGCAGCTTTTTCGGCGGCAGAAGCGGCAACCGCGGTCGCTGCGCCCAGCCCTGCCGTATGGAATACGCACTTTTAAAGGACAAAAAAGTGCAAAAGCGCGGCTTCCTTATATCGCCGAAAGACATATGCACGGTCGAGATGACGGATAAACTGATAAAAGCGGGCATATACTCCTTTAAAATAGAGGGCAGGATGAAAAGCCCCGAGTATGTGGCGCAGACCGTTTCCGCCTACAGAGCAGCCATTGACGGCAAAAAACTCAAACGCCCCGAACTTGACGACCTTAAACAGATATTCAACCGCGGCGGCAGCTTTTCAAACGGCTATTACACACAGTTTGCAGGCAGCGATATGATAAGCCCCTCACCCAAAAGCAGCGGCATAAGGATAGGCAGCGTAGTTTCTTCTTATAATAAAGGCGGAAAAAGCGGCTGTGTCATAAAGACCGATATTGCCCTGCACTGCGGCGACGGTATCGAGATATGGAACAAAAAGCGCGATAACACGGGCAGCGGCATTTCCGCCGAGTATGCCCCCGGCGATAAGATAAAGCTGAATGTTTACGGCGAAGAGGGTGCGCCCGTCTACCGCTCGTATTCAAAGGAACTCAATAACAGGCTAAAAGTTTACGGCGAGAAACTTGTAAGGCAGTCGGTGCTGAAAACATCTTTTTATGCGCATTTGGGCGAACCTGTAAGATTAAACATATACACCGACAAGAAGATACTGACCTTTGAAGGCTGCGAACCGCAGAAAGCCGATAAAAAGCCCATGACGGACGATGACATCATCTCAAAGCTCACAAAAACGGGCGGCACGCCTTTTATATTTGATTTTGAGGACACGGACATTGAAGAGGGCATTTTTATACCCGTTTCCGAACTCAACCGTCTGCGCCGCGAAGCCTGTGAAGCTGCGGAAAAAGCGATAATATCGGGCTTTGAGCGAAAATGCGGCGATATAGACTTTAAGCCAAGCAAAAACCCGCTTACAAAGCCGCAGAAACTTACGGTATTCATCGAAAAGCCCGAAATGGCAGAGGCGGTCCTGCCGCACAGACCGCACAGGATATATATTGAACTCAATGCCGACACTTGCGAGGGCATAATAAAACTTATAAAAACAGCGCATGATATGGGTGTCGAGATATATGCCGCCCTGCCGCGCATAGAGAGAAACGAATATTCAAAGCAGCTTGCACCCCTTGTTGAAAAGGCGGTGAAAAGCGGCATTGACGGCTGGCTTTTACGTAATTACAACAGCATACTTACCGAAAAACCCGTTATGTACGACTATTGTTTTAATGTGACTAACCCCGTCTCGGCGGACTTTTTCGGCAATGTGACCTTATCGCCCGAGCTTACCTGCCGCGAGCAGGCTTCTATATCGGGCAACGGCAGAGAAAGCCTTGTATACGGTCATGTGGTGCTTATGAGTACACATCAGTGTCCGATAGGCAACTCAACGGGCACGAAAAGCGGCAAATACTGTGCGCTGCGAGGAAAAAGCGGCTACAGCCTGAAAGACAGAACGGGTGCGGAAATGCCAATAATGACCCATTGCCAAAGCTGTACGGCATTTATACTCAACAGCACGCCTTTATACACTGCGCACAAATGGAAAGACATAACCGCAATAAGCAGCGAGTTTTTAAGGCTTGATTTCACTGTCGAGGACAACAAAACGATAGATATGATAACAAAAACCTATTCCGATCTGCTGCGCGGCGGTGAAATACCCGAAAAACCCGATATACCGTATACAAGCGGACACTTTTTCAAGGGGGTACAGTAAATGCTCAATGTGTTTATTATAATCTCAAAATACCTGTTTATGATATATATGGCTGTCTTTTTGTGGAACGGCTTTATTGCAGGCACAAACAAAAGCACGGCGGGAAAATACTTTTTTGCGCTCTCCAATCAGCGTATAGCTATGGTGCTTTTTCATATAAACGCCTTTGCGCTGCTCATTTGGAACGACCCGTCGGATATATCGGGTTCGGCAGGCAAGGCAGTCGCAATACTTGTGTTTATTCTCTTCGGCTGCTTCCTCGGCAGGAAGATATATCCAAACAGCAGTCATATACTGTGGAACGGCGTGTTTTTCCTTGCCGACATCGGTATAGTGACCCTTTACACACTCAAACCCGAACTTGCCGATAAGCAGCTTGTATGGCACGCTTTGGGCTTTATTGCGGCAATAATACTGCCCGCCCTGCTCGACCGCCTGCCAAGACTTGACAAATTCAAAACTTTTTATATCACGTTTGCGATAATACTGCTTATTTCCACGCTTATTTTCGGCGATGACGAATTCGGTGCGAAAAACTGGATATCTATAGGCAGCTTTTCATTCCAGCCCTCCGAGGTGGTAAAACTGCTGTTTATAGCCTACCTTGCATCCGCACTCAACCAAAAGCCCGATGTAAGGCAGCTTGCCGTGCCGTCCGTTCTCTGTGCCGTGATACTGCTTTGTTTTGTGGCACAAAAAGACCTCGGCTCTGCGCTTATTTTCTTTATGAGTTTTATGGTCGTGGTATATATCGCCACTTCAAACGTGCTCTACTTCGTTATCGGCACGGGTGCGGCGGCTTTGGGCTCGTTCATAGCCTACCATATATTTTCGCATATCCGCGTGCGTGTTGAAGCCTGGCTCGACCCGTGGTCGCATATCGACACCTCGGGCTACCAGATCGCACAATCACTTTTTGCCATAGCAACTTACGGACTTACGGGCGCAGGACTTACACACGTCTATTCTTCAAGCATACCCGTTATAGAGCGCGACTTTATCTTTTCCGCGATATGCGAGGAATTCGGCGTTATTTTCGGCATGGGCGTCATACTCTGCTTTCTGATGATCTTCCTTGAAGGTGCAGTCGGCGCACTTAATGCCAAAAACCGCTTTTTATGCCTGTTCTGTGCAGGTCTGACAGCTTTATTGGCTTTCCAGTGCTTTGTTATTTTAGGCGGTGTTACAAAACTCATACCCTTAACGGGCGTAACTTTGCCCTTTATAAGCTACGGCGGCACCTCGGTGCTGATGTGTTATGTGCTTATAGGCATAATACAATGGGTGTACAAAAGCTGCGTGCAGTATCTTGACCCCGAAGAAGCCGAAGAGGAAACTTTGCCGCGAAAGCCTCAGCAAAACCGACAAAAGCCGCAAAGACAGCAAGCACAGCAAAAGCAGCAAAAACAACAAAAGCAGCAGAAACAGCCGCCCAAACACGCAAAAACAAGGAAGCGCCCAAAAGAGGACATCTCACTTGACGAGGTGCTTGACTATAACGGCAGGAGGCGAAAAAACAGATGAAAAGATCGGTAAAAACAGTTTTCTGGATATACACCCTGCTCTTTTTGCTGGTTATCGGAAACCTTATAAAAATAAGCGTTTTCGACCGTGACAGGATAATAAACAACCCGTATAACCAGCGTGTTTCAAGCACATCGCAAAAGATAATGCGCGGTGCCATACTCGATGCAAAAGAGAGACCGATAGCGCAGACCGTAAAGGTCGATGACCCGAACGATGCTTTGGGCAGGGGTTTCAGCTATGTGCGCCAATACAACTATCCGCGCGCCTTTGCACATATAACGGGCTATACCGCACAGGGCAAAACGGGCGCCGAAAGCGAATACAACTATATTCTGGAGTCCGTCACCAACGAACTCTGGCAGAACCTGAACTCGGTCATCTCCAAAAAGGACATCAAGGGCAATGATATAGTGCTGACCATTGATGCCGATCTGCAAAACTACACCGCAGACCAGCTCGGCAGCTCAAAAGGCGCAGTTGTCGCTCTCGACCCCGAAACGGGCAGGATACTCACTATGGTCTCCTACCCCAACTTCGACCCCAACACTGTCGCCGAAAACTGGACGGCGCTCAACAGCGATACCGAAAATTCGCCGCTTATGTCACGCGCGGCGCAGGGTCTTTATCCCCCGGGTTCAACTTTCAAGATAATAACGGCAGCCGCAGCTCTCGAGACCGACAGCAGCCTTATAAACTACGAAAAATACTGCTACGGCGAAGAGGATTTTGACGGCAAACTAATGCACTGCTTCAACTCCTACGCACACGGCAGCGAGGATATGAACAAGGCTTTTGCGGAATCCTGCAACACGTATTTTGCCGAAATGGGAATGAAGATAGGCGCAAAAAAACTGCGTGAAACGGCAGACAAGTTTTTTGTGGACGTGAATTTTCCGCTTGAATACAGCAAGCCGATATTTTCTCTCACCGAGGACTCACCCACACACGAGCTTGTGGACACAGCAATAGGTCAGGGCAAGACCCTTGTTTCGCCTTTGTTTATGGCAATGACGGCAGGCACGATAGCAAACAGCGGCGTGATGATGCAGCCTTATCTGCTTGATTACAGTATAAACAATCTCGGTTTCAAAACAAACAAGACCATACCCACGGAGCTTGCACAGGTAATGCCGCCGAGCGAGGCACAGAAGATAAACGAGCTGATGAAACAGGTCGTTGAATACGGCACGGCGACAGATGCGGATTTCTATATAGAAAACGATGAGGACTACGAATACGACTATATCGAGTCCGACAGCGGCGTTTCGGCAAGTGCGGTAAGGACACAGACAACGCCGAGCGGCAAAATAACGGGCTATGTGAGCGTTGCGGGCAAAACGGGCACAGCCGAAAACAGCGGCGGCGCAGACCATGCGTGGTTTGTGGCATATGCGCCTGCGGACGACCCGAAGATAGCTGTTGCCGTCCTGCTTGAAAACGCAGGCAAAGGCAGCAAGGCAGTACCGATAGCAAGAAATGTGATGAAGTATTATCTTGCAAACTGCTATTAAAAATATAATCGAAAATATAATTTATTTTATATCCGAAAAGCATAATACAGCAGTATAACAGCGATATTTTCGCATTGTTAAATTTTAATAAAAAATTAAAAAAAATATTTACAAGTCAAATAAAATCTGCTATAATCTTAATATGATTACATTGGATAAATATATTATATTGTATAAAATATATTTATAATTTGTTATTTTGCTTGTTAAGTATTTAGAAGGTCGGTGATTTGATGAAAAGTTTTGCCACTGCCGTTTTTGATTTTCTGTTCACGGTCAAAACGGCAAATGTTGAATTTTTTGATACTTTCGGTTCAAAGATACAGCGCTCGTTCTTTGCGTATATTCACGAAGAAGACCTGCCGAAGCTTCAGCAGCTTGTGGAGGAGCTTCCCGAAACACATGAGGTAAACCATGTTGTCCGCATACGCGACAAAAATGGTGAAATTCTGCTTATTTTGCTTAAACTGAGCCTTGTACATATGGGCGAAGAAGATCTGATAGAAGCATATTTTATAGATATTTTGCAAACCGAAGCCAACTATAACGAGCTGGTCGAAAAACTCCAGATCACACGCCAACACCTTACCAATATGGAATTGGTGTGCTTTGAGTATTCCCCTGCCACCAAGAACATCAAGATATTTACCTTTTCGCTTAATCAGGCAGTACCGCTTTATGACGGCGATTTTACCGAATGGAAGATGGCAGCGCTTGACAACGGCTTCATACCCGAAGACCAGAAAGAGGTATTCCACGCTCTTTGCTTCGATCTTGAAAGCTGCAAAAACAGTTTTATGTACAGATTAAGAAGTGCGGCCTTCACAAAGGGCGAAAACATTGAGGACAATGTTGTACGCTATTCGACCATAACAACAACTTTGGACAACCGCTATGTTATCGGCACGATAACAAGTATCGTAAACAACTCCACGATCGGTGTTGAAAGCACATATGTGCGTACTTACAAAGACCCCATGACGGGCGTGCTCAACAAAGCATCCGTTGTTAAATACACAAAAAACAGGATCGAAAACCTTATGCCGAGCGAGTCTATAGTTATCGCCATACTCGACCTTGACAATTTCAAGACAGTAAACGATACTTTCGGCCACCTTTACGGCGACAAGATAATCATAGAGTTTGCGAACATAATCAGCAAGGTCATCGGAACGCGCGGTATTCTGGGACGTTTCGGCGGCGACGAATTTATGATAATGCTTGAGGGCATAAAAGACGAGCTTGATCTCCGCAGCGTGCTCCGCTCTATACGCACAAGCGTTGAGACGGAATTCAAGGATATCGGCGAGGGCATAAGCCTGACCACTTCCATTGGTGCAGCAACCTACCCCAAGGATGCCAAAACATATGACGAACTGTTCACAAAGGCGGATTACTGCCTGTATCTTTCAAAGATGCGCGGCAAAAACCGCTATGTAATGTTCGATTATATGATAAAGGAGCACCACTATATCGAAGATAAGCTGATGCTTAAAAAGGACCATGCCACGCTTGACCATACCACCTATACACTGCATATGATGGATATGCTGCTCAAAAACGCAAAACCGCCTGTATTTGATATACTTGCGGCTGTAGGCGAGCGTTTTCATCTTGACCGTATAAGGGTATTTTTGGGCAGCGATATGGAGCTTAAATACAATTGGGGCTCAACTGCCGAAGATGAGAACTTTACACAGATCTATGACGATTTTTATCTTGACGCATTCAGCGAAAACAAGAATTACGTTATAAACTATGTGACCAACCTTGAAGTGGCATACCCGACCATATTCAACTTTTTAAAGGGCGGACGTACACAGGCAGCCGTGCAGTACCTTTTAGGCAACAAGCAGCATGTTGAGGGTCTTATCTCCTTTGAGCTGACAGAACGCACGAACCACTGGCCCGATGACGAGATATTCGATTTCACACTTATCGGCTATATGCTTGAGACCTGCGTTTTCGACAAACAATAAAAAAAATAAAATAATTTAAAATTTATATTGACAAAGTACGGCATATATTGTATAATATAATTCGTGCCGTAGACAGCAGGTGTCGCAAGACGTAACGTAAACCAACCTGCCGAGGATGTAAATTTTGTTTATTTCACCTCTCTGTACTGCGTACCGGGAGGTTTTTTATATGCAAATTACAAACGGCTCCAATAAATTAATATTTATACAGGAGGTGTAGAAATTGGCTAAAGTTGAACAAAAGCAGGTCATTGTAAACGAGATCAAGGAAAAGCTTGAAAAGGCTACTTCCGCTGTACTTGTTGATGCACGCGGTCTTACTGTTGAGCAGGACACAAAGCTTCGTAAGCAGTTAAGAGAAGCAGGCGTTGACTACAAGGTTTACAAGAACACAATGATGAATTTTGCTGTAGAGGGTACTCAGTTTGAGGGTCTTAAAGATTACTTTGAAGGTCCCAGCGCTATCGCTATCTGCTACGAGGATCCCACTGTTGCGGCAGCAATTCTCAACAAGTTTATGAAAGACGCCAAAGCACTTGAATTCAAGGCAGGCGTTATCGAAGGAACTTGCTATGATGCAAAGGGCATGGCTGCTGTTGCAGACATTCCTTCAAGAGAGGTACTTCTTTCAAGACTTCTCGGCAGCTTCCAGGGTCCTATGGCAAGCTTTGCAAGAGTTATCAAGGCTATTGCGGAAAAGCAGCCTGAGGCAGCAGAAGCTTAATTATCAATTTTAAACACTACTACACGATTTTTAATTTTAAACTTTTAACGGAGGAAATAAAAAATGGCTAAATTATCTATTGAAGAAATCATTGCAGCTGTTAAGGAACTTTCTGTTCTTGAACTTAACGATTTAGTAAAGGCTGCTGAAGAAGAATTCGGCGTATCCGCATCCGCAGGTGTTGTTGTGGCAGCAGGTGCTGTTGCAGGCGGCGCAGCTGACGAAGAAAAGTCAGAATTCGATGGTGAGCTTACAGAGGTAGGCGCAGAGAAGATCAAGGTTATCAAGGTTGTTCGTGAAGTAACAGGTCTTGGTCTTAAGGAAGCTAAGGAAGTTGTTGACGGTGCTCCCAAGGTTCTTAAGGAAGCAGCTTCTAAGGACGATGCTGAAAACATCAAGAAGAAACTTGAAGAAGTTGGCGCAAAGGTTACTCTTAAGTAATTCAAACCAAAACTTACAAACAGTTCATTCAAGGGCTGCTGCGATCGTGCGGCAGCCTTTTCTGATATTCAATAAAAACACCGATAGTTCAAAAAAAATTTTTATTCTAAAGATCGGTCATTCCCGTTTTTTTGAAAGGATATACCATGCTCAATTTATCCGACAGACTTCTTACCGTGTCACGCGCCGTCCTGCCCTGCACCTGTGCGGCAGACATCGGCACCGACCACGCTTATATACCCATATGGCTTTGTGAAAACGGCATTGCAAAAAACTGCATTGCAGGCGATGTCAGCAAAGGCTCGGCCCAAAAAGCCGCCGACAATGTAAAAATGCACGGTCTTGATGCACAGATCTCCGTTCGCTGCGGCAGCGGGCTTGAAATACTCACAAAATTCGATGCTGTGGACTGTATCGTGATCTCGGGCATGGGCGGTATGCTTATGCTGGATATACTTAACGGCGGCGATATAACAAAGGTAAAACAGCTTGTTTTGCAGCCGCAGAAAAATATTTCAAAGGTACGCAGGGCTTTGCACGCCTTTGGCTTTAAGATCGAAAACGAGTATATTGTTTATGAAGAAAACAAATACTATAATATAATAAACGCACTCCGCGGCAGCGAGGACGCTTACACCGATACGGAATACCTGCTCGGCAAAAAACTGCTTGAACAAAAAGCGCCTCTTCTGAAAAGCTTTATTGCGGAGGAAGAACGAAAATACCGCAATATCCTGCCCCGCACCTACGGCGAGCGCAGGGCGGAGATAGAGAAGATACTTGCTTGTTTTGAGGAGGGAAAAAAATGCTTGTAAAAGATGCGATCGCACTTATGGAGGAGCTTGCGCCGAAAAGCCTTGCCGAAAAATGGGATAATGTCGGTCTGCTTGTCGGCGACAGGAATGCGGAGGTCACAAAGATACTTTTCGCCCTTGATGCCGTTGATGAAGTGATAGACGAGGCGGCAGACATCGGCGCACAGCTTATCATCACGCACCACCCCCTTATTTTCAAGGGCGCAGGCAGCGTAAGCACCGACACGGCGCTCGGCAGGCGCATTATAAAGCTTATAAAGAACAATATTTCCCTTTACAGTGCGCATACCAATTTTGATATAGCCGAGGGCGGCACGAACAGTGTGCTTGCACAGCTGCTTGGACTTACGGACACGGAGGGGCTTGTCCCCTCGGGCGATGCCTTTCTCGGCAAGGTCGGCAGCCTGCCCCACCCTATGACTTTACGCACTCTTGCGGAACTTATTATGCAAAAAACGGGTGCACCTGCACTTAATATAACGGGTGATGCGGATAAGACGGTAAACCGTGTGGGGCTCTGCACGGGCAGCGGCGCAGACCGTGATTTTATGCTTGCAGCAAAGCAGAAAGGCTGCGATGCCTACATAACGGGCGATGTAAAGTATCACGAAGCGCAGTTTGCAGCGGATATAGACCTTGCACTGATAGATGCAACGCATTATTACACGGAAAGCATTGCAATACCCTATTTATGCAAATATATAAGCGAAAAATGCACGGCAGACTGTGCAGTCACCAAAGTAAAAGGCGAAAGTTTTAAAACCGTAACACAGGAAACGCTGAAACTATAAGCGTTTTCCGAATAAGACGAGGTAAATATGGAAAAAGTCAGATTTGAAAACGGAATTACTCTTGTAATGGAGAAGTTTTACAATATACGCAGCATTGCGGCGGGCATTTATGTCAAGAACGGCTCCGTAAACGAAACGGCAGCGGAAAACGGCATTTCGCATTTTATCGAGCATATGCTTTTCAAAGGCACGGAAAACCGCAGCGCACGCGGCATTGCCGCAGAAATGGACAGAGCGGGCGGTGCGCTCAATGCCTACACCACGAAGGAATTTACCTGTTATTACACGCGCGTGCTGGACACCTATTTTGACAATGCTTTTGACATACTTGCGGATATGTATTTCAACTCCGCTTTTGCGCAGGACGAGATAGAGCGCGAACGCGGTGTTATAAACGAAGAGATAGATATGTATGCCGACACTCCCGACGACCTTGTACACGAAAACCTTGAAAATGCGGTCTGGGAGGGTTCGTCACTCGGTCAGCCCGTACTCGGCACGCACGATACAATAGCCGCCTTTGACACGAAAACGCTAAAAGACTATATGAAAAAGCACTACTGTGCCGACAATACCGTTATCTCCATAGCGGGCAATATCGACTATGAAAAGACAGAAGCCCTTGTGCGCCGCTATTTCGGCGGTCTTGAAACAAGATCTGTTACCCTTTCAACACCCTCGGGTGAAATATACAAGCCTGCTGTTGTGACCTGTTCAAAGGACATAGAGCAGCAGCATATGTGTATAGCCTTTAAGGGTATCACACGCTTTGACAGCGATATATACACCATGCCCGTACTCAATACCATACTCGGCGGAAGTATGAGTTCGCTGCTTTTTCAGCATATACGCGAGGAAAAAGGGCTTGCATACAGTATATATTCCGTACACAGCCCATACGAAAACACGGGTCTTTTCACCGTATACGCAGGCTTTGGACGTGACAAGACGGACATTGTGAAAGAAACGATACTTAACGAGCTTTTCACCTTTGCCGATACTTTCGGCGATGAAGACCTGCTTAACGGCGCAAAGCAGCAGCTTATAAACGGTTTTCTTATGTCGCTTGAAAACACATCACAGGTAATGGGTGCGACAGGCAGGTCTATGCTCCTGCGCGGCAAGGTAAACAGCCGCGAAGAAGCGATAAAAGTGATAGAAAACGTAACTATGGATAAGGTAAAAGCACTTGCAAAACGTGTGTTTGTACCCGAAACGGAAAGCATCTCAATAGTGGGAAAGTAAAGGCGCAAAGCCGGGTTGTATATTCGCAAACCCCGCAAGAACTTTGCGACTCAACAGGAGAAACAGTTTCGTTGCAAAGTTCTTGCGTTTTCGGAGGCAGGGGACTGACAACTGTCATGAACGCAGTGAGTGACAGTCGCCTGTCCCCTGTCTTCCGCCCGTTTTAATTCAGTATCGCCGTTCCGAGATTGAGATAGGCGGCAAAGCTCACCCAAATAATATACGGCGCAAGCAGGTATGCGGACATCTTCGATATTTTTGAAAAAGCTTTCATCGTCATTGCGATAAGCACCCAAAGTATCACCAGCCACAAAAGTGCGAAATAATACAGTCCGAACTTAAAGAAAAACACCGACCAAAGGAAGTTGAACCCAAGCTGCACGTAATAAAGCGTGAGTGCGCTGTCGCTGTTTCTGTCGCCCGAGACCTGCACAAGATATGCCGCAATACCCATAAGGATATAAAGTATTGTCCAGACTATAGGAAAAAGCACGGCAGGCGGCGAAAGCGGCGGCTGTGCAAGGTTTTTGAAACCCATCATACCCTCGCGCGAGATATACGCCGACACCGCGCCCGTTATCAGCGGCAGCGCAATATTGAAAACCAAAGCCTTTGTTTTTGCTTTCATAATTATCACCTCTTGTTTATAGTAAAGGACAGTTTTAATTGTCGTTCACTATAATTTATGCAGGAGGTGATTTTTTATTCCGTAAACACACGTTTTTGCGGATAAAAACAGGAAAAACAGACATTGAAAAAGGGCAAGGCGTTATTTGCCATGCCCTGAAAATTTAAGGAAACGCTGATTTAAGTTTTCTTTAAAAAAATGGGGGAACTCAAATCGCCGCAGGATTGACAACAAGTATTATTTTATGTATACTGAAAAAGTAGCTTATTTATGCAACATCATCTGTGTGATAGCGTGACTGTGGGGCTGTCCCCTCTGTCTAAAAAAGTGACTTACTTACAAAACATCATCTATGTACTAAACGGGAGGCTTTAAATTGAAAGTATATATATACCAAAGATTTATGTATTTTTTCAATGTCGTGGAGATTTGGGACGAGGACGGGAAAACAAAGTATATCCTTGAAAGGAACGGCAAGGTCGGACAGAATTTCCGCATACTCGACACTTCGGGACATGAAACGGCAATTGTAAAGCAGAAAATATCGCTGTTTAAAAATGTTTTTCTTATCATTATAAACGGCAGGGAGATAGAAGTGCGATTTCGTCACAAAATGAAGATCAACGGTGAGGGCTACTGTGAGATAACGGGACTTGACCTGACAACGGGCGGAAATATAGACAAACACGAATACACGATAGATAATGCCGAAAAAACACTTGCCTGTGTAAAAAATGCAATGTTTAACGATATTGAGTGTTATGAGTTGGAATACGGCGATGATGTGAATGAGGACGAGATAACGGCATTGTTTGTAGCGATCGAGCTTGCCAAAAGCGTTGAAGCGAATAACTGCCCTTAATTGCCATACCGGGGGACGGTCTTATTCAAAATGCTGCATTAGTCAGGCTCGCCTTCGTTCAGGTTTGCCCCGACGGCGGCAAAGCCGTCGGGACTCTATGGCAAACATTCGTCAGCTTCGCTGCCGAATGGATTGTCGGCAGCCGCAGGCTGACTGAGGGGTTTACTACAGTTTTTTTCTGTATTCATCGGCGATCTGTTTTTCCGCTATGATATAGAGTTTCGCCTTTGCCCTTGAAATTGCGGTGTAAAGCAGTTTTGTGCGTGTTTCTTCGTCCTCGTCCTTTTCCTCGCCGAGAATCAGCACCACTACGGGCGAGTCAAGACCCTTGAACGACTGTATGGTCGAATAGAACGGTGTATTTTTCTTCGAGCCTTTGCTCATATCTTTCAGATCGTTTATCTCAAAACCGCTGCCTATTGCCATGCCGAGCCTGCTGTGGGGATAGGTATGTTTGCCGAGGAAAACAACGTCTTTCTTGTTCACGGCCTCTTTTTTCCATATTTCAAAAAGCCTGTTCACCTTTTCTTTCAGTTCTTCAGGGCTGGTGTAGTCATAGATCTCAATTTTTTCACCGGGTTCGTCATACAGCAGAGCGATCTTGTCGCCGCCTGTAAGGTCATAGTTAAAATTGGCTATTTTCCTTGTGTTGCGGCAGTTTTTTGTAAGCTTTGATATTGCAGGGCGGTAAGCTTTTATATCATCCATAACGTCCATTCTGTCGGAGAGGTAGATATTCTGCCTTTCATCATAGAGTATTACCCAATTACCGTCTTTCAGACCGCCTTTCAGCAGAAGATCAAGCACCATAAGATACTCCATTTTCATCATATCCTGCGCCTCGTCCATAACTATAACATCATAGCGCAGCTTTTCCGTCTCTTCCTCGCTCATCTGCGAAAGCACATAATAGCATTTTTCGGGCCACTCGTCTTTATAATAATTATCGGGCATTTTGCAGGCGGGATGCTTGTAAATGCCGTCAAAGAGTCGGTGGATATGCCTGATCTCCATTTTGCCGTCCGTATCCGTCATTTCCTGCTCCACCCTTTCGGCAACTATGCGGTTATAGAACAGAAACAGCACTTTTTTGCCCTTTTCGGCAAATCTTTTTGCAAACTCCTTTGCAATAACGGTCTTGCCCGTACCCGCAGAACCTTTTACAAGAATACGCGGGTTTTCGTCGAGTTCCTCGACGATGTTTTTCTGCTCGTCCGTCAGTTCCTCGACCTTGCGCTTGCTTTTTTCTATCCTTATGCCGAGGGTCTCGGTAAGGTCAAAGTCAATACGTATAAAATCGACCAATCTATTGATAACGGACTGATTCAGATGCACGCGGTCACTGAATTTTTTTTCATGGAAATCATAAACACCCTCAATGTATTTAACCACATCGTCCGTGCTTTCATCATATATCATCTGCGGATTGTATTCCACGGTGGAAACATCAAATCTGAGGTCGGGGAAAACAACACCATAGGCATAAACGTATTTATCCTGACCGTATCTTTTCTGAATACAATTGCGCAATGCAATAATATTATATTCTGCCTGTTTAAAAGGGTCCATATG
>ODAI011734936.1_pt1 | contig 16985 bp, 14 predicted proteins | sample 1539321 | NCBI WGS metagenome assembly ODAI01 (sample SAMN02144231, study PRJEB22623) | gut metagenome | biome: sheep rumen | host: Ovis aries | place: New Zealand | reverse complement strand
TACAGTTAGCGGCAATACACTCCTTCGAGTAGTCAAGGCTACAGGTAGAAAATCAAAAGTACACAGTATCTGAATGTATTGAACCACGATATTAAAAAGAAAGGAAAGTGGGTGTTTTTGCTTCTGAAAACATCATACAAGCAGATATGAATTATTATAATAAAAGTGGTCAGATGGATCTGACAGACAGAGTTGCCATTGAAACAGGATTATGCAGAGGAGAATCATTTAAGAAGATTGCTAAGAGAATAAGAAGACATCCGACGACTGTAGCCCATGAAGTGTTTGAAAACAGGACATACATAAAAGGGACTAACTTTGCGGGGAAGGACTGCAGGCATGTGAGAACATGTGCTGTAAAGAACTTATGTGATGGATCCGAAGATGCATGTAACTATAGGTGCAAGCATTGCAGAGGTTATGATTGTACCAAGATGTGTAAAAGGTATGAATCGGTTGCTTGTCACAAGCCGGATAAACCGCCATATGTATGCAATACATGCAAGGACAGAAAGCTTTGCATTAAGGACAAATATGTCTACTCCGCTCCGTATGCAGATGCTGCCGTTAGCCGGAGGCGTTCCGAGAGTCGTCAGGGTATCCATCTGACGGAGGAACAGAAAGTCTTTGTAGATGAGCTGGTGACAAGACTGGTAAAGAAAGGACAGCCTTTAACACACATCTATGCAGAGCACGAAGCGCTTAAATGGTCAGATGTATTCTTAGAAGATAAATTGATTATGATCACACATATGATTGATATCGATAACAACTACTGTGAATACAACAAGAGTCATGAAACTGAAGGAATGCATGAGCTTGACTTATCAGATCGCGCAATAATGATACTCGAGAAGATTAAATCAAAGAATTACGGGTTTAGAGATGATTTTATTTTCCTTGGCAAGAACGAGAATTATCTACTAACTGAGTATTGTAACAAAAACATCCATCGTGCGTGCAAAGCACTTGGAATCAACAAGAATTTCACCACTCATGACTGCAGAAGATATGCAGCTACTCAGGCAGCATTAAGGGGTATGTCTACCGCTGCCTTACAAAATGCATTCGGTTGGAAAGACAAGGATACGGCGGAGCATTATGTACAAGTTGCCGCTGCCAAAAAGGAGCAAAAGCGTGTGCTTGTTGATGTGTTAAATTGACTTGAAAGCTAGTATTTTCTAAGGTGGACCACATCTGGACCACATTTTTAGAGCAAGAAAATACCCCGCAAACGTGATGTTTACGGGGTTTCTTATCGCAGCTCGTAGCGGAATCGAACCGCTGTTTCCGCCGTGAGAGGGCGGCGTCTTAACCGCTTGACCAACGAGCCATTATCCGCACGCCATATCAGCATGCTTGTATATAATACCAAGAGTAATTTAAAAAAGCAAGGGTTTTTTGAAAAAATATGATAAGATATATGCATGAAGAAATTAAGCATCGGAATTCTCGCACATGTTGATGCGGGGAAGACAACTCTCACCGAGAGCATATTGTATCTGACGGGAGTTATAAGCAGTCAGGGACGGGTGGATAATAAGGACACGTTCCTTGATACGGAAGCCTTAGAGAAGAAGAGGGGCGTGACCATTGTGTCCAAGCAGGCTGTTGTGACTCTTGATGCGGGACATGCGCTTAATAAAAGCGGTGAGGATGTCAGACTTACATTCATAGATACGCCGGGACATGCAGACTTCGTGGCTGAGACCGAGAGAAGCCTGTGGGTCATGGATCTTGCGGTGCTTTTAATAAGTGCCGCGGACAGGGTGACGGAGCATACACGGAAGCTTATATATATGCTTAATAAGAGGCGTGTTCCATATATCGTATTCATTAATAAGACCGATATGGTGCAGGAGGATGTATGTGACAGGATATGTGAGGAGCTTGGAGACGGAGCCTTCAGATATGTCGGCGCATACAGTGTGCATACAGACCATATGGCAGGGGATCATGAAGGTCATACTGATGCAACACACACAGGTACACAGTCTGACGAAGCTGTCCAAACCTTTATGGAGAATGCGGCGGCTCTGTCCGAGAGGACTCTGGAGAAATATCTGGAGGAAGAGAGACTTGATGATGAAGACATCACATACCTTATTAGGAATGGGCTGTTGCATCCTGTCATACAGGGCTCTGCGCTTAATAATTCGGGAACGGATGAGCTCATGCGCTTTATTACGGCTCATATGCCGGATATAAGCTACAGGGATGAGCTATCCGGTAAGATATATAAGATCACATATGAGAATGGACATAAGATAAGCCATATCAAGCTTACAGGCGGACATCTGTCCGTAAGGGATACTCTGCCGGATGACAGGCTTGCAGATGAGAAGATCACTCAGATAAGGCTCTATAGCGGAAGAAGATACGAAAGCGTAAGCAAGGCTACTGCAGGGGATAGCGTGGCGCTTGTGGGACTTGAGAATACCTTTGCGGGTATGGGCATAGGCAGGGAAGCGGATGATAAGGAGTATGTGAGCCGTCCGGTCCTTAGGTACGATATGATTCTTCCCAAGGATGTTCCGGTAAGAGTCTTTTTGCCTAAGCTTAAGGAGATTCTTGCGCAGAATCCGGAGATGGCCTTGGGAGAGTACACGGATAAAACAATGCTGCAGACTGACAGCCATTCATCCGACAGGATCGGAATATCCGTTATGGGCAGGCTTGGACTTGAGATACTTGCGGCACAGCTTAAGGAGCGCTTTGATATAGATGTGACCTTTGACAATGGTTCGGTGATATATAAGGAGACCATAGCCGGCCCCGTAGTGGGCTTCGGGCATTTTGAACCCTTAAGGCATTATGCAGAGGTACATATACTGATGGAGCCGCTGCCCATAGGAAGCGGGATAGAAGTGGCAAGTGATGTGAGCGTGGATGAGCTTGATATCAACTGGCAGAAGACGGTATTCGCAACCATTATGACGGAGCTTCCCAAGGGCGTACTGACTTCTGCTGCTCTTACGGATATGAAGTTCACCCTTATAGCGGGCAAGGCTCATACTAAGCATTCCCAGAGCACGGATTTTAAGGAAGCCACTAAGAGAGCGATACGTCAGGGGCTTATGAAGGGTGAGAGCATATTGCTGGAACCATGTTATGAATTCACGATCAAGGTGCCGGTATCGGTGCTTGGCAAGACCATGAATGACATAGGACTTATGGACGGAGAAGGGAAGATAACGGCGCAGGATGAGGACTATGCTTATATAGAAGGCATGGCTCCCGCAGAGGGGCTTGCCAATTATCAGAGTGAGCTTACGGGATATTCATCCGGACGGGGGATTATCGACATCGGCAGCTCCTTATACAGACCATGTACCACAGATAAAGCGGATTCTGTTATAGCAGGTGCAGGCTATGATCCCGACAGTGACCCTGACAATATTTCGGGAAGCGTATTCACCGAACATGGTGCGGGTAACTTTGTCCCATGGTATGAATGTGAGGATAGAATGCATCTGCCGGATATATCGGACAGATATCTGGATGATGATGTCTTGACCGGGGATGAGATACTTAATGACAGGGCAGAGGCAGCACTAAGGCAGCTTGGGCACAGAGAAGGCAGCCTGTCGGAGCGCCTTGAGGCCATAGGCACTGATGAGATAGACCAGATACTAAGAAACTCTACCCATGCCAATGCGGGGCAGATTAAGAGGAATAAGAAGAAGACCTACAAAGCGGCAGTAAGGACAAGCTACGGCAGGTCAGACAGGGCTTCTTCGTATGATGGTGACGGTCATAAGGGTGCCTTGGGTAAGCCGGATAAAAAGGCACAAGAACGGAAGAGATACCTTCTTGTGGATGGCTACAATATAATCCATGCATGGGATGAGCTTAAGGTGCTGACGGGAAGCTCCATAGAGCTTGAGGGGGCCAGATACAAGCTGCTTGATATGCTTTCCGAATATGCCGCTGTAACGGGACTTGAGACCATAGCCGTATTCGATGCCTATAAGGTATCGGGGCATATGACGGAGAAGCTGGACTATATGGGTATACATGTGGTCTACACTAAAGAAGCGGAGACTGCCGATCAGTACATTGCGAAGTTCAGTTTGGAAAATGCAAGAGAGTCTGACATAACTGTAGCCACATCAGACAGCCTCATCCAACTGATCATCAGAGGTGAGGAGACTTATCTTATGTCGGCAAGGGAACTTAGAGAAGATGTGAGAAGAGTTCATGATACGGCAATTGTCGGAATAATGAATTAAATCTGTTCAGATTATGGAGTTTTACTCATAAAAACATGGAATTTGGATAAATTTGCTTTAATTTACTTAATGTGTTAAAAAACAGTACAAATCATCCGATATATATGATACAATATATTGTGTTTGTGTTATGTGAATTAAGTCAATATATCGGGTCTGAACACAACATACAGAGTTTTTGGTAAAGAAGGAGACAAAAGAATGGATAACAAGAAGAAATCCAAGGGATTTGACATGAGGAAGATGCTTTTGCTATTCGCACTTGTTCCTCTTACGGTAGTGGGCATTGTGATCATCATCGTGGCATATAATAAGATGGTGAAGGCGGTTGAAGAGCAGACCAAGCAAAGCTTACAGATCGCTGCACACGGTCTCAGGGAATATTATGAGTGGGATATAATCAACCGCGGCGGGATCGAATACGAGGTTGATTATGTGGATTCCATGGCAGAGCAGGGTGTGGATTTGACCATGTTCAAGGATAACATCAGATTCGTGACATCCATAAGGGATTCTTCGGGGAAGAGAATAGAAGGTACGCCTGCTTCCGATGCCGTATGGGCAGCTGTGAGCAAGGGTGAAGAGTTCTATTCCGATGATGTTGTGATCAACGGTACAGATTATTATGTATTCTACACACCTCTTCGTAACGGTGACGGTTCTTTATGGGGTATGGCATTCGCCGGTATGACCTGCGAACATGTCAATGCCAGCAAGCAGAGCCTTATGGTGACCATACTTTTAGCCGGCGGTTCATTATATGTACTCTTTATAATCATCGTACTCATACTTGTAGGTGTTATAACAAGGCCTCTTAACTCAGTGGCTGAGAGCATACAGAAGATATCTAACGGTGATATCACATCTCCCGTTACGGCCGAGTCACATCTGTATGAGACCAATCTTCTGATAAATGCGGCTAAGAAGACTCAGAAGGAGCTTGGAGACATAATCGGAAGCATCAAGGGTACATCCATGAGCCTTGTAGAACAGATAGGTGATGTGACCACTCTTTCGGATCAGACATCCGATGGCACCAATCAGATAGCTACTGCTATGACAGAGATAGCAGAGGGTGCTGTGACGGTAGCTGAGAGCGTACAGGATATCAATGCCAGAGTAATCGATATGGACAGGATTATAGGAGATATCTCGGATAATGTGGATACGCTTAATACAGGTGCCAAGTCTATGAGTAATGCCAATGTAGAGGCGGCGGATTACATTAAGAATATGGACAGGTCGAGCCAGCAGACATCTGAGGCGGTGGCCAATATATCTGCAAGTATCGCAAGCACCAATGCTGCTGTAGGTAAGATCATAGAAGCTATCAACCTTATCACTGAGATCGCTGATCAGACCAACCTCCTTGCGCTTAATGCATCCATTGAGTCAGCCAGAGCAGGAGAGGCGGGAAGAGGCTTCGGTGTAGTTGCCGAGGAGATCAAGAAGCTTGCTGAGCAGAGTAATGATTCGGCTCAGGAGATCGCAGCCATTGTAGACGATATCAAGAACCAGTCGGAGAACTGTGTGAATATGTCCGCTGAGGTTCAGGAAGCCATTAATAAGGAGCAGGAGCTTCTTAAGGAGACAATGACAAGATTCGATGTGCTTGAGACTGAGATCGGCAAGGCTGTAGAAGAGATAGAGGCTATAGGCGGTATGACAAGAGACCTCACAAGCATCAAGGATGTCATTACATCAAGTGTAAGTGATCTGTCAGCGGTATCTGAGCAGAATTCGGCTGCCAACGAAGAGGTTACGGCTTCTCTTGACGGTGTAAGAGATCATGTCAACACCATAAGCAATGACAACAACAGCATGAATGATATGGCAAGAGGTCTTGCGGAGGCTGTTGAGTACTTTAAGTAAATCATTCCATAAGACAGTAGCAATACAGTATATAAGGGTCAGCCCGTAACGGGCTGACCTTTTTGGCGTTATATAAAGGATGCCGAGCGCCGGAATTTATGATATAACACGACGTTATATAATAAATTCCGGGAAAAAGCGAGGCAAGGATGCCGAGCGCCGGAATTTATGATAGAATATAACCCATGAAAGATATAGCGGTACTTATTCCGGCGCTTGATCCGGATACACGACTAATCGAATATTGCAGGGAGCTTAAGGCAGCAGGCATTGAGACGATTATACTTGTGAATGATGGCTCGGATGAGGAGCACGGTAAGATTTTTGATGAGCTTAGGGATGAATGCATTATACTTACTCATGCTGTTAATTACGGCAAGGGACGTGCTCTTAAGGATGCCTTCACCTTCATATATGATCACAGCCTTACGGACTTTGTGACCTATGACTCTGCCATAGAGTATGATATTGCGGTCAGGCAGCTAAGTCATGTAAGGAGCGTGGTCACGGCAGACTGTGACGGACAGCATACAGTTAAGGATATCATGGCTGTCGGCAGGAAGGCGCTAAGTGACAGTGGGGCGCTTATCCTTGGCGCCAGAGACTTTGACGCTGACAACGTACCCTTTAAGAGCAGGAAGGGCAATAAGATCACAAGGCAGCTTTTTAGGCTTCTGCACGGGCTTAAGCTTACGGATACACAGACGGGCCTAAGGGGTATTCCGATAGGGCTTATTCCGGCATTTTTGCAGGGCAAGGGAGACCGGTTCGAATATGAGCTTGACATGCTTGTCATAGCTGCCGGAGAGCACATTCCGGTTGTGGAGGTCCCCATAGAGACCATATATGAGGATGGCAATACGGGGACTCATTTCAGAGCGGTAGCGGACAGTATATCGGTATACAAGATACTGTTCGGAACTTTTTTTAAGTTCCTGCTCACATCCCTTACATCCTTTGTGCTTGATATACTTATATTCAGATTGATGCTCGCAGTCTTACGGGCATCTTCGGACGAACTTAGGATAAGCGTTGCAACAGTGACGGCGCGCATCATATCCTCAGTATATAATTTCCTTATGAATAAGCAGGTGGTATTCATTAAGGATGGCAATATGCTGCGCTCTGCCTTGGGCTATTATACATTGTGCATATCACAGATGGCGGCATCGGCAGGACTTGTCATACTGCTGCATTATATACTTCCGATACCGGAGACCTGTGTGAAGATAATCGTGGATTCACTTCTTTTCGTCATAAGCTACCAGATACAGAAGAGGATAGTCTTTAAGAAATAGGGGATAATCCTGTGTGCCGACAATGACAGCATAGTTAACGGCGGCAACTTCTACAATATGAACAGGATATCGGATATCGACTGGCTTGATCTTGCCAAGGCCAAGAGTAAGATAGTCGCTAATTTCTATTATGGGGAGCACCCAAGGGAAGCGATGATGCCGGAAGTGATATGCCTGTATGGAAGGCATATGATGAAGAGAGCAGGGCGGGCATGATATTTGGCACGAACGGTGCATATACGGAGGGTAATTATGAGTGATAAAAAGCAGGCTTTTAACCCATATCTGCCTTCATGGGAGTACATTCCCGACGGCGAACCATATGTATTCGGGGACAGGGTATATGTGTACGGCTCGCATGATCTGTATAACGGCTACGCCTTCTGTCTCGGTGACTATGTATGTTATTCGGCACCGGTAGATAATCTCGGCGACTGGAGATATGAGGGCGTAATATATGAGAGGATCAAGGATCCGCTTAATGTAAGGAACAATATGTGCCTCTACGCTCCCGATGTGACTGTGGGACCGGATGGAAGATATTATCTGTATTATGTACTTGACAGAGTGAGCGTTGTATCGGTGGCTGTCTGCGATACACCGGCAGGTAAGTATGAATTCTACGGATATGTCCACTACGAAGACGGCACTTTGCTTGGGGAAAGGGAGGAAGATGAGCCGCAGTTCGATCCCGGAGTGCTGACGGAAGGAGACATCACATATCTGTATACGGGATTCTGCGCAAGAGGGGATAAGTCCAGACACGGAGCCATGTGTACCGTACTTGATAAGGATATGCTGACAGTGCTTAAGGCACCGGTGTTCGTGGCACCGGGAGTTGAGTATGAGGACGGAACAGGATATGAAGGGCATGCTTTTTTTGAAGCGCCTTCCATAAGGAAGGTGGGGAGGCTGTATTACCTCATCTATTCCTCAACACTCATGCATGAGCTGTGTTATGCCGTAAGTGACAGGCCGGATGGGGGATTTGAGTACGGCGGCTGCATAGTCAGCAATACTGACATGGGTATAGACAGCTATAAGGAGGCTGACAGGGCGGTAGCGTATGGCGGCAATAATCACGGAAGCATAGTGCGTATAGGGAAGGAATGGTATATCTTCTATCACAGGCAGACTAACGGTACATGGTATTCGAGACAGGGCTGCGCTGAGAGGATAGATATAGAAGAGGATGGAAGCATTAAGCAGGTGATGATGACTTCCTGCGGACTTAACGGAGGCCCTCTTAAGGGAGAGGGGGAATATCCGGCATATATAGCCTGCAATCTGTATAAGAAGGATATGGAGATCATAGTGGATGAGAAGCAGCCGCGTATAATGCAGGATGGCAGGGACGGTGATGAGAATCCCGGATATATCGCCAATATGAGCGATTCGTCCACCGCAGGCTTTAAGTCCTTTGATTGCAGTAACGTAAGCGCGATAGTCATTAGGGCAAGAGGTTATATAACAGGGGAATTCGAGATAAGAGATGAGCTGGACGGACCGGTCATCGGCAGGACAGGAAGGGTGGAGCATTCCACTGTATGGGAGCCTTATACGGCACAGGTTAAGCCGCTTAACGGAGTACATGATATATATGTCACATACAGAGGCGAGGGCAAGGCATGTATTGAGTCCATAGAGTTCATTGCAGGTTGACAGAAGGAGCGGATAAGGTTAAAATCAAAAGTGGATAAATTGTGCGATAATTAGCATTATTTTGAGAAATTGAAGTAACAAAAATGCTTACGGGAATTCGTATAAGCAGGAACGGAGGGTTATATGGAGTATATTACAAAGCTTTTTGGTAAGATCGATGTGAATAATGATAAGATCATAGAGTTTCCGGAAGGAATACTTGGCTTTGAAGATCTTAAAAAGTTCACGCTTATGTTCGACAGCGAGAACAGTGCACCCTCAGGGCTTAATTTCTTAGTATCCCTTGATGAGCCGGCTTTTATGATGCCGGTTGTAACGGCAGTATCGGTTAAGCCCGATTATGCTCCTCAGATAGCCGCAGAGGTAGAGAAGGCAATAGGGCCTCTTACCGAGGAAAATGTACTGGTGATGGTCACGATGACCATTCCTTCCGATATTACCAAGATGACTGTCAACCTCAACGCTCCTATCATAATCAATACAGACACCAACAAGGCAGTACAGTCTATAGTTGAGAATGAGGGATACGAGATTAAGTATCCTATCTATGATTACCTTAAAAGGAGTTAAGGCTTGAAGTTTTTTTATAGCGCATCAGCTTGATATGATGCTCATAATGATAGGTATATGCCTTATCCTCTCAGTACTGGCTTATCTGACCAAGAGCCTTTCCAAGAAGAGGAAAGCTATACTTATGGCAATGGAATTAGGAGCTATGTTTTTGCTTATCTTTGACCGTTATGCCTATATCTTCAGAGGAGATATAAGCACTTTGGGATACTGGATGGTCAGGATAAGCAATTTCATGGGTTTTTCACTTGCACTCATATTAGAGGGCGGATTCGATATGTATCTTATCGATCTGTATTCCAATATGCAGTTCTTACGGGAGATCAGGTGGCTATAACGAATATTCGTATAAGCGGATAGACAGAGGTATGTCGTTGAAAAAGGATATGAAGGAAAAGGAAAGTGTTACGGGAGGCATAGAGAAGAAGATAGACAGCCTCTCGCATAAGAGGGAGCCATCGGTTGTCATACTGGCTCTCCTTTTATTGTTGTATGCCTTTTCTCTTATTCTTGTGAATATGTCCACAATAGGCACGGGTGTTATCATGCTGCACGGGAATGCCGTGCCGATAGTGTCTTTTACCGGAGTCTTTTCATCAATATCCAATATATGTGTCATCTTCATGGCGGTGTTCTATGGCAAAAAGGGTTATATCTTTGCACTTTCCCTGCTGCTTATACAGTTTCCGAGGCTTATCATCCTCATCTTCAGAGAGCACAATTTCACATCTCTTCCGGGAGTGTTCAGTACACTTTTGACAATAACAGCCATTACTCTCATATATACGAGAAATAAGAAGATATCCGGATACCAGCAGATCGAGGTGGATTATCTTAAGAAGCAGCAGAAGCTTTCGCAGCGTCTCTTCGAGCAGACCGCCACTGCCCTTGTAAGCGCAGTGGATGCCAAGGATAAATATACGCATGGTCATTCTACCAGAGTGGCTGAGTACTCAAGCAAGATAGCGAGGCTTGCAGGCAAGAGTGAAGAAGAGTGCAGAGAGATATATTTTGCCGGACTCTTACATGATGTGGGCAAGATCGGAATAGATGACCGTATCATCAATAAGAATGGCAAGCTTACTCCGGAGGAATATGATGTCATCAAGACACATCCGGACATGGGCAATCAGATTCTTATAAGCATAACCGAGTACCCGTACCTTAGCATCGGAGCGCATTATCACCATGAGAGATATGACGGCAAGGGCTATCCTGACGGACTGATAGGAGAGGATATACCTGAGATCGCAAGGATAATAGCGGTGGCGGATGCTTATGATGCCATGTCATCGAAGAGAAGCTACAGAGATACAATCCCGCAGCATAAGATAAGGGAGGAGATCGTAAAAGGCATTGGCACGCAGTTTGATCCCAAGTTCGCAACCATCATGCTTCATCTCATTGATAAGGATGAAGAATATGAGATGCAGGAGAGGAGCGAGGTAAAGGAATTAGCCGGTAAGAACTACCTTAATTGCAGGGAATACAGGGAGGATATCTCGGAAGGGATACTGCTTGACCGGCGTATGATAAGGCTGCATATGCAGGTATCGACAGCAGAAGACTACAGAGGCAGGGAATACATACCCTCCATAATCCTCTTCGACTCACTGGACGGAAGATTCCATAATGATGAGAGGAATATCAGGGATATGCTTTATCTGGAATATGCCGAGGTAAGATTCGACGGCAAGGTCAGGATAACCGGAGCAAGAACCTTCAAGACCGAGCTAAGCGAGTATGTGCCTGTGGGAGGTCTGGACCTTGAGGAGTTGTATGCCAAGGGTATCAAGTATGAGGTAGAAGCGGTAAGGTATAAGGATCATGTCCTTATCAAGATCATGAGTACCTTAGGTGCAGTTAAGGTCACATTTGCACTTGAGGACAGTGTGAGATTCGCATATCTGTCTCTTACGGGTGAGCATTGTGATATAAGGAACGTTCAGGTCGCTAAGGATGTAAAGGAGATCGATTCCGGCTTTATCACGCGCATAGCGGAGGAGATAAGCTATATTGACGGACCTGAAGGCGATATACCGAACCTGCAGGTGAACGGCTGGTGCGTTGAGTCATCGAAGCCCTTTGTCATAGGTGATGAGACGAAGATATCCTTCCACTCTAAGAGTCTTCCTACATCAAGGCTTATATGGCACTGCCCGTATCTGCAGCTTTTTGCCTCGGATAACGGAAGGATAGGCGGACCGGGCTACAGGGAACTTGTGCTTGTAAGGTTTGACGGTGAGGATTGGGAATCCGACGATAAGGTTAAGAATGAGATACTTGTGCAGAAGGATGACAGCTTCACCAATTGGGATGCGTGGAAGAAGCTTAATAAGAACGGTATGGACTGTGAGATCACAGTCAGGCGTAAGGGTAATACCATAACAGTTAATACTGCGAACGGCGGCATAGATATTAAGTGCGTGACGGATATAACGGATGAAGTGGGGACTGTATACGGGGCTCTTACGGGCGATCAGGTGGTGCTTACGAATATAAGGCTGGGTTAATTGAAGCCGGGATGAAGTCCTATGTGTAAAATAAAATGAAAATTATTCTCAAATTGGTTGACAAGTGTGAGAATGGTGTTATAATTGAGAACAGTTATCAAATTAAAAATGATAACTGTTCTCATTTTATACAAGTGGCACAAGTGCTTCGGAATGGAGTTTATTATGAAAAAGAAATTGGCAATAACGGTTTTTATGGTACTGGTCATCTGTACTCTGGCGGCATGCGGTACGAAAAATACGACGGCATCCGTAGCGGGAGCGACGGATAAGGACGCCGCATCGAAAATGAGCATAGTGACCACGATATTCCCGGAATATGACTGGGTTAAGGCGATTCTTGGAGATGAGGCGGACAGGGCTGACATAACCATGCTTCTTGATAACGGTGTGGATCTACACAGCTATCAGCCGACAGCAGAGGATATCCTTAAGATATCTACATGTGATGTCTTCATATATGTAGGAGGAGAATCGGACGAGTGGGTCGAAGATGCGCTCAAGGAGGCTGTCAATAAGGATATGAAGGTCATTAATCTCCTTGATGTCTTAGGTGATAAGGTGAAAGAGGAAGAAATAGTTGAGGGAATGGAAGCGGACCATGACCATGAGCACGAGCATGGAGATGAAGATCATGATGAGGATGAGCATGAGCATGAGGGCGAGGAGCATGATGAAGACGAGCACGTATGGCTCTCTCTTAGAAATGCGCAGATTCTATGCGATAAGATCGCAGAGACTTTAGAGCAGACAGATCCCGAATATGCTGATACATATAAGAAGAACGCGGATGAGTACAAGCAGAAGCTTGATGCGCTTGATAAGGAATATGAGGCGGCTGTAGCTTCGGCAGCCAAGAAGACATTGCTTTTCGGAGACAGATTCCCCTTTCGCTATATGACCGATGATTACGGACTTGACTATTATGCGGCATTCGCAGGCTGCTCGGCAGAGACGGAGGCAAGCTTTGAGACGGTCATATTCCTGGCTGAGAAGACGGATGAACTCGGACTTAATTCCATAATGACTATTGAAGGAACGGACAAGAGGATAGCGGAGACTGTAAGGGATAATACACAGGATAAGGCTCAGCAGATACTTACCCTTGACTCGATGCAGGGAACCACATCCGAGGATGTGTCGGGGGGAACAACATATATCTCTGTCATGACGGATAATCTTACCGTGCTTAAAGAGGCTCTAAGCTAAGAACCTTACATGAAAATGAGAGGAATGTTCTCATCTTATCATGATGAGGAGACCGATAAGAGCTACTATGCATGTATCATTCAGGATGCCACAGCCTGCTGTGCACAGGGCATAGAGTTCGAGCTTGAGGGAGAGTATACATACTGTACCCTAAGGAACGCACACTATATATAAGGCAGAATATGTATAAGGGAATGTCATATGAGCACAAGATCAAATTACAAGACCAAGCAGAAAGAGATACTTATAGAATACTTCAAGAAGGCATCGGGAGAGCATATTACCGCCGGTGACGTATGCGAGCATTTTAAGAGCAAGGGCTCGACCATAGGTCAGGCTACCGTATACAGGCAGCTTGAGAGGCTTGTGGATGAGGGCATAATCGGTAAGTATGTAATAGACGGAGTCACTCCCGCCTGCTTCGAGTATATAGGAGAGGGTGCACATGCGGACGAGAAGATGTGCTTTCATTGTAAGTGTGAAAAATGCGGCAGGCTTATACATATGCACTGCGAGGAGCTTGAAGGGATAGGCGAACACCTCTATGAACACCACGGCTTCACTCTTAATCCCATGCGCACGGTATTCTATGGGGTATGTGAGGAGTGTGCCGCAGAAGGGACGCATACATGAGCTATATAAGTGTTAAGGATTTAAGCGTCGGATATGACGGCGTGGCAGTTGAGAAGAATATCAATTTTACCGTGAATAAGGGTAATTACCTGTGCATAGTCGGTGAGAACGGTTCGGGCAAATCTACCCTTATGAAGACCATGCTTGGACTGCGCGAGCCTATAAGCGGTTCTATCGAATTCGGTGACGGTCTTAAGAAAAACGAGATGGGCTATCTTCCGCAGCAGACAATAGTACAGCGGGATTTTCCGGCTTCGGTAAAAGAGATAGTGCTATCGGGCTTTGAGGGAAGCAGAGGACTTAAGCCTTTTTACAGTGCTGCTCAGAAGCTGGAGGCTTCTGATAATATGAAGCGCATGGGTATAGAGGAGTTATCGAACCGCTGTTACAGGGAATTATCGGGCGGACAGCAGCAGAGGGTGCTGCTTGCAAGAGCGCTCTGTGCTACAAGTAAGGTGTTACTGCTTGATGAACCCGTATCAGGGCTTGATCCCATAGTGACAGCCCAGATGTATGAGCTTATAGCCGGACTTAATAAGGACGGAGTAACCATCATAATGATATCACATGATGTGGATGCGGCAATTAAATATGCTACGCATATCCTTCATATAGGCGAGAGCATATTCTTCGGTACGAGGGAGGAATACCTTAAGAGTGAATCGGCTGCATCTTTTGTAAGGACTAAGGAGGAGTGACGGGATCATGTCTAAGCTTGCTATATATATGCAATATCCGTTTGTAAGGTACGCCCTGATAGTGGGTGTACTGATCGCTTTGTGTTCTTCGCTGCTTGGAGTGACTCTGGTGCTTAAGCGCTTCTCATTCATCGGGGACGGATTATCCCATGTGGCATTCGGAGCTATGGCTATAGCATCTGTTATAGGCATCGGCAATGATATGCTTATTGTAATGCCCATTACGGTCATAAGTGCCATATTGCTTCTTAAGAATGGGCAGAACACACGCATCAAGGGAGATGCTGCAATAGCCATGATATCGGTGGGGGCGCTTGCCTTCGGATATCTGTTTATGAATCTTTTCTCCACATCCTCCAATCTTTCGGGTGATGTATGCTCTACCCTCTTCGGTTCTACATCCATACTCACGCTTACGGGTGCGGAGGTGGTACTGTGCATAGTACTGTCTGTGGCAGTGGTTGTGGTATTCTTGTTATTCTATAACAAGATATTTGCAGTGACCTTTGATGAGAGCTTCGCCAAGGCTACGGGAGTCAAGGCGGACAGATATAATCTTCTTATAGCCGTCATCATAGCCGTTATCATAGTGCTTGCCATGAATCTGGTGGGTTCACTGCTTATATCCGCCCTTATCATTTTTCCTGCACTTTCAGCGATGCGCATTTTTAAAAGCTTTAAGTCTGTGACTGTGTTCTCTGCCATATTCTCGGTAGTATGCGCCCTTGCGGGCATACTCATATCCATCCTTGCCGGTACGCCTGTAGGCTCTACCATAGTGGCGGTGGATGTGGCGGCTTTTGCTGTATGTCATGTGGTCGGGGTCCTTAGGTGATTGGCGACCTGTCTTGTTGCTTTGGCACAAAATCTGTTGAATAATTCCCCGGGTTGTTATAAAATTGTCGTACAGTATGGCTTTATGATATGAACGGATATGGACCATCTGCGTGCGGATCTGTAATTTTGATGAATCGGATCATGCACTTGCTACGGTAGATTATATGATAATTAATACGGAATTATTTGACAAGATCATAGATACGGTACAGGATTGTGTGTTCTGGAAGGACAAGGACAGACGCTTTATCGGTGTCAACAAGGCTTTCCTTGACTTCTACGGCTTTGAGTCGGATAAGGTGCTTATCGGGAAGACTGATGAGGACATGGGGTGGCATAATGATCCGGAGCCGTATAAGCAGGATGAGCTTAGGGTCCTTGCGGGAGAGAGTACGTATAAGGTGCCGGGTAAGTGCGTTATAAGGGGAGAGGAAAGAGATATCATAGCCTCTAAGTCGCCGGTCTATGAGAACGGCGAGATTGTCGGACTTGTAGGAAGCTTTATTGACGTAACGGAGACACTGCGTAAGGAAAAGGGTGCATTTAATGCGCAGATAATGTATGACAGAGAGAGACTTAAGCAGTATCCGTATTTTTCAAAGCTCATGGATGAGACCGGACTTGACGAGATACTGGATTCTCTGACCGGAGTTATTTCGAGGGGATATATACTGGATTTTGCCAAATCTCTAATATCGGCGGGTACGCGCTTTACTTTTGCGATACTCGATCTGGATAATTTCAAATATATCAATGACACATACGGGCACCGCGCAGGGGACACCGTACTTATGGACGTATCCAGGAATCTGGCGGAATACGTGGGATATAAAGGCCTGGTGGGACGTTTCGGCGGGGACGAGCTTCTTATCATCAATCTGGAGGATTTTGAATATGATGAGAAGAAGCAGTTCTATGAGAAGATGTATGTATCTGAAAGAGTGCTTAGGAAGCATATGCTGATGGAGGGTGCCGATACGTTTATAACAGGCACTATCGGTTCGGCTACGTTCCCTGATGATGCAACAGATTATGACAGACTGTTCGAACTCATAGACAAGACACTGTATCGTGGCAAGAGCAAGGGACGTAACTGCTACATCATATATGTGGAGGCCAAGCATAAGGATCTGGAGATCAAGAAGCTTGCAGCGCACAGTATCTATGATAATATGATGAAGCTTACGGAGCTTTTTGAGGGTAACGGTACCGTGCTTGAGAGATTTAAGGCGGCAGCCCCCGTCATAGCCGATGAGCTTCAGGTGCCGGAGCTTTTTGTCGTGGGAGAGGACGGTGTACTTAAGAATGTGCTTAACGGCGCGGTACATGATGATGTCTCGGATATTAAGAAGCTTCTGACAGAAGGAGTGTACAGCGAGAATACAATGTCGGGAATAGAGAGGAAGTCTCCGAAGCTCTATGCCTCGCTTAAGAAATACGGAATAGATGCGGTCATTATCG
>ODAI014026343.1_pt1 | contig 16991 bp, 12 predicted proteins | sample 1539321 | NCBI WGS metagenome assembly ODAI01 (sample SAMN02144231, study PRJEB22623) | gut metagenome | biome: sheep rumen | host: Ovis aries | place: New Zealand | reverse complement strand
AGTCGCTTTTGAGCAACGACGTGCGCGTATGGAGGAGGAACTGGGCAATATCAGTGAGCAGATAAAGAGCATAAATGTAGAGTGGAACGAGATAGGCTGGCTGCGCGATGCTATTACCAATGCTTCAGTCAAGGTTTTTAGTAAGTATAAGACGGCTAAGTGTGATTACTGTTCCACGGCTACGCGGGAGAAGGCATACGGCTATGCGAAGGAACTGTTGCAACATATCATAATCGAACTTAACAATATGCTTGAAGGCATCCTCGCTTTCAAGGATGAGATGAATGCCATTAATGAGGAGGTGTTGCGTCAGACAGACAATAAGTGTCAGACTAATGAAGAACAGAGCGATACTGACATAAAGAAATATGATGCTGCGGAGATAAGGCGTATAGGCAAGCAGTTTGTCAGTGACAAGGAGAAAATGCAGCAGAATGCAGCTGCCATACGTTCACGTATGGCTTTGAATCTGGGAGATGACGGTGAGCGTACCTTTGCCAATCTGTATGACAAGACTGATTATGAGACTGCTGTCAGCATAATGCTTGACGTGTGTCAGGAAAACGCCGTCAGGGCCATGCAGGATGCTGCTGATACTGACCCTTTGAACAAAATGGTGGGTGTAAACATTTTGCAGAAGTTGAAACAGGAACTTAACACAGAGGAAAAGTTGGAGAAGTTTGTCAAGACTGTCACCAGCACCTCCAAGTCGTACGTGCAGTTTGACTCGAATGAGACGGCAATGGTAATCCCTGGCAATACAGGAGCAATGATGTCAATGGTGCAGCTCGCCATTCCTCAGAGCGATGAGAGCACCAGTGATTTCAGGGAAAGACTGCTACAGGCATTCATGCAGAATGTACCGGGGTTTGATCCGAGGCAAGATGTAGCCTTGAACTATAAGAGTAACCAGATTGTCGTAATATCTGCCAATGCAGGTTTCCCACTGCGGTTCCTCGCAAATGTAAAGGTATGTAAGGAGAAGTATGACGCTCTTGTGTCAAATAAGAATGAAAAATATGAGCTGAACCGCATGGTGCTGCATTCGGAGAGTTTCAGTGAAGGCCTGCCAGAGATCTTTGAGGATGATCCGGGAACAATAAGGGAGAAGATTATACCTCAGTTGATGCTTGCATACGCTATGAATATAATAAAAGAGCAGACAGACCCGACGACAGGAGCCAAGTTTGACGCTATACGAGTCATTGATGAGACTTTCGGTGATGAAATATGGAAACCTTTGGGCAAAAGCTTCGCTGAGTCGTTAAATGCTTTAGGACAGAATTATGCCACGGCGAGACTGCTTGCTAATGTTGTAAAGAAAGAGTTGGCTGTTCAGGCTCGTAGCAACGAACAGAAGGCAGCTTTGCGTAAGGCGATAGGACAGGTGTTGCAGAGCAAAATACTGCCGAGTGCTTTGTGTGAGAATAACCAGTTTAATCCGAACTATGTCAAGTTCAGAGGCATAGCATCAGAAATAGTAAGGAACGAACTCAGAGATTTATAAACCAACAAAACAGAATAAGACTATGGCAAAAATAAAAGGTATATGTAAGAACTATGAAGAGTGTGATCTTGCCGATGAAAAGGTAATTCAAGAGGCAGAGAAAAGCAATTATATCTGCGAAGAGTGTGGAAAGCCACTTTATGCAGTGGATACACCTAAGAAGAATGGTATAGGTGGTAAAGTCAATGGTAAACTCATTGGCATTATAGCAGCTGCGGTACTCTTGCTTGGAGGTATAGGTTTCGGCATTTACTCTCTCTTTGGTGGTAAGCCTGAACCTACTGCTATTAAACTGAATTTCATCAATCTGACCATGACCGTAGGTGAGCAGAAACAACTCACTGCCTCCTTACTGCCAGAGAAAGCAGACCAGAAGGTTACTTTTATATACAAGGCACAGAAGGATCAGGCCTACAAGGACGGCAAGGAGAAGACTAAGATTGTTGATGCTGACAACTCTACGGGTATGCTGACTGCTATGCGGCCGGGCAATACGAAGGCTCAAGTGGTTTGTAAGGAATGGCCAAAGCTTGAGGCTGTATGTAATATCACTGTGCTTCCGAAGCCCCAGTCAGTCCCGTCAGATGGTCAGGGTGAGTCTTTACAGACTAATACAGTGAAGAAAACACCAGATAAAGTGGGTACAGAAGAAGGCGGAGAAAAAGATACAGGTGATCCAACTCCTCCTAAGCCAAAACCTACCAATGGATATGGCACTGTAAAACTGAGTTATGGTACATACACGGGCTATTTAAGAAAAGGTAAGCCACATGGTCATGGTAAAGTTCGATTCTCTAAACAATATAGGCTTGGAGGCTCAGGTTACTATGCTGTGTCTGGAGATGTTTATGAGGGTGAGTTCCGTGATGGTCTTATTTCTGGTGGAGATGGGTACCTGAACCATAGTGGAGAAGAAATAAAAATAGTACCATGAAGAGGAGAATTCAAATATTAACACTTTTGATGCTGATTGTTGCGGAATGTAGTGCAGTCTCATTTCGCACTCAACGCTTAGAACAGATGGCGCATTTGGCGCAAATCTCACTGGGAGATTCGTTGGAATCTTCATCTACGAAAGACAGTGTATCTGTCTATCGTGGACGGGAGGTGCGAATAAAGACCAATATTTATGGCGAGGTATCGCATTTGGGGTACCACCTCTTTAACGATACGTTAGCTGTACTTCAGCCAGAGAATGCACCAGTGTTTGATTTCTTGGAGCGTTACTTGATGGAGTTAGATATGCGCATTGATGGGCGAACAGCGGAACAACGAATGGATCTCGACCTCGTAAAAATAGGAAAGGGTTCACTAAATATGCTGAGGCAAGTTGACACCAGTACACCTTTTACAATAGAAAGTGTGCCAGGGCGTATGTATTACGTAACGTGGCAACTTGCTAAAGGTGAGGTTTCTATAATGTTCAAGGCAAACAATCAACTGATGTTAGGTATGGATCTGGTAGAACTCGAAGACGTAGCCGCAAGAGATATAAAACGTACAAGTACGCTTCCTATTGATTTCGTAATAAACGACTGGAGCGGTGCTGTGGTAGACACACTACAGGGTATATATGTGGTAAAGGGCGAATCTTACGTCAGCGACCTAATAAATAACGATATTTATCTCACCGAAGACGTTACAGGTAAACGTATGCTACTTTTTGATGATGAGTATCCAATATATAGTGTGAGGAATGTAATGGTGACAGGGCTTTATTACCACGATATACCAATGACTTTGCGCATGGATAGGTATGGCGGTAAGGATGACACCATCAGTGTCACTCTACAACAGTTTACAGAATACTGCAAACAGCAGGGATGCAAAGTGTTCTTCGGACCGAAGCAACTTACGGAAGATCTTCTGAGCGGTTCGTTCTTTGCTTACAGTCAGACGTTGGGCTACGGTCATGTTTTAGCAGTGGAATTTCCTGTGGGCATACTATCGGGAAGAGACGAAAAGGTTCAAGGTAGGGCATATGTTTATATCCCAATGCACGAACTTGGTGAAAAGTTTTTCAATCTATATAAAAACACAGAACAATGAATAAGATAAATAGAATAAGATCTCTCTTTACAGCGGTGATGTTGGCTGTGTGTACTGTTTGTATGGCTGATGATGAGCAGATAACGAAACAGATTAATAGCATTATAGGCAATAGTCAGTACCTATATGCCGAGAACTATGCAACAACAGAGGAGCAGGCACGTCAAGTGGCAGAAGATTTGTTAGAGATTCAGATTAAGCAATGGACTGAGAAGAAAAAGAAACTTCGTGGTAGTTCCAATTTTGTGATTAACAACAAAAAGTCATTCCGTACAGCGTTGTCAGTATCGCGTGGTAGGCTTGTCAGGGTGTTCGTTTATGTGAAGAAAAGCGATATCATAGCTGGCAGCAATACCTCCGTAGTGAATGTAGGGGAACGTACTAATGAGTCAAGTATGGAACAAATATCGCCACGCGAGGTGTCCTCTGTAAAGTATTCAGAGGTCGCTAAACTGTTGACAAATTATAGCGAATTTAATGCTTTGTATAGCAGAATAAAACAACTCAATGAAGAGGGCAAAATAAAGAAGTTCGCTCGTTATACTGACCTTGGTGACCCTCAGCAGTATCATTTGGCTATCTTCGATATGACAACCAAGAAGGTGAAGGCCATTCTTACCTCAGGGCAGCAACGACGTAATGTTGCTACGGGACAGATAGATAGTGAGAAGAATTATAGTGGATGCGGAGCTGTAGGCTTTATTCCTAACAATTAAAAAACAACGGTTATGAAAAAGACATTATTAAAAAAAATATGGTTGCTTATGATCGTTCTATGTTTGCAAACGGTGGATTGCAACGCATTAACGGTAGTAATTGAACCACATGAAGGACAGAAGCGTACAGACATCTTTGGTAAGGCAGAAGAACGTGTTTTAGAATTGCTTACGGAAATTAATCGTACTGCGGAACGCGGAGGAAACCACGTGAGCAACAAAAACCTACACATGACCCAGTTTGCAAAACGAAGTTTGGAAGAGTTGTGGAGTAACAGTCATTTTAGATGTGCTGAAGATGATGTTAAAATATTTGGTTGGGAGTTATCAAATTGTCTCTTGGTAAGGAATATTCCTATTGAGATTCTCTCTGATGATCCTAATAATGCCGATTTAGCACGTTATGCAGCGGTTGAGATTGACAAAAATGGCACTATCATCGACTTCCGTTATCAACTATCCTACCATATGGTCTCATACGATGATGAGATAAGAGAGAAAGACTGGGAACAAGTTCAGGATACGGAAAATAGGCATGTGATAATGAGTGCGTTGGAAAGATTTCGTACAGCATACGACAAGAAAGATCTGAAGACGATAGAGGATATGTTCAGCGATGATGCGCTGATAATCACTGGCTACGTGACGCAACGTGTGACAAGCGGCGACAACAAGACGATGTCGCCGAAGGTGCAACTCAACAGACAAAACAAACAGCAGTACATTGATAATCTACGACGTTGTTTTGCAAAGAACAGTTGGATACATGTTGACTTTGAAGGTTTCGACAAGTATAATAACCCTATATCGCAGATTTATCCCGAACGCTCAAAGAAGAATCCCAACATTTATGCCATGAAGCTCAAGCAGACATGGAAATCTTCAACATACAGCGATGAGGGGTGTCTGTTCATAGTATGGGATTTCACAGATCACGACCGCCCATTAATATATGTACGTACATGGCAACCACTGACAGCTAAAGTGAAGGATAGCAGTGGACGAGTCAAAGAGGTGGAATTAGAACTAGATGACGACATTACCTCGCTTGAGGGACTGGGTTTTGAGATGTAGATGATAAATACTATAAACTTAATGCTTATGAGGAAGATACTGATACTGCTGTTTATCACATTTGCGACAATTGCGATGACCGCACAGGAAAGTACTAAATTCATATCCCTTGAGGACTATGTCAGTCCAATCGAAGGATTTGCCATGGGTGGACCTGACAGAGAACTGGAGCAAAATGGTTACTGTGGTGGTATAATGTTGCTCTCTGATACTAAAGACCTTGTTATAAGCATAGACAACTCCTATTCGCTCAAGGATAAGGTGAAAACGGATGTAGATAGCGTGAAAATGGACAATATGTGGGTTCATAGGATATATGTACCGAAAGAGAATCCCGGGATGACTTTTTATGTCAGCAGGAGGGGTAGTGAGGCTTTCAATACGAAAAAGACCTGTAATGTAGGAGATAAATATATATGGAAGAAGTTTAAGGTTACGTATGTGGAAAGACCCATCAACGGCTTTGAACAAACAGATCAGGGTAAACCAAGGACTCAGCCATATCAGAATAAAGCAGCGGGAATAGAGTTTATCACCGAGTTGGAAGGACTAAAAATCAAGAGTGAACTTGACAGTACCACAGTGACAAGCAGGAAGAGCGATCGAGGCGGCAATAATGTTATCTATACCCTGAAGTATCCGCTTCAGCCACTCAGAGATGCAAAGAAAAAATGGAAGGATGCCGAAAAACACTTGTTTGGTTACGAAGGGAGTAACAACAAGGAAAGAGAACGGCTCATAGGCAAGATGCAAGGAGCAATGAACAGGTTCATGAAGATGTCGCAGTTGGAAGTCTATGCCGAGGGTACCAATGTGCTTACAGTACAGATAGACACCGCGTTGCAACCCAATGTGTTGGGACAATACTCCGTAGTACTTCTAAAGAAGGAGGTACACGTAAGTGAGTGTACGGGTTTTCTGCAGGAAGCAGAGAAACTGTATAAGTTACGTGACTATGAAAATGCTCGCAAAAGTTTCGTGATGGCACTCAATGCTCGTGACACTCCCGATGATGCACATATCACTATAGAGACGCGTATGGCTGAATGTGATACTTGTATGTATTATGACCGTTTGGCTCTCTTCTTCCTTACGCAGCGCAAGAAAATGCTTGCAAATAAGCAAACAGACCAGAAAGAATGGGTTGATGTAAATAATAGTGCAATAGAGGTTATTAGTAAACTAAATAAATATAACGAATGTGAATTCTATTCAACACGTTTGCAAAAATTAAAAAAAGATATCGGGGTACCTCTGAGTATGTCTTTTACGGTGATGAAATGGGAACGTTTGGGACAAAGCTTGCGTGAGGGTGGACCAATAGCTAATATTGAGATATGGGCTTATTACGGATACAATGTTCCTACACCTCAAGAGTACAGTAGTGAAACGAAATTTAAGAAACTTGTTTCTGGTAATGCGGAACAGTATAAGCTCTTAAATAGTACAGATTCTCATGGACGGACATTGCTTGAATTAAATCGTGATAATCTGCCTACAGGTTTACTTTTTCGTCCTGTAGGTTGGGGAAAAACATTGCAAATTAATTATATGGATATGCGACAGATTATACAACAATCAAAAGGTACGTACACACAGAGACAATTTAGACTGAGAATGTTTTATGATAATTAACACTAAAATTTAACCACTAAAAACACATTAAAGCTATGAAAATTACAAAAACAACACTGCTTGCATCAATGCTGATGCTTACCTTCGTATCTGTACCTGTTGATATGTCGGCACAGAAATTTCTTAACAAATTGAAAGATAAGGTTAAGAATATTACAGGTGATTCTCAAGAACAGACAGATACAATTACAGCTACGAGAACTATAGATTTCTCTAAGGCTCCTATTTATGAAGTTGTAACAGTCTGTAAAGTAGATGCCAAGGGAAATAAAATGTTAAATGCCGATGGTACACAAATGGTAGAGTACAGACTGCGTGACCAATTTGGTAATTATGCCAGTGAAGAAACAGTAAAAGCTCAGCACGCAGCCATAAAGAAATCAGGCAATGAGGTAATGAAGAAGATAGGTATTACTACTATTGTGAGTGTAATTGATGGTCTAAAGAATGGTACACTTTTACAATCGGCTATTGTCGGTTCAGTTGCTGGCGTTGCTATTAGTGCAAGTGATTTGAAAGCCATTTATGAGCAGAAAAAATCACTGAAACAGCAAAATAAACTATTGGCAGCTTATTCAAAAACATTTACGAGTGAAGGAACAGTAAAGGATGCATCAGTAGATTTAACTAATGTTGAGGGCATCGATTTCACCAAAGGGGAGCCAATCACAATGAAAGAGTCTGAACTGAAGAAAATTATCGAAAGTGAGGCTTTCAATAGCACTGATACTAGTGCGTGGGATATATAATCTAAATAAAACCTATAGGTCATGGGGCTGTTGTAAAGGCAATCCCATGACCAAATTCATATAAGCATACGTAAACGTTATCCTATAATTCCTAAATAAATAGCCATGAAAAAACTATTTTTGTTTATATGTCTGGCGTTTTCGTCGTTAAGTTTTTCTCAGAGTATATTTGGTTCAAAATACACTAAATGTTTAGAAATTTCAGATTCTTTAATGGTAGATTCTTTACATAATGCCTCTAATAAAGCTTCAACTTCTGGCAATTATAGGGAAGCATTACGTCTTGAGAAGCAAGTTTTGGAAATTCGTAGAAGTAAATTGGGTACAAATCATGAGGACTATATTTTGTCACTAGGAGATCTTGCTATGTGTTACGCTGATTTAGCAGATTTCTCTGAGGCACTAGATCTTGTTGAACAGGGGTTGAAAATTTACAAAAAAAAGGCTAGTTCAGAAAAAATATGGTATTCGTTTCTACTTGAATTACAAGCAGAATATCAGTCGGCACTAGGAAACGAAAAGGAGGTTGTGCGTCGTCATATACAGCCCATGATAGATTCTCTACAGGACATATCAATTAAAGCTACTGTATCGGGTAAATATTTAGAAGCTGCACGTTTTGAAAAACAGATATTGGAAATTCGTGGTAGAGAATTAGGAATAGAGCATGAGGACTATGTCTTGTCACTTTGTAATCTTGCAGATACATATTCAGAATCGGGCAATTACTCTGAGGCCGTTCATTACAGTGAACTTGCTTTGGATATTTATGGGAAAACATATGGTACTAATAATTTATGGTATTCAGGGATACTGCATAATTTGGCAGTTTATCATTCAGGTCTTGGTAATGATTCTATTGCAGAAAGTTATTATTTACGTGCAATGGAAAATTATGGAAAAGTGTATGGTACAGATCATCCAGAATACGCTGGAATACTAAAAGGGTTTGCAACGGAACAATTCAATATAGGTAATTACCCTGAGGCATTGCGTCTCGAAGAGCAAATTCTTGATATATATGATTATAATTGGAGTGATGACCATCCTTGTTATATAGCATCTCTCGGTGATATTGCAAAAAATCAATTCTATTTGGGAAATATTGCCGAGGCTATACGACTAAAAAAACAAGAATTAGAGTTAATATGTAAAGAACTTCACATAGAGTATTCTGATTATGTGTTATCATCGAACAAACAATCAATGCTACAGGTCTTTAATGGATATTATTGCACGTTTGCACAAGTAGGTGTACAAGTGGTGAAACTTATTTTAAGGAATTTTTGTGTAGAGCATCCTGAATACACATATGATAATCGTTTTGATATTAATTATGTAGATTTAGCAATGACACTCATAGATCTTGCAGATTATTTGTCAGTGAATGGTGATTATTTCTATGCTGTTTTTTTATACGAGAAAGCATTAGAAATATGTAGTACGGAATATAGTACAATTCACCCTGTTTATATAATGTCTCTTATTAAGCTATCTTCGATACAACTGCTTTGTGGAAATGATTCAGAGGCAATAAAGTTAAGTTTGCGAGCATTTGATCTCTGCTGTACACCTGAATTTGAGAAAGAATATATTGAATATCAACAATTGTTTTTCACCTGTGAGAGAATAATAAATTTACATTACTTTGAAGAATATCGTGAGGCTGTCATATTCGAATTGCAAGCATTAGAAAAGTTTGGTATTGGAGGTTTTGATGATACGCAATTACATACAATACGTGCGGCTTGTTATTATAATTTAGGCAATATTAGAGCATTGAATGAATCTGCTTATAATTGTACAAATGAGATAACTGATATAATTATCATGCATTTTCCAAATCTAACTGCTTACAAACGTGAAAAACTATGGAGTAAGTATAGCAATTGGTACACAAAAGAACTAAATGTGTTTACATATCGTTATCCAACTGACACTCTCTGCATGACCGCCTACAACAGTGCATTATTGAGCAAGGGCTTGTTGCTTAATAGCGAAATTGAGTTGAAGAAACTGCTGCAAGAGAGTGGCAACGCAGTGGTAGACTCATTATATGAGGAGATGCGGATAAACAAGTTGATGCTGCAAAGGCAGTATGAGAAACCGATAACAGAAAGGTGTTTTAACACCGATTCAATAGAAAAGAAAGTGAACAAAATAGAGGAACATTTAATGCTAATATCCAGAGGGTATGGAGAATATATGGATAATCTTCGTATAGACTATAAAGATGTCAGGGGGAAACTAAAGGATGGCGACCTCGCCATAGAGTTTTGCTCATTCCCTCTAAGTAAAGACAGCACGATGTATATGGCATTAGTTCTTAGGAATGATATGGAGTATCCTAAGATGGTTCCGCTGTTTGAGGAGAAGCAGATAAGTAAGTTGCGTAAGGATATATATAAGGGCGGGTACACCGCCACGCTGGTATGGAAACCTTTGGAGCAGTATCTGAATAAGGCTAAGAACGTGTACTTCGGTCCTTCGGGCGAATTGTATAACATAGCCATAGAGAATATACCCCATTGGAGTGAGGACTGTCTCATGTCTGACAAATGGAACATATATCGCTTGTCATCCACTCGTGAGCTGGCGGTCATCAGAGATAAGGATGCCGTGCGCAAGGCTACGGTGTATGGCGGTATAGTGTATGACACGGGTACTGACGTGCTGACAGCAGACACGTTGAGGTATGGTCGGCAACGCAGCGTGTTCTATGGCTTGTATAATTTGTCGGACTCACTCAGTGTAAGGGGTGGGGTGGAATATTTGCCTGCTACCAAGGATGAGGCCGAGTATGTGGATGATGTGCTCAAGGGGCGGCATATAGCATCAACATTGCGTACTGATATGCAGGCAACAGAGGGCGCGTTCAAGGATATGGCAGGCAAGAGAAACAACTTGTTGCATATTGCTACCCATGCCTTTTACTGGCCAGAGAAGGAGGTGGTGACTACGGACAAAGACTTCCTGTTCATGCCAAATATGCCGCAGAGATACAAGGAGGACAAGGCAATGACTCGTTCAGGACTGATTCTCGCCGGAGCCAACAATGCCTTGCGAGGAATGAAACTGCCCGAGGATGTGAATGACGGCATACTCACGGCGAAAGAGATAGCACAGCTTGATTTAAGAGGACTTGACCTCGTAGTTCTATCTGCTTGCCAGACAGGATTGGGAGAGGTGACAGGCGACGGAGTATTCGGATTACAGCGAGGCTTCAAGAAAGCAGGAGCTAATTCGCTTATGATGAGTCTATGGAACGTTGACGATGAGGCTACGAGTCTCTTTATGAAAGAGTTTTACAGGCAGTTGATGGCTGGCAATGGTAAGCATGAGTCAATGAAGGCTGCACAACGACACGTCAGGGAGTATAGTGAGATAGATGAAGATGGGGAAGTGACGCATCCGTATGAAAATTACAGATACTGGGCAGCATTTGTATTGCTTGATGCTATACGCTGATTACCAGTTAGACGAAACAGTGTGAACAACATGTAAAATAGAAAAATATGAACAATATATTTCTGAATGTGATAGCATATTGGTTACGAGGTAACACGAAAGCTATTGTGATGTCTTTATTCAGCGTAATAGTGATATCCCTGTTATCATATATGCTTAATAACCAGACGTTATTCACTGGAGAAGATTTGCCGCGCTTCGGCTTGATGGAATTTGTAAAGCATAAGGTACAGCACACAAAACCTATGGTAGAAGACAACGCTGTGTTTGTAAACGTGGCATACGACAAGACTTTGATTACTGCCTATGAGGGAGATCCTGACACGATAGATGAATACTCTATGCCTAAAGGCCAGATTGATATAACAGACAGGGGAAAACTATTGGAGTTCTTGCAAATACTCCAAAATACAAATACTTATGCTTACATTTTTTTTGATGTCAGGTTTGAAACTCAATACAAAGTCCCGGAGGTAGATTCTCTGCTTTTTGCTCAGATTGCCAAGATGAGAGACATAGTTGTGGCATCGCATACGGATATGGAGAAACAAGAGGCACGGATAGCTGGAAAAATGGCATATAATGATTATCCGACAACGTTGATTTCCACAAACTTCGTCAGATACAAATATCTCTATGCCGACCAAGCATCAATGGCGTTATACGCATACCGTGAGATAACGGGTAAGGATATAAGGAAACATGCTTTCTGGTACTCAAGTGACGGAAAATTGTGTTATAACAGTTTATTCCTGGATTTTCCAGTGGAGGAAGCGTCAATGAGCAGGGAGGAATACCTTGGGGTGGATATGCTGGAAGATTCCCCAGAAAAGATAGCTGTCAAGACAAAAGGGAAATATGTTGTGATAGGTGATTTAACTAATGACGTACACGTAACATATTGTGGTGAGAAGGCTGGTTCGGTAATAACCTATAATGCGTTTCTTGCGTTGATGTCAGGTAAGCACATAGTGTCGTTATGGGTGGCATTACTTATGGCGGTAGTTTATTTCCTTATATCTATGGCGCAGTTCAAGGGATGGAGCATGATACCTTTGAGCAAGAACAGGCCGAGGTCGTTGGTTTTCATCTGCTCGTTGTTTGAATACACCATGTTGTTAACGATAGTGGTCGTAGTAATGGGATTATGCTGGAATGTTTATCTTAGTGTTGTTGTTCCGTCGTTATACTTCACGATACAAAAAATGATTGTCAAATATAAAAACTTACAATTATGATGAAAAGATTATTACAACTGGCTGTCGTATTATGTTCAGTTTCTTTATTGTATGCCGATGATTATGAGATTATTCGCATGACCATGCCAAAGGTAAAGATAGACGGCAAGGTGTGCAGGAAGGGAGATACATTCTCCGACAAGTCTGTTATTGCCTGGGAAAAGGGCAAGGAGCAAATCATCAAGGCAAGAAACACCAAAACAATGGAAATCGTAAGATTCTATTCCACTGAGTTTCAGAGAAGACATGCCGCGAGCGTTAAGGATTATTTTGTGCAGAACAAGAGAATGTCAACGAGGTCAATAGGGGTAAATCTGGACGATTTGGCCGAAAAACTTGAAGATACGCGGTTCTACTTAGTTGATACAATATGTATAGAGTCACCTGTTCCTTTAGACAAGGTATCTTATGTTGCCAGTTACTCTGTCGGTAAGTTGAAGGTTACGAAAACCCTGCCGACGGCAGGTAACAGTTTCTTGATTTTACGCTCTATGTTTGAACCATATGACACTGTGGGCAATATCAAACTGAGAATATCTTTATGCCGTAAGGATTTGAGTGAGGAATATGTGCTTACCGACAAGATGAGAATCAGAATTCTTCCGAAGTTTATTGACGAATAAGCGAGTGTAATACGAGATATTTGAAAACGAGGTGTATGTGGATGTTCTTTCGGCATACGGACATTACAACGATAAGTAGTTTCGTCGCGCTATAAAACGATATTATCCCCCGTATGGTTTCATACCATGCGGGGGATTTTCAAAATATACGTTTCATTCCTTATACGTTTACTATGTCGAGGATGTCGGCGAATACGCCTGCGGCGGTTACGCCGGCTCCGGCTCCGTAACCCTGGATTATCATTGGGTGAGGATTGTAACGCTCTGTGTGCAGCATTACTATGCTGTTAGAACCCTCTAGGTCGTAGAACGGATGTCCCTGCTTGAAGCGACGTAATGCTACGCTTGCCTTGCCACCGTCAAGAGTGGCTACGAAGCGCAGATGCTCATTGGCGGCAACCACCTCTTTGTTCATAGCGTCGAAGTGGGCGTCAAGCTTAGGCAGGTTTGTCCAGAAATCCTCAAGTGAACCGTCGAAATACTCTTGCGGAACGAACAAGTGCTTCTCTACATCCTCCTGACTGAGCATATAGCCAGACTCGCGCGCCAGTATCACCAACTTACGTATCACGTCAATACCTGCAAGGTCAATACGTGGGTCAGGCTCGGAGAATCTGTTTTCCTTGGCCAGTCTTACAGCCTCAGAGAAAGGCACATCGTCGCTGATGGTGTTGAATATAAAGTTAAGCGTACCAGAGAGTACAGCCTCTATCTTTGTTATCTTGTCGCCAGACTTCACCAGGTCGTCTATGGTGTGCATGATAGGAAGGCCGGCGCCTACGTTTGTCTCAAAGTTGTACTTTGCGTCATGCTCCAAAGCGGTTTTCTTGAGCTTCAGGTATTTCTGCAGGTCACCTGATGCTGCCACCTTGTTGGCGCATACTATGGAGATGCCCTTCTCAAGGAAATCCTGGTAGAGGTCGGCTATCTCATAGCTTGCGGTGCAGTCAACAAATACCATGTCGCTAAGGTTGAGTTTCAGCACCTCTGTGTGTATAGTCTCTATACTTGACTTCGGACATTGCTTGAAATCCTCACGGAACTGTTCCATAGAGAAACCGTCAAGATTGATGCCGTCGGGGTTAATCATAATATTGAAGATGTCAACGATGCCGACTACTCTGAGGTCGAGTCCGCGCTCTTCAAAGAGCATCTTCTTCTGTTGCGCCATCTGGCAGAGCAGCGTACCGCCTACGGTGCCAGTGCCACAGAGTACTACATTGAGTTTATGTTGTCTCATTATTGTTGTTTATGGTAATTAATTCAGCTGGCAAAGGTACAAAGAATTTTTCACATACCCAAATAAAAAGTAAATTCAAAATTTTGCTGACTGAATAAAATTTAGTAACTTTGCAAGGATTGTGTAATGAAAAATACAAAAACAAAGAAATAGATAAAATGGAAAAAAGACTTCTTCTTGGTGATGAGGCGATAGCGCTGGGAGCTATTCACGCTGGTTTGAGTGGTGTGTATGCTTATCCTGGTACTCCATCAACTGAGATTACAGAGTTTATTCAAACCAACCCGTATGCTAAGGAGCATAAGATACGCTCACGTTGGTGTACCAATGAAAAGACTGCCATGGAGGCGGCTTTGGGTATGTCATACGCCGGCAAGCGTGCGTTGGTATGTATGAAGCACGTTGGCATGAATGTGTGTGCCGATGCTTTTATCAACAGTGCCATAACAGGTGTAGAGGGCGGCTTGGTAGTATTGGCTGCCGATGACCCTTCTATGCACTCATCACAGAATGAGCAGGACTCACGTTTCTATGGCAAGTTCGCTATGATACCAGTGTTTGAACCTTCTACTCAGCAGGAGGCGTATGATATGATGGCGATGGCCTTTGACTTCTCTGAGGCTATCAAGGAGCCGGTGCTGCTGCGTGTTGTTACACGACTGGCACACTCTCGCGCCAGCGTTGAGGTGCGTGAGCCTCGTAAGCAGAACGAGATGCGCCCTTCTACAGACCAGTGGGTGCTTCTTCCTGGCATAGCTCGTAAGAAGTACGACGTGCTGATAGAGAAGCAGGAGCAGATGCTCATGGCTTCTAACAAGTCACAGTTTAATGCCTCTGAGTACACTGGCTATGCAGAGAAGGCAGAGAAGACTGGCATCGTGGCATGTGGTATAGGCTATAACTATGTTAAGGAGGCTTTGGCACAGTTGCCGGAGGAGAAGCGCAGACTGTATAATCTGGAGAAGGTGTCACAGTATCCTCTTCCAGAGCAGCGCATACAGATGTTGGCGCGTGAGAGCGGCAAACTGCTTGTAGTGGAAGACGGACAGCCGGTTGTGGAGCAGGATGTGAAGGCTCTGCTCGGTACAGGATATATTGTTACAGGCCGTTTGACAGGTGCATTGCCACGCACTGGCGAGTTGACTCCTGACTGTGTGGCTGCTGCCCTCGGTGTTGAGGCTCCTGAGCTGATGCCACAGGCAAAGAACCTGGCAGGTCGTCCACCACAGTTGTGTCAGGGATGCGGACACCGTGATGTGTATGCTGCACTTAATAAGGTGGCAGAGGAATACCCAGACCACCGTATCTTTGGTGATATCGGTTGCTACACACTTGGTGCGCTGCCTCCATTCAAGGCTTTGTCAAGCTGCGTTGACATGGGAGCATCAATTACTATGGCAAAGGGTGCGGCTGACGCAGGATTGTTCCCTGCTATTGCTGTCATTGGTGACTCTACATTCACACACTCAGGTATGACAGGTCTGTTGGATGCTGTCAATGACAAGTCAAACATCGTGGTTGTGATATCTGATAACCTTACAACAGGTATGACAGGTGGTCAGGACTCAGCTGGAACAAACAAGTTTGAGGCTATCTGTCTTGGTCTTGGTGTAGAGCCTGAGCATGTTCGTGTGGTTGTTCCACTGCCGAAGAACATGGAGGAGATAACAAAGACCATACGTGAGGAGATAGAATACAACGGCGTATCGGTTATCATACCACGTCGTGAGTGCATACAGACGGCTGCCCGTCATGCAAGAGAAAAGGCAAAGGCAGCGCAGAAGGCTAATCCCCAAAACGACTAAACGATGAAAAAAGATATAATACTTTGCGGTGTGGGCGGACAAGGTATCCTCTCAATCGCTACGATAATAGGCGAGGCAGCCACCGAGACGGGTATTAACCTGAAACAGGCTGAGGTACACGGTATGAGTCAGCGCGGTGGTGATGTGCAGTCTAACCTGCGTCTTTCTACAGACGTTATATACAGTGACCTCATACAGAAGGGTGGGGCAGACCTTATCATCTCAATGGAGCCGATGGAGGCATTGCGCTATCTGCCTTATCTCTCAAAGGATGGTGTTGTGGTGACAAGCAACAAGCCTTTTGTCAATATCCCTAACTATCCTGATGAGGAGGCTATGTTTGCTGAGTTGTCAGCTTTGCCACACGTGGTACAGCTTGACATCGAGGCTGTGGCACATGAGGCCGGCTCTGCTCGCAGCGCCAATGTGGTGTTGCTGGGTATGGCGGCTAAATATATTGAGATACTCTCTGCTGATGCCCTGCGTTCTGCTGTGGCAAAAATCTTTGAGCGCAAAGGCGAGAAGGTGGTAGAGGCTAACCTCAAGGCCTTTGATATGGGCGCTGAGGCAAGCAAGTAACATTTCAATACATACAATAATAAAAGCGGTGAGAAATCAATTCTCACCGCTTTTGTTTTATTTACACCAGAAGTCAAGCACCTGACGGCCTTCCAGAAAACCTTCCAGATGGTCGTTGATATGTACGGGACCAACGCCGACGGGCGTTCCTGTGTATAGTAAGTCACCGGTTTTAAGTGTGAAGAACTGTGATATGTAGGCAATGAGTCTGTCAACGGTGCACAGCATATCTGCGGTGCAGCCTGCTTGGCGTTCTTCTCCATTGATGTTAAGAGAGAAGTGCAACGCCTGTATGCCGGGTAACTTCT
>ODAI012683623.1_pt1 | contig 16993 bp, 11 predicted proteins | sample 1539321 | NCBI WGS metagenome assembly ODAI01 (sample SAMN02144231, study PRJEB22623) | gut metagenome | biome: sheep rumen | host: Ovis aries | place: New Zealand | reverse complement strand
CTCGTGCCAACCGTCAAAGCATCAACCTCTATGCCCAACTCGGCTCCACCGGAACGGGCGACAAACTCAACCGCGCCTACCGCGACCTGCTGAGCAACGAGGTGGTGCAGGTGGGCATCACCGTGCCGCTGCTCGACTGGGGCAAGCGCAAGGGGCAGCGACGTGTGGCCGAGTCGAATCGCGACATCATCCAGGGGCAGTTGCGCCAGCAGGCACAAGACTTCCGCCAGAACATTTTTGTACTTACCGAACAGTTCAACAACCAGGCTGAGCAACTACGCATCGCCTGTGAGGCCGACACCATCGCCCGCCGCCGCTACTACACCAACGTCGAAACGTTTAAGATTGGCAGCATCTCGACCCTCGAACTCTCCAGCGCGCAGACCGCCAAGGACCAGGCCCACATCGGCCGCATCCAGCAGCTCTACAACTACTGGTATTATTACTATCAGCTCCGCAGCATCGCCCTCTGGGACTTTGAGCACGGCTGCGAACTTACGGCAGACGTAGAACGTCTCATTGAACATTAAACATTAGATATATGAAGAACGATAATCAGACAATGGACAGGCCGATTCCTATCTGCGAACAAAAACGACGCAAAGTCCACCGTGCCGTTGTTGCCGTTGCCATCGCAATAGCGGTGCTCGGTGCGGGCACCTGGCTCGGCACGCAGATGATTCCGACCCTCGATCGCAAGGCACTCATCATCTCCGAGGTGGACCGCGGCACCATCGACGTGAGCGTATCGGCTACGGGACGCATTGTGCCCGCCTTCGAGGAGATCATCGTATCGCCCATCAGCTCAAAGATTCTGGAAGTTTATGCACATAGCGGAGACAGCGTCAATGTAGGCACACCATTGCTACGTCTCGACCTCCTGTCGGCCGAGACTGACTACGCCAAGTCCTTGGACGAGCGCGAGATACGCCGCCAGCAGACCGTCCAGCTGAAGGCCAACGTAGAGACGCAACTCTCCGACCGCAGGATGCAGATTGAGGTGAAGGAGATGGAACTCTCGCAACTGGAAGCCCAACTGCGCAACGAACTCTATCTCGACAGCCTTGGCAGTGGCACCCGTGACCGGGTGCGCCAAGCCGAGATGACATTAAAAACCGCCCAGATGCAACTCTCGCAACTGCGGCAGCAATACCAGAACGAGCAGCGTGTGCGGCAGGCCGACCTGCGCATGCAGCAACTACAGAACGGCATCTTCGAGAAAGGACTGGACGAGAAGCGCCGCACGCTCGACGATGCCAAGATTCGCTCGCCCCGCCGTGCCACGGTCACCTACATCAACACCGAAGTGGGCAGCACCATCGGCGCAGGCCAGAAAATAGCCGTCGTGAGCGACCTCAGTCACTTCAAGGCCGAGTGTGAAATCTCCGACAGCCACAGCGAGCGCGTCTGCGTGGGTGGGCAGGTCATCCTGCGCATCGGCAAGGAGCGACTCGCGGGCATCATCAACACCGTCACGCCACTGAGCCAAAGCGGTGCCATCACCTTCACCGTCGTGCCCGACGACATGAGTCATCCGCGCCTCCGCTCCGGCCTTAGAGCGGAAGTGTTCGTCATCACCAGCATCAAAGACGACGTGCTGCGCATCCGCAACGGATCCTTCTACAGCGGTCCAGGAGCCTACACCCTTTTTGTCCTTGAAGGAAACCTTCTCCACCCTCGCCAAGTACGTCTCGGTGAATGCAATTACGACTACATCGAAGTTATTAGCGGTCTGAAACAAGGCGAACAAGCAGTGGTGAGCGACATGACGAAGTATGAAGGAAAAGAAAAATTGAAAGTAAATGGCGACGATTGAAAGTTTTTCGTTACCTTTGCACCACTAAATTATCAAAAAGCCATCATGATTCTTGTAGTAGATGACGATAAAACCATACGAACCTCGCTAAAGCTCATTTTAGAGTGCAACGAGTACGAAGTGGTCTTGGCCGAGGGGCCAAAGGAGGCACTACAGATAGTCCGCAATGCACCCACGGTGGAGTTGGTGCTGATGGACATGAACTACACTCGTGCCACCGATGGCGAGGAGGGATTGACGCTGCTGAAGCAGGTAAAGGTGTTCCGCCCCGAAGTGCCGTGCATCCTGGTGACGGCATGGGGCAGCATAGACCTGGCTGTGCAGGGTATGCGTTCCGGGGCGTTCGACTTCATCACCAAGCCGTGGAACAATGGTGTGCTATTAGACAGAATTGAGACGGCCATCAAAATAAACAAGGTTAGTCCTGCCACTCAACCCATCCAAAGCTCACCCATCGTCGGCACATCCCTCTCGGGCATTCTCGCCACCGTAGCCCGCGTTGCCCCCACCAATGCACCCATCTTGATTACAGGTGAGAGCGGTACGGGCAAGGAACTCATCGCTGAGGCCATCCACCGACAAAGCCAACGAGCCAACGGCCCCTTTGTGAAGGTGAACCTCGGAGGTATCTCCACGTCGCTGTTCGAGAGCGAGATGTTCGGGCACAAGAAGGGAGCTTTCACCGATGCTAAGACCGACCGCGTGGGCCGTTTCGAGATGGCTAAGGGCGGCACCATCTTCCTCGATGAGATTGGCGAACTGTCGTTAGCCAGTCAGGTGAAGCTGCTGCGTGTGCTGCAAGACCAGACCTACGAGGTGCTGGGCGACAGCCAGACGCGCCGCACCGATGTGCGTGTGGTGTGCGCCACCAATGCCGACCTGCGAACGATGGTGGCTGAGAAGACCTTCCGCGAGGATCTGTTCTACCGCATCAACATCATCAACCTCCATCTGCCGCCTCTGCGTGACCGCCGTGAGGACATACCGCTGTTGGTGAACCACTTCCTTCGGATGGCTTGCGCAGCTAACAGCCTGCCGCCTGTCACTGTCTCGACCGAAGCCATCGGCTATCTCCAAACCCAACCCTTCCCCGGCAATATCCGAGAACTGAAAAATCTGGTGGAGCGCACCGTGCTGATGCACAACCCAAATGAGCCACAGCTCGCAGCCACCGATTTCAAAATGCTTTCCTCGCCAGCATCGTGCCCATCAGTATTGCCAACGGACGGTGCTGCCACACTCGATTCTATGGAACGCTCAGCCATTGCTGCTTGCATTGCCAAACACAACGGCAACCTCTCGCTTGTAGCCAAAGAACTGGGCATCAGCCGAGGAGCGCTCTATCGAAAAATAGAAAAGCATGGGCTGTGAGAGTGAAGAGTGAAGAATGAAGAATGAAGAATTTGCTACCGCCGTATGAAACTGAAACATTACTTTTTCCTTCTTGTAGTGGGCATTGTCCTGCTGGCTGGCGTAGCACTCATCGCCACGTTTCGCAGTCACCCCACACTGTTCTACATCACCGAGGGCTTGGTAGGCCTGGTGTTGTGCTACCTTTGGTACTTTTACCGCAAAACCATACTCCCATACGACACGTTGATTGGCGGCATGGAACTGGTGAAGGACCTCGACCTCACCACACGATTGGCTCCCTCGGGACAGCATGAGACCGACATCATAGTACGCACTTTCAACAATCTGCTGTGCCGTCTGCGCAGCGAGCATCTACAGCTTGAAGAACAATACACTTTCCTCAATCTCTTGATTGAAGCCTCGCCAATGGGTGTCATCCAGTGCGACCTCAGTGGCAACATTACATCTATGAATTCCGCCGCCAAGGAGTTTTTATCGCCCACGATGGAGCAAGCCATCCATGCCCTGCCATTGGGCGAGACAACCACCGTGCGCATTCCGGGCGAGCCTCAGCTATTCCGCATCAGCCATCAGTCTTTCCCCGACCGCGGATTCCTGCACCCTTTCTTCCTCATAGAGTCACTGACATCCGAAATTCGTATAGCCGAGAAAGCCGCCTACGAGCGGGTCATCCGCATGATTGCCCACGAGGTGAACAACAGCGTGGCGGGAATCATCAGCAGTTTTACGGGCGACGAAGCAGACCGGCTCGCAGCCCTCTCATCCTTTGTTTCTCGATTTGCCGATGTGGTGAAGATTCCACAACCGCAATTACAGCTTTGCGACTTGAGTGAAGAGGTGGAGGCTTGCCGCCCCTTCCTCGAAAACTTGTGTACACAAACACATGTGCACATCGATTTCTTTCTGACCGATGACGCCATACCTGTTCAGCTCGACACGGTGCTCATGCAACAGGTGCTCATCAACATTGTGAAAAATGCAGTTGAAAGCATCAGCGAAAAGCAACGGGCTGGCGTAGCTGACTCGGGAATGGACAGCGACACCAGAGGAATGGGCGATGGGCACATCACCATCGCGACAACAAGCCCAGCCAAACTCGTGATTACCGACAATGGGGGTGGCATCGCGCCATCGGTTGCAAAGCACCTCTTCACCCCCTTCTTCTCCACCAAACCTCAGGGTCAAGGTCTTGGATTGCTACTGATACGCGACATTCTCGCTTCGCACCACTGCACCTTCCATCTGCACACATCGCCCGACGACCACCTCACACGTTTCACCATTCTGTTCCCCATCAGCACTATCTGAATGGGGAGGAAGCATGCATAAATGGAGTGAAAAACACCCCAAAAACAGAGACGGCGTACCTCGCAGGGAGATACGCCGTTTCTGATGGGGAGAAACGGCGTTCCCCGTTCAGGAGATATGCCGTTTCTGTTTTTGAAGTCTTCCACCCCTGTTTTCAGGGGAGGGGGCTGTGAAGAATGGGTTTATTGCTTAAAAGCCAGTTCGTCGCCTTGTGCAACCACCTCCACCGGGCTCTCGTGGTTGATTTCGCCACTAATGATGCGCTTGCTGAGTTCGTTGAGCAGTTTGTCCTGAATGGCTCGCTTCACAGGCCGTGCGCCAAATTGCGGGTCATAGCCAGCCCGGGCAATGACGCTGATGGCTGGGTCGGTGACATGGAGGGTGATGCCGTTCTGTGCCACCATGCCTACCACCTTGTTGACTTGCAGACGCACAATCTGCTGGATTTCGGCCTCGGAAAGTGGCGAGAAGGTGATGATGTCGTCAATTCGGTTCAGGAACTCTGGACGGAAAATGCTGCGGAGCTGTTCGCGCTGAGCATTGCTGGTCATGATGATGATGGTGTTCTTGAAGTTCACCACCCTGCCCTTGTTGTCGGTCAGTCGTCCGTCGTCAAGCACCTGCAGCAGGGTGTTGAACACGTCGGGGTGGGCTTTCTCTATTTCGTCGAAAAGGACTACAGAATAGGGCTTGCGACGCACAGCCTCGGTGAGCTGTCCACCCTCTTCATACCCCACATAGCCCGGAGGGGCACCGATGAGGCGGGTGACGCTGAACTTCTCCTGATACTCGCTCATGTCGATACGGGTCATCATGGTTTCGTCGTCGAAGAGGTAGTCGGCCAAAGCTTTGGCCAGTTCTGTCTTACCCACGCCTGTGGTGCCGAGGAAGATGAAGGAACCAATAGGGCGCTTGGGGTCTTGCAGTCCTGCACGGCTGCGGCGCACAGCATCGCTCACGGCACGGATGGCTTCGTCTTGTCCAACGACGCGCTTGTGCAGCTCCTCTTCCAAGTGGATGAGTTTGGTGCGTTCGGAGGTTTGCATCTTGCTCACGGGAATGCCCGTCCAGCGGCTCACCACATCGGCTATGTCGTCGCTCTCCACCTCTTCCTTCACCAGAGCCGAACCGCCTTGGGCCTCAGCCAGTTTGCTCTGCACCTGCCTGATGTCCTCCTCCAGATGCTGCAATTTGCCATAGCGGATTTCGGCCACACGTCCGTAGTTGCCCTCGCGTTCAGCCTTGTCGGCCTCGAACTTGAGCTGCTCCATCTGCTGCTTGTCGCTCTGAATCTGATTGAGGAGTGCTTTCTCGCCCTCCCATTTGGCACGTTGCTTCTGCTCGTCGGCCTTGAGGGTGTCGATAATCTTGCTGAGTTCGGCAAGCTTCTCTTTGTCGCCTTCGCGCTTGATGGCCTCGCGCTCAATTTCCAGCTGCTTCAGCCTGCGGCTCAGTTCGTCAATCTCTTCGGGCACAGAATCGCGCTCCATGCGGAGTTTGGCGGCGGCTTCGTCCATCAGGTCGATGGCCTTGTCGGGCAGGAAGCGGTCGGTGATGTAGCGGTTGCTGAGTTCTACGGCGGCAATGATGGCTTCGTCCTTGATGCGCACCTTGTGGTGGTTCTCGTAACGTTCCTTCAAGCCGCGGAGGATGGAGATGGAAGAGGGCACGTCAGGCTCATCAACCATCACGGTTTGGAATCGACGCTCCAAGGCTTTGTCTTTCTCAAAGTACTTCTGGTATTCATCAAGGGTGGTAGCACCAATGGCACGCAGTTCTCCACGAGCCAACGCTGGCTTGAGAATGTTGGCTGCGTCCATGGCTCCGCTTGTCTGCCCAGCACCCACCAAGGTGTGAATTTCGTCAATGAAGAGGATGATTTGCCCCTGACTCTCCACCACAGCTTTCACCACGCCTTTAAGCCGTTCCTCAAACTCGCCCTGATATTTGGCACCAGCAATGAGGGCGCCCATGTCGAGCGAGTAGAGTTGCTTGTCCTTCAAGTTTTCAGGCACATCGCCACGGACGATACGCCTTGCCAATCCCTCCACAATGGCGGTCTTGCCCGTTCCTGGTTCGCCGATAAGGATTGGGTTGTTTTTTGTACGGCGACTAAGAATCTGCAAGATTCGACGAATCTCCTCGTCACGCCCGATGACGGGATCGAGCTTACCATTCTTAGCACGTTCCACGAGGTTCGTTGCATATAGTTCAAGAACCTCCTTACCAGTCGGTTGCTGGTTCTGATTGTTCTGATAGTTGTTGTTCATAATCGCTGTTGAGTTTTTAGTTGTTTTCTTCTAAAAACCCCATCAGCAACTCTCATTCCAGCTGCGCATCATCTGCCGAATTGTCCGAATCCTCACCCCCTCCGCTGCCATTTTGTCCGCCGTAGAGGATGTGTTGAAGGGCCGAATTGAACAAAATTTCAGCAGGAGAGCCATAGTCCTCTAAATTGAGATAGGCCTGTTCGTCCAAAGTAACTGTGGGCGCGATGCTTCCATAACTGTAATCGCCATCGCCATCTGCCACATACGCCACAGCTGGGAAAAGATGGACGTAATACTGACTGCCCACTTCTTCTGTCATCACATTTTGCCCCTTTGTGCTTTGCCCTATGAGAATCACGTTCTCCTCGCCCATCGAATGCTGCAACCCATGAATGAGCCATTCGGAAGCCCCCTGCGTGTAAGAACTGGTGAGGATGTATATGCGGCTCAGCCCCAAGTTATCCACCGTTGCATCGTAAGGGAGCACCTGATTGTTGGCAGCGTATGCAGCATTCCAAAAGGTTTTGGCAAACGTGCTCCCCGCTACATCAGGACTCACCACATAGCTTGCTAAGCGGCAAGCCATATCAAGCGTGCCATCGTTGCAAAGGCGCAAGTCGAGCACCAGTTCCTGCACACCAGCTTGCTTCATTTGTCGCATCACGGCATCTAAGGCATCACGATAGGGTGTAGTTCCCTGTCCGCCCAAGCCTTGCTCGCGAGGAGCGGCCAACAGACGGGTACACATCACGTAGCCCACCATTGTACCTTCAGCATCGACCAGCCTACTGACGGGGTATGCCACATCCTCCACAAATTCAGAGGCATTCATCGACACAGAGACCGTGTCCTTCCAATAAAGACTACCGTCAGCCTCATCCGCAGCAATGTGGCACACTTCCAATCGGCGAGCTATGCCCTTCTCTAACTTTGCGATATTGTTCGATGAAAACTTGTAGCCATCGTAGGTGCAAATGAAATCGCCCCTGAGCAATCCAGCCCTCTCTGCCGGGCTGTTGGGATAGACGGTTAGCACACGCAACATCTGCTTCGTGGTTTGCCCTGTAGGGTCGGTCATCAGCACAAAATCCAGCCCGTAGGAGTTGACATGATTGAAATGGCCTCGCGCATGACTGTCGGCATTCACCGTATCCACTTCCACATACGACCACTTGTCGCCCTTGGCTGGTTTGGCTGTCAACGTAGCCAGAAACTCATTGGGAGTAGAGAAGAACTTTTTCCAGTCAGGCTCAAAATTCGTCAGCGAGTCGGCCCAAAGATATTTGTCTCGCATCACCCCGAGCATCCAGTGGTTATGCTGCGTCTTCTCTTCGTACTCGTAAGTGCGGTCTTCTCCACAGGAAATTGCCAACAGCATGCCGCAAATAATAATAATATGTGTTAAAAAGCTTTTCATTTGCAGAAATTTTTGATTCAAGTTGCAAAGATACACAATTTTTATTTACCTTTGCCACGGTTTAGTAAAATAATTGTTTAACATCCAAAAACTAAAAGCAAAATGAAAAAGATTTTCGTTGCAATCGTGGCTGTAGCAGCCATTTCGTTCACAGCATGCAACAATGCTTCAAAGCAAGACATCGAAGCCGCCAACGCTGACTCTATCGAAGCTCCAGCAGTGGAAGAAGAAGTGGCAGCAGAAGCAGCAACCGAAGATGTGGCTGACGTTGACGCCACCATCAGTGCCCTCACTTCTGCAGTAGAGGCTTCCGACGCCGAGCAAACCCAGTCGCTCCTCGCTAAGGCTCAGGCTTACATTGCCAAGCTGCAGGCTGACGGCAAGCTGGAAGAGGCAAAGGCTTACATTGCCAAGATTCAGGCTTTCATCGCTGCCAACGAGGACAAGATTGCGGCTTACACTGGCAACAACGCCACGCTGAGCAGCATTGTTTCTGCCGTAAAGGCCATCCCTGTTGATGCTGCCAATGCCGCTACCGACGCTGCCAACGCTGCAGGCGAAGCCGTGAAGGGTGCAGCTACTGATGCTGCCAACAAGGCTGTAGAGGCTGGCAACAACGCTGTCGAAGCTGGAAAGGAGAAGGCTGGAAAGGCCATCGACGATGCAGCCAAATCGGTAAAGGGCAAGCTCGGCCTCTAATCAGCCACACTTTCCCAAACACAAGAGGTGATGACACAACCGCCATCACCTCTTTTTAGTACAATTCCACTTTGGGGTGTCTTCCCAATCAACACATAACTATTCCCTACACCATTCAACATTCCATTACACCTATTATATAAACATGTAAACATCATGAAAAAGAATCTTCTTACTACCCTCTTCACCCTTTTGTGCATGACAGTTCTTCCTCTCCAAGCCAAGAACGACATTCCGCTGTTGGATGCTGCTCCCTACGACACCATCATGGATGGGAAAAAGGTTGCGCTCTACACCATCTCCAATGGTAAAGTTGCCGCCCAAATCATCAACTATGGCGGATTCATCGTTAGCCTTTACGCCCCCGACAAAGCGGGGAAGTACGACAACCTGGTGACGAACTATCCCAACATCAAAGGCTACCTGCGCTACAATCTCGGCATGGTGGGTCCAGCATTAGGACGCTTTGCCAATCGTATCGGCAATGCCACCTTCACGCTCGATGGACAGGAATACCATGTGACAAAAAACAACGGTCCACACATGCTGCATGGGGGGCTGAAAGGGTTTGACCACGTGGTGTGGGATGTAAAAAAAGCCACTGAAAAAGAATTGGTGTTGACTTGCGTGCTCCCCGATGGAGAAGACGGTTTCCCAGGCACACTCACCACCACCCTCACCTATTCCATCAGCAAGGAAGATGGTCTCCGCATCGCTTACGAAGCCACGACAGACAAATCCACTGTCGTCAATCTTTCCAACCACGCTTACTTTAATCTCGACGGCATCGGGAAAGGGAATATTCTCAAGCACCAGCTCACCATCGCCGCTGAACAAATTACAGAAACCGACCGCATGGGCATTCCAACGGGCAAACTGCTCCCTGTGGAGAACACTGTTTATGATTTCCGCACGCCCATCAGCATTGGCGACCGTCAGATGGACATACAAGGTTTCACCTTCGGGCAGCGCATCGAAGTGCCAGAGGGGAAAGTACGTCAGTACGACAACAACTTCTGTCTGAACCACTCATCCAGCACATCGTTCGACCAGGTAGCTACGCTCTATTCTCCACAATCGGGACGTGAAATGACAGTGTGGAACGACCAGCCAGGACTGCAAGTCTATACGGGCGCAAGGACAGCCATTGCCCTCGAGTCGCAGAAATACCCTGACTCACCCAACCATGCCTCCTTCCCTTCTACCCGACTCAACCCCGGCGAAACTTACCGCCATGTGTGCGAATACCGCTTCAGCGTGAAGTGATGCGACAAGGGGATTCATCGCGACATTTGATCACTTCTGTTCTATCTTCACACACGCAGTGACGGCGAAAGTGACGAGGCAGAATGCCATAACGAGCCAGAAGAAGTTTTGGTAGCCGATGTTCTCGGAAATGAGACCCGAAACCATACCTGGAAGCATCACCCCTCCCAGATACTGACCCGCTGTGCAGATGGAGAAGACAGCTGTGGAGCGTTCGCCGCGCGAGAAAGTGACGAGATAAAGAGTATAGGCAGCAAAACCAAGGCCGTAACCAATTTGCTCAATGCAGACGCAAGACCCTACAAGCCAAAGGTCGTCGGTGGGGAAATAGCTCAGATACACATACACAATGTCGGGCAACGTGATGCAGAGCACCAAAGGCCACAGGCAACGCTTCAGCCCCCACTTCGACACGGCCCAACCGCCCACAATGCCGCCAAGCAGCAATCCGATAACGCCAAGTGTGCCATAGATGAGTCCGAAATCCACATCGCTCATCGCCAAGCCGCCTTCTTCAGCACCACGCTTGAGAAAGAGCGGCACAATTTTGGTGAGCAGCCCTTCGGGCAGACGGAACAACAAGATGAAGCAAAGGGCAGAAATGAGGTGGGGTTTGGTGACAAAGACCTTGAGCGTGAGGCCAAACTCACGCATCTGCTCCTTGAAATTGAAGCGATCATGCACCACCGTCTCCACCTTGGGCAGGATGAAAGCATGATACAAGCCCAAAAGGAACATGAGTGCGCCCAGAATGAAGAAGACCACCATCCACGAGGTGGACATTGACTGCAGGGACTCGCCCAACTTGCCCTCCTGCATGTAGCCGGCCAGCAGAACAAGCCCTCCCTGACCAATCACCATTCCGATGCGATAGAACGTGTTGCGCACTCCGACATAGAGTTCCTGGTCCTTATCGGGCAAGCCGATGATGTAGAAACCGTCGGCCGAAATATCGTGAGTGGCACTGGCGAAAGCTATCAGCATGAAGAAGGCAAACGTGCCTTGCAGCCAGAAAGATGTGGGGATGGTGAATGCCACCAAAGCCAAAGCCACACCCATGAGGAACTGCATGGAAACAATCCACCAGCGCTTCGTCTTCAGATTATCGATGATAGGGCTCCAGATTGGCTTGATGACCCAGGGGAGCCCCAACCAACCTGTGTAATATGTTATCTGGCCGTCGGTTAAGCCCAACTCCTGAAACATGATGACAGAAATGAGTATCACAGCAGAGTAAGGCAACGCCTCGCCCAGATAGAGGCTGGGCACCCAAGCATAAGCTTTTGATTGAATATTATTCATGTGCTATCAATAATTGTTTAGTTTTATTTACCAGCAAGACCACCCACGCCACAGGAGCGCAGAGGGTGCAGAGGGTGAAGAAAGCCTGATACCCCAACTCGCCGCACAACCATCCCGACAACGCCATAGGCAGCACCATCAGCGTAGAGACGATGGGCACATAGAGGAAATTAGTGGTGTTGCGATACCGCTGACCAGAAATGTAGGACACGAAGAGGCTGCACGCATTCAGCCCGAACCCGAAACACAGCTGAGCAAAGAAAGTCATGAGGCAAAGCATCAGCATGTTGTTCACCTGAGGGAACCAAGCCATCAGCATGTAGGACAAAGGGGAGAGGGTCAGCACAAAGGCTGCGGTGCCAAACATTTGCTGCCGCCCATATTTTTTAGTGAGCGCACGTCCCCAAGCGACACCTAAGGAGAAAGCCAGCACGCCGATGGTGCCTTGGGCAAAACCCACATCCTGAACAGAGCAAGCAAGCCCACCATCTTCAGGAGGCGAAAGCAGGAAGAACACACGCGTGTTGAACATCAAAGCTTGGGGAAGCAGCAGAAGAAAGAGGCTGCACAGCACAGTTGCCATGTGGGGCTTACGAAATATGAGCGAGAGGGTGTTCAGTTCGCTCTTCACGGTGTCTGTCAATGTTTCGTACCGATAAGGGCTGAATACTTTCGGACTTTGCAACAACCACACATTCAGCGCCAAAAAGACGAAGAAGCCCCCTGCCACCAACGAACTCTCCATTGCCCAGGCTTTCTGATAGCTGCGGAAGAAGATTTCGAAGAATCCGGCCACGATGATGAGCACACCGTAGGTGACCACCAGCACTATTTGGGAGGAAAGCAATTTGGTGCCAGTGAAGAGCTGCTGCTCTCGCGGGAAGAGCATGCGGCTGTAATAGAGGCGCGAAAGCAGTTCGTGCCACGCACACAATAAAGACAGGAGGAAAAGGAAGATGAAAAGCATCCAATGCTGCACGCGAGCTTCGGAAATGTAAACCGCTATGCCCATCAGACACAGGAACATCAAGCTTTCGCAAATGTGGAGAAATCGTTTGAACGACCCCGCTTTGCGCACCTTGCTGTAGAGATACGACTTGAGCATCCAAGGGAGGAAGAGCAGCGCGCTGTAGATAGCCGCCAATTCTTGCCCGGCTCTGAATTGCAGAAACATCAGCAAAGCCACAAACATCACCACCGCCGAAGGGATTTCTTCAGCAGCACAGAGGCTTGGAATCCAAAGCCAAGGACTATGTGGTTTGCTCCTCACCATTTCCGAGTCAGTTCCGTTTGGGGATAATAAAAAGCCAAAATGTCTGTGTGGGGAATTCCCCGTTCGCCCATCACAGCCGCACCAATCTGGCAAAGCCCAACACCATGCCCCCACCCTTTTCCATGAAGGGTGAAGCCATCGGGGGTCTTCTCCACCTCGAAGGCAGAAGAGTACAGATGCGACTCGCTGAGCCATTTGCGTATTTCCAGTTCCTTCCCAACCACCAGAGAGCGTTTCTCGCCCACAATCCTCAGCGTCACAATGCGTCCAGAAGCCCCTCGCTGCAGCGGCTGAAGGTCGAGAATTTGTCCGAAATCGATGCCCGATTTTCGGCGAATCAGGTCGGTCAACTCAGCAGTCGTATAGGTTTGCGTCCAGCGGTAGAAATCGGCTGTTTCCTGGTCGTAATTGTTCAGCACTTGGGAAAGCACCCGCTTGTCTGTAGTGCAGCAATAAGGGTCGGGCTTCGCCACCAGGTAGGGGTGACGAATGTTCTCCCAGCAGGTTTCAAACACCTCGGTCATTCCTCCGCAACATTTTGCGAAACGGGCATCGCAAATCTCTCCCTCGTAAGTGAGCACCTGTCCACGCGTGGCCGCTATCGCCTTTTCCACCTGCGGATTCACCTGGCGGGTGATGCCTTGATAGCGTTGGCAATGGTCGTCGGCACACACATCGAAGAGGATGTGCGCCTCGCTGTCGTACCAGCGAATCAGGCTCCCCTCGCCCACCTGCTCATGCACCGAAGCTGCTCCACTTTCCACCCCACGCTTGCGGCGAGCACTCGCCTGCCGCCGTTTGTCCATCATCACCAAGAGCCAGCTGCGCGAAATCACCGCATGCGCCTTGAGGAGTTCGAGCGAGGCATTCGCACTCATCTCGCTGCTGATGACACTCGTCAGATAGGTCTCAACCGGCACCACATTGACGGCTCTGAGCTGCCCCCCTTCTTCCATGAGTTCCAAGGCTCCGCAAAAGGTTTGCTCCTCCTGCCTTTCCCAGTGAAACCCTATGCCAATCGTCACGTCCTTCAGGGCGAAGGAAGCACCCTCAGCCATCGGGACGAAAAGGGCACCAGCATCGCGGAGAGAGAAGCAGCACTCGCCAATAAAGGTTTCTCCATTCCGCTGGTAAGCAGAATGGAAAAACACACGAAGAGTCTCAGCCCTCACTATGCCTACTCTTACTGTCCGTTCCCGCTCCATATCAACCAATGTTTGCTTTCCTGCCAAACATTTTTAATTTAGGAAATTACCCCCCCCCGTTTGAAATTGTAAATCATCTGGAGTTCGTCGTCGAGCGACATGGCGCATTCTTGCAGAATGGATTGCGCCAACGCTGCGTTCATCCGCTCATAGTCCACTTTCCGTGGGGTGACGAGAAGACCGCCCATGTCCAACGCACCGGGGCTCACCATCACCTGCTCTTCGCCTTGGGCGAAATAGCAGTCGGGGCGATGTTTTGCACGCGGCAGAATGATGCTGACAATGCGGCTGTATTCGTCGCCCGAACCAGTTTGCGACCAAGCCATGATGTTCATCATTGGCTCGTATTGTCCTTCGGGAATGGGCAGTGCCTTGTAAATTTTTTCGAAGAGCAACTTGTTGGCATGTGGTGTGCGAGTGATAATCACCACACCTGGGCACACATAGCCACGCAAGCTGAACACGCCTGTGCTGTCGGCCACCAGATAGAGTCTCATTGCCTCCATGTATTCTGCCTCGCTGATGGGCCACACGCGAGCAATGTGAGGCTGATATTTCGTGGCCCAATCGCGCTCCAGGGGCACCACTCCGCGGGTTCCTGCCTGAAAGTGCATGTGGTCGGGCGCACTGGCTCCGCATTGCGGACCATTATAGAAGAAGAAGAGGTCGTTCACTTGGGTGACCATCTCCATCATGTCCTCGTAGTACTCAAGAATTTGCTGCTTGCTGTGGTGCCGAAGCGGAATGGTGAAGTGCCTTGGCAAGATGGGGTTGGGATTGAGCAGGAGGTGATATTTCTTCAGCATAGGAATGCTGATTTGCTCGGAGGGGCGGTTCACTTCGCACAGGAAGCAGGGACGACGCTTAATGCTCTCAGGGTCCATCTTCGCCCCTGTGGAGACGATGCGGGCGGGATTGAACTGCACTTCAAACTGATTGCCCTCCACGTCCAGCTGCTTGGTTGACACATCGGCCAACGTCTCATAGCGCTTGCGGGCTTCGTCCCACACAGACAGCTGCACGTTGAACATCTTGTTGGCTTCCACATCGCTCACGCCGCTTTGCCAATATTCGTTCAGTCGGCGGCGATCGATGAGTTCCATTGTGCGGAGGCTGTCCTTGTAGATGTTGTTGCGGTTCAGCTGCTCAGGGCTGAGGGCGGCATCGCTGTTGCCTTCCCAACGGCGGCAGAGATAGAGTTCGTCGTAGATGCGTCCGATTTTGTACTTGCGGCAGAATGCCAACCCTACGGCATAGTCCTCGCCGTAGGAGGTGTTGGGCATGCCAATCTTGCGTAATAGCGGTGTAAAGAATGCCCGCGGTGCTCCTAAGCCATTGATGCGCAGGGCATTGTTGTGTCCGTTTTCTGGTGTCCATTCGCGATGGTCGATGAGTCCAGGGGGCAAAGTCTCCAACTGGAAGTTGCACATACGGTAGGAACCAATCACCATTCCGCAGCGCTCTTCGTAGAACTTATCAACTATGCGCTGCAGGGTGTCTGGGCCGCTGTAGAGGTCGTCGCTGTCGAGCTGCACAGCGAAGCGTCCGCAACGGGAGTCGTTGAAAGCCAGGCTCCAGCATCCACCAATGCCCAGGTCCTTCCGCTCCGGGATGATGTGCACCACCCTCTCGTCTTCCTGAGCCAATTTCTGGATGATTTCAGTCGTTCCGTCAGTAGAGAGATTATCCACCACCATCACGTTGAAGTCGAACTTGGTGTGCTGCGACAACGCGCTCCTGATGGCATCCTCAATCGTCTTGGCCCGATTGCGAACGGGGATGATGACGGAGGCCTCGCGCTCAAAGTCGTAACGGTCCACCGACACATCCACTATGCTCTCGGGGTCGATGTAGGAGCCTGTGATTTTCAGGTGGCGTGTACACACCAATTCGCGTTCTTTCTGCACCTCGCGATTGCGTGGGTCAACATAGTCAAACTGCTTCTCCCCACTTTGGCGCAGGTCGCGCTCCTCCTCGGTGTAGAGGTACTCGCGAATGTGGAACAAGGCCGCTGTGCGCTTTCTGCGCAGCAAGAATAGCTGCACGTCATACCAACCCGAATAGGTGAAGTCGGCATCGGGAAATTCCTCCACGTATTTCTTCAACGTGATGGCATTGAACAAGTTGATGGGGCCGAAATCGAAGTCATCGCGCACACTGCCGTAATAGAAGTCCATGGTGGGGTGATGGACGGGTTGCCCGTTCTGGATGACAATGCGGTCGGAATAGACGGATGCCGAATCCACGCTGACAGCCACCGACACCATGCGCTCGATGGCGTTGTAGCCAAATGTGATGGGGCCATCCTTGCGGCACAACAGCACATAGGGGCTTTCCACCTTTGCGGCAATAGCCCTGATGGTTTGGGAACTTGTGAAGTTGTTCACACGAATGGCCTCACACCCCTTGAAGGGAAAAGGCTCGTCAGTATTCATCAGCACATATATCTTTTTCACCAGCGGTTCTTCACTCAGTTGCTTCAACGTCACCAACGTCGATTCAGCTCCGGCATAGGCCACAAAGCAATCTACACCTTTGTTCTTGACAGCATTCATACAATACTTTCTATGGATGTTATTTTTCTGTTTATATCACTCCACCAATTTTTTCAGCAGCAAGTTGCGCCGCTTTCTTTATAGAAGTTTGCAAAGGTAAAGAAAATCTATCATACAAAAAAGAGAATAAGGAAAAAAATTACACAATCTTAAAAAATAACACTTGTCCGCTGGCTAATTCTTCTCTTCTTCTTGAAAGAGGATATGCATTAGGCATGCTGAAAAATGCGGTTTCGCAAGCCGAAAAATCTGATTTGCTGACGAGGAAGTTTTATTTTCCTAAGGAGAAATCTATTATTCCCTCGCTGTGAGAAACATTTTGAAACTTTGGAAATAAATTTTGAAACTTTGAAAAAATATTTTGAAAGTTTCAAAAAATTAAGTAGGTAAACAAAAATAGTTTATATAAAATATTCATGATAAATTCAAGGCCAATTCATGGCAATTCGTGTTTATATAAAACATATAATTATCACGAATTGATCACGAATTATCATCAATTAAATTT
>ODAI012026192.1_pt1 | contig 16995 bp, 11 predicted proteins | sample 1539321 | NCBI WGS metagenome assembly ODAI01 (sample SAMN02144231, study PRJEB22623) | gut metagenome | biome: sheep rumen | host: Ovis aries | place: New Zealand | reverse complement strand
GGAAATATTGTATTTACAGTAAATCAGAAACTATGAAATGGTGGTAAATAACAGAATAATGTTTCATCATTATGAACACTTAATATTCATTCAGTTCATTTCCATTCCGCCATCAAATTCTTATGAGACAATGGAACTGCTTTTGGTAAAGATTCACTTCATGAGGTATATAAAACAACAGCTGTTTCATCTATTCACTTTGGAATAGGGAAATATAAACTCTTTACTACAGCCTTAATTTTATACATTAAAGGAATATCTTTTAACAAATCCTCTAAGAAAATAAAATCATATTTTTTTAACCATTCAATGTTTATTGTTTTATAAAATGTCTTAGATGTTAAAATCTTTTCTGTCTTAGAAAATTTTACACAATGATCAAATGCTGATTCTGGATGTGTCCAGTTCATCATAACAGGAACTTTTTTAGCCAAATATGAAGCTAAAATAATCATTGTTGTACTTCACAAAGCAGGAAACATTACACCAATATACTTTCAAGGAATTTTTTTCAAATATTCACTTATCAAGAATGATTTTAATAAAACATCTTTTCTCGTTTGAAGTCAAAACATTGTATCATATACCAGAGGAGCCTTTTTATCCTTTTTCCAATATTCTTTAAATTTTTCCAAAACATTTTGAGATAAATCTATACTCCAATCATGAGTTCTACTTTCAATTTCTGGAATATTCCATTCACAAGGTTTTAACTCTAATTCCATTGATTCAGAAGCTCATAAAGCCATTGCAACTAAATCTGATACCACTTTTAATTCATTTAATGGAGTATTTGAAGCTTTTGGATAAGCATTTAATATCAAATTTTTAAGTTCAGCCATATCTAATGAATCAAAATAGAGATCCAAAATCAAATTAGATGAAAGAGTAATTTTTTCTTCTTTACCTAAATCCTTAACACTTCTTACAAAATCAATAACCTTTTCAATAACTTCTTTTGGAAACTTTGAAGTATCATACTCTTTATGATTTTGAAAACTTTCAATTGAATTACGAATATGCTTTGGCAATTCTCTACCCTTCACATTATCATAATAAAAATAATTTTTAACATATTGAACAGCTTCTCCTCATTTTTCATTATAAAAGTCTTCAAGACTTTGATTAAAATCCTCTAAAGATTTTTTTGATTGCTTTTTTAATAGTTCTGTTTGGTCCAGCATTTCAATTTCAACATTTCTCTTTGGTACAAAGAAAAATAAATTAGCCACAAAATACCAAATTGTCCTAAGAATATTTCAAAAAAAAGAAGGAGCTTTTCAATTCCATGCATTTGACCATCTACTTCCCCACAATCAAGTAGTTCTAACTATTAATACTTTAGTATTTTCAGGTAATGCCTTAACAGCAAGAAAAGCAGACTTTTTTCATCAAATATATTCTTCAGCTTGTCACTTTAATCTTCATGAAGGATAAAGAAGTACAGAATCTCAAGATTCCAATGCTTTAATTACATCATGTAAAGCATGTTTTACTTCTCAATTTTGATTATCAGATTTTCACTTATCAATATCTTGAATGGTAATAGTATTCATCAACTTAAAAATCCATCACAAAAATGGATTCTTAGAGAAATCAGATGTTGCAACAGGTCTTATATTAACATATGGACGAAAAATACACCACAATAAAACAGGTTCAACATAAGCTATATGATTAGGAAGTACTAGATAATTAGTTTTTTCCTCAAAATGTGGAAAATTTTTAATCACAACATTATAACGAATTTTCATAATCCACAAAAGCAATTTTGCTATTAATTTCATATTCTGTTTCAACAGTAATAAATATATTATTAAATATACTTAAAAAGCACAAAATAAGCAAAAAATTAAGCATTTTTATGAACTTTTTTAAATTCTTCAAACGCTGTTATAATTTCATCACAAACTTCTTCTGGTGTTTTATTATCTGAACTCACCCAGAAATCATAATTCTTACTATCACAAAGATCTATTCAATATAGTTTTATATACCTTTCCCTATCAGATTCATTTCTTTCTCTAGTTGCCTTCAAAGTACTTTCTAAAGAATCATAATTATCAGTAGTTCTGTTATCTCATAAAATTCTTTGTGAAGCAACCTCATCAGACACATCCAAAAAAACCTTAAAAGCATGTGGTTGGCATAAAAATCACAATCTTGATTCTAACAAAACACTTGAATTGATATCTAAGCCCTTTTGATATTCTTCAAATTTTAAATCAAACTCTTTTTGATTTTCGGGCTTCTCTCAAAGACGATTAAATTCAAGAATACTTAATCACATTTCTTCAGCTAATTTTCTCTTTAATGTTCCTATAGAAATTATTTCATAATTTAATTTTTCTGCCAAAAGCTTTGAAACAGTACCCTTTCAACTTCAAGCCTTTCATCAAAGTGTAATAATCATTATAAGTACTTAATAATTAAAATTAATGAGTTATAGAATTCATCCATGCAATTAATTGTGGTATATCATAATCTCAACCATGTCATTGATTCCATGGATATTTAAAATCAACATTAGCACCTCTCCACTGAGTTAAAGCCTCTGATAAAATAAATGGAATCGCTAAAGAAGTATCAGCATCTTTTGCTCAATGTCTAATTCTTCGGAACTTTGATACATCAGCTTGAGAATCAGGAATATAATTCATTGGATTCATTAGTTTTACAATATCATTAGAGGCTATATCTCAACTAACCAAAGAATGTTCAAATGAAAAATTAGTAAAATGACGATTATCAATAGCTGCATCTCAAAATAAATTATTTTCTCAAGCTTCTAAACTAAGACCATCAAAAGCAGGAATTCACTTATTACGAGTAAGATAATCTTTAACATAAGATTCAAAATCTATTGATACAACTTCTCAATTTTCAATACTTAACCAATCAAATCATGATAAATTTTCTCAACTTTTCAAAGCATCATTAAACGATTCAACCAACATCATTTTTATTGATTCTTTAAAATTTCATTCTCAATCTTCATTTAATGAATAGATATTTCAATTTGTATCAACTAATCATAACGTTGAAAGGTAAAAAGGGAACGAATCTCTTAATAACTTAGCTATTTCATTTTCGCTATTTGAGATAGCTCCACTCTCTGTCTCAGAACGATCCTCATTATAATCTAATTGATTAGCACTAATTTTATTGTAACTATCAACTCCTTTAAATTCCCATTCATAAGCTTTATCTGCGTTATCGAGATTAGTTATAGGACAATATGTTGAAACAGCGAATACATCATCAGTTGCTGGAGCTGCTCAAATCTCTTCTAAATAAGATTCATAATCAGGATGATTTGCAGTAGATCATAATAAAGCAGACATTGCTCAACCAGCACTTGTTCAATTAGAAATAATCTTATTTGAATCTCCAGGTATTAATGCATCATTATACTTCAAATAACGAATAGCAGCTTTTAAATCAATAATTCATGCTGGAGCCTTTCAAACATATTTTCAGCTTCAATCTTGTAAACTACGACCTCTAGCTCAAGCAGAAGCAACAACAAAACCTTCTTTCAAAGCATACAAAGAAACAGAATCCTTATTTCATCAAAATCATCATCTCATCATTCACTTACCATCTCATTTTCAAGGGAAGCCTTTTTCTCAAACATCTCCATTCTTTCATTGAGGTTGCTCTCAAGAACTTTTAATAGCTTCTAAAAAATCTCCATAAGAAGCCTCTTCACCTCCTCATAAAGTCTCTGGTTTAGCAGGCATATATCATCACACTTTATTAGGAAAAAATATTGGAGCAGTTTCTAAACTAAAACCATTTATTTCCTCTCATGAAAAATAATTTTCAGGAACATAGATATTCATCTTCTGATAATCCTCAACTACAGGATTTTTAACATAGACAATTCACTCATATGCACGTACTTGAAAATCTTCTCAACTTAATGAAAGTGTCTTTATCTCAAAATTAGTAGCATCAAATTCTAATCATGAAAAAACAAAACCTGTATTTCAAATGTCCCCTTCAACAGTTACATTCTCTTTCTGACATCAAGCAAAAGTAATTAGTAGAAAAAACATTAGCCAAAAGTACCTTTTCATATATTTATAATACTATTTAAAATTATCTCTCTTTCTTAATTTGTAATCAACAAGGAAGCTTCTTATATAAAAACAAATAAGCATTAATTCAAAAGAACAAACAAGCCATCATAACAAAAATGATAAGTTTATGAAATCTATTAGCTCATTGAAGAAGCATAAAGATCATCATTATCAAAGACCAAATCCATATAAAAGCCCTTGTCTCTCATCTTGAGAATCATAATCACATAAGTCTATGATGAAAATGAGTGTAGTCTCAATTAAGCGGATTTTTCTTTAAAACAAATATTCTATAAAGTCAAACCCATACTGCATCAAATATCACTAATGATAATGCAACAATTAACGTTCATATTTTAACTCATCAAGCCACAGAAAGATAAGCAATAGCGAATCAAAAAAACATAATTCACACATCTCTTACTAATCATAATGGTTTATATTCAATAAAGGTATATACCAAGCTAATAATAAACAAGAATAATGAAAGATTCTTTACCATAACTAACACATCATAATTAGTAAAGGTATCATAACTTTCAAAAACAACAAATCTTAACAACAAATAAATCGTTAAAAATCAGATTGCAGAAACTCAACTTCACTGTGCATAAATTCAATCAAACCAATTAATTGCATTAATACAGAACATTGTCCAAAACATAAATGCAATTGTAAATAACCAATTTGGAATATGATATACCATATCTCAAAGAACAAATTCTTGATTTCCTATTCAGCCAATCCAAACAGCTAAAAATGCTGCTATTAAATGAACAATCAACCTCGCAAATGGAGGTATTTTAGGAAATTTTCATAAATAACTCAATTCTTCAATTGTTTCAACAACTCAGATTAACAAACCTGGAATTAACAATCCTAAAAATAATGGATTAGAATAATAGTCAGGATAAACAACTAAAACTCATACCATAAAGATCAAAATAACAAAAATTCATTGTAATGTTGGAACTGGTTTCCTTGTATTTTTCAAATCACTACCTGGTTTATCTAGAACCTTAAATTTTTTAAATAAGAACCATCAAAACCAAGATAGAACTAATGTTATTAACAAGAGAAGAATAATGTTCATTATTTATTGTGAACAAATAAAGAGAAACATTAAAGATAATGTAATGATTATATTAAAAAATACCAGTATTATAAAAAAGTTAACCTTGACAAATTTAAAAATATCAGATATACATAGTACAATAGTGCTTATTTTAAATCTCGTTGAATTCCCATAGGAAATAAAGATAATACTATGCAATTAATTTATTAAATGTATAACAAATGTCTAAATTACAATTCAAAATTTTAAAACAAAAATGAAATGCCAGAGTGTGAGAAATAACACTTAATGGTATTACATTAAAAACTCCTATTTTTATGCCTGTTGGTACAAAAGCCACAATCAAGTGACTTATTTTAGACATTTTACAAGATCCTAAATACATTTGAGAACATATTGATCCAATAAAACTAATTCTCGCAAATACTTTTCACTTATATTTAAGACCTTGAAGCAAAATAGTAAAAGATGCATGAGGATTACATAATTTTGAAAATCGAAAAAACTGACTTATACTTACAGATTCATGAGGTTTCCAAGTTTTTTCTCTATGACTTGCAAATCAAAAATTTAATGCAGAAAAACATAGTCATAAAGTCGGAATGAAATTAACAGAAGAATGAGTTAAATTCACCTCTCCATATGACGGGTCAAAGCACATATTTACTCCTGAAAACGTTGTTGACACACAATGTGAATTATGATCAGACATTATGATGGTACTTGACGTATGTTCACCAGCTAATTCAGACAAAAAAACCATTGAAAAGCATATAGCAATGACTCATCGTCGAGCGAAAAGAGCTTTTGATCATTTCGAACCAAAATATAATGATGCGAGAGGTGTATTATTCCCTATCGTACAATGATGAAGTTATCTTGATTTAAGAAAACAATCTGCTGAATATCTAAGCCAATTTGCACGAGATTGAATTGCTATTTGATGAGTAAGTGTTTGAGAAAGCAAAGAATTAATACAAGAAGTTGTTTCTTACACAGCACCACTTCTACCAAATGATAAACCTAGATATCTTATGTGAGTAGGGACTCCTGAAGATCTTCTCTATTGAATTGAACAATGAATAGACATGTTTGACTGCGTAACTGCAACAAGACTTTGAAGACACGGTATCGCATTCTCAGACCACTGAAATGTAAAAATCACAAACTCACAATACAGAACCGATTATACACCACTAACAGATAACTGTGATTGTTACACATGTAAAAACTTTTCAAAAGCATATTTATGTCATCTCATCAGAGAACAAGAAACATTATGATGAGCACTTGTTTGACTACACAACATTGTCTACTTAAATAGAATTCTAGAAGACCGAAAAAGAAACTTTTTAAAAAATGAGGAATAATTTTCCTCACAAAACAAATCAGGAAAGAGAGGAATCGAACCTCCGCCACCAGCTTCGGAGACTAGTGTGCTACCATTACACCACTTTCCTTTATCTAACATATCACAACTAGACACCAGAAGAATCTGATATTTTTAATGCTATTTTCAAGTTAAGATGAGATGATGCTAAAATTGTAAGAAGAGCTAAAACCAATGAAACAAGAGGTATCATTGGAGTATACATAACAACATAAGAATTATTAAAGATAAGATCATATATTTCTCACTTAAAATAACCCAAAGAATAATAAACTGCACTTATAATACTTCCAAGACACAAAACACACCACAATAATGTTTGCACTTTTTTTTCAAACATTTCTCATGAAAACTGCACACTAAGATGAGAATTTATTGCAAAAAATCGCAATCACAAAATATAGACAAGCATCATTACTGTTGGCTGAGAATTAATTAAAAATTCTCATATTGAAGCATAAGTAATTCACAAAATCGTCATACTTCACATTCATTGTAACTGAGCTGCCCATTGTAAAATACAAATTCCTAATGCTGTACACAAAACAAGAAAAACATAGCTTCAGAAAGTTATCTTAACAAGCTTTTCAGCCTTCAAAAATGAAAGCAACAAAATAACAATTACAACTCAAAACACAACAGCAACATCTATCTGCATTTCAAATGCAAAAAAAGAATAAAAAACATTGCATATTTTTGCAAGATAACTACTCTTACAAAAATGATAATAATGTTTACATAAATAATTGCAATTTTAATTTTATATACAATACATGGCAGAATTAAAACAAAAGAAAAAGTGATTTACAATGATAGAAGTATTGTTAGTTCTCATGCTTACGTCAACAACTTTTATGTGAATAATTTCAGCTGTTATTGCCACTACAAATTATCTTACAGCCACAAGACAAAAAGTAAACGCACTTAATCTTGCAAAAGAATGAGTTGAAGTAATGTATAATATAAGGAACACAAATCGAAGAAGATGGGATAATCAAAAAGATTGGACATGGTTAAAAGCAGATCCTTTAGCAACATCAGATAACGACGAAACACCAACTACAGATTGGATGTATCCTTGAAGGTGGATCATTAAAACAAAAGTTGCTACGGGGACAAATAACAAATACTTCACACTAGTAAGAATTGATGACTGATGAAGTCTAGCAGAAGAAGAGGAACTACAAAGAGATGCTTCAAAATTACAAGATGCTATATTCTCATGAGATTATCTAAATTCAGCATATAAGCTACATTTCCTAAGTGGTAATTGGTATAATGATCAAGACTTAGAAAGCTTTTCTTGAGAAGAAATAGCAGTAGGAGAATACCGAAGATATATAGCAATAGATTGACTTTATAAAAAAGGAAGTAACAATAAAGAAAGTTTGGATTGTAAAAAAGCTGAAGACCTTACAAATACTTGTTGAAATAGTGACGCAAAAGAACTTCGCTTCTGTTCTGTTGTTGTATATACAAGACCAAAATTTTGAACCGTTTCACTCTGTTCTGTTATAACAAACTTTGAAGAATAACATTAATAGCCATTTTAGATAGACTAAAAATACTAGATATAATCTAGTATTTTTAATTAAAGATCATTTCCTAAGACACGCCCAAATAATTACTTCTTAAATAACTTTCAAAACTTCTCAACCTCATCAGAAGGAACATGAACATAGAGATTTTTATCATTAACCTCATTGCTCCAAACCGGTGTTCACTCTCTTAATGACTCTTGAACATCTAATACCCTTTGATTTCTAGATCATCTAAATTTCAATTTCAAATCTAATAAATCTTGTACAAATTTTCAATCAACCAAAACGTCTAAGCATGACAAAATTTTAGAAGTATATGGAAGACTTGGACACATATATTCTGTTATAAATTCATAAGTGTAACCAGAAAAACACCAAATTGTCTTATCAGGGCACTCATCTTTTATCTGAGAAATCACGTTCCATACTTCTTTTTGATTTTCAGGAGCCAATGGTTCTCATCACAAAAAAGTTATTCCTGATATGTAATCCTTATGTAATTCATTTAATATTTCATCAATAACTTCTTGTGTAAATAATGAACCATAATTAAAGTCCCATGCTATTGCATTAAAACATCATTTACATCAATGAGGACATCCGCTTACAAAAAGAGAGACCCTTAATCAGGGTCCATTAGCAGTATCCATTTTTTTTATTGTTCAATAGTTCATTCACCAATTTTAACTTATGATACATGTAAAACTCTTTTTGAAATTTCTTTTGTCTTTCAAAGATTCCAGAAATTCTCTCATAAATATCAACATGTCCTACGAGTTACATTCATTTTTCTTTGATCTTTATTATGACATTGAGGGCATTCCCATTCATTATTTTCATTAACAATAATTTCTCCATCAAAACCACAAACATGACAATAATCAGATTTAGTATTAAACTCAGCATACATAATATTCTCATACATGAATCTTATCAAAGTCTCTATTGCAGAAAGATTTTTTTGCATGTTAGGCATTTCAATATATGAAATTGCTCATCAAGATGATATCTTCTGGAATTGAGATTCAAATGCTAATTTAGAAACAGCATCAATCTTTTCTCTAACATCTACATGATATGAATTAGTATAATATCCCTTATCAGTAACGTCCTTAATTTCTCAGAATCTCTTTCTATCAATCTTAGCAAAACGATAACAAAGTGATTCTGCAGGAGTTCCATATAAAGCAAATCATAATCCTGATTCTGCCTTCCATTTAAGCACTGCATCCTTCAAAGTTTGAATAACTTTTAATGCAAATTTCTCTCATTCTGGACTTGTATGAGGACCTCATGTTATTAATACAGAAGCTTCATATAAACCAATATATCATAATGATAATGTTGAATATCATCAAACAAGATACTTATCAATAGTTTCTCATTTTTTTAATCTTGCAATAGCTCAATATTGCCAATGAATAGGACTTATATCAGATAATGTTCCTTTCAATCTTTCATGTCTACACATTAATGCCTTACGACATAATTTTAATCTTTCATCTAATATTTCAAAGAATTTCTTCTCATCATGATCTGCTAAAATAGCAACTTGAGGAATATTAATAGTTACTACACCTTGATTAAATCTTCCTTCAAACTTATAATTTCAATTCTCATCTTTCCATGGAGAAAGGAATGAACGACATCCCATTGGAGCAAAGACATTTCCTTCATAAGTTTCTCTCATTTTCTTTGCTGAAATGTAATCAGGATACATTCTTTTAGCAGAACATTGTGCAGCTAATTTTGTCAAATAATCATATTTTCCTCATTTTAACGCATTATGTTCATCCAATACATATACCAATTTAGGGAATGCAGGTGTTACATAAACTCAAACCTCATTTTTTATACCTTGAATTCTTTGCTTAAAGATTTCTTCAATAATTTCAGCTGTTTCATTAATATAAGGATCTTTTTCATCCAATTCCAAGAACAATGTTACAAATGGAGATTGACCATTAGTTGTCATCAAAGTATTAATTTGATATTGGATTGTTTGAACTCATGATGATAATTCATCCTTAACTCTAATATCAACTAACTTTTGAATCTCTTCATCACTTAATTCAGGACACGATTCCTTATATTTTTTCAAATACTTTTGTTTTGTATTGTATAGATACTTTCACAAATGCTTAATATTAACAGATTGTCCTCCATATTGAGAAGAAGCAACAGAAGCAATAATTTGAGTCATAACAGTACATGCTACTTGAAAACTCTTTGGTGTTTCAACTAATTTTCAATTCATAACTGTACCATTATCAAACATATCTTTTATATTTACAAGACAACAATTGAAAATAGGCTGTACGAAATAATCCATATCATGAAAATGAAGTACTCATTCATCATGTGCAATTCTAATATCTTCAGGTAATAGCATTCTACGAGTAATATCCTTTGATACTTCGCCAGCAATTAAATCTCTTTGAGTTGAAGCAATAGCAGAATCCTTATTTGAATTTTCTTGACCAACTTCCTTATTATCATTATGAATTAATGTTAATATAGAAGCATCTGTTGTATTTGCTTTTCTAACTAATGCTCTCTGGTAACGATAAATAATATATTTTTTAGCCAACTCTGCTTTATGCATTTCAATAAGTTGCTTTTCAATATAATCTTGAATCTCTTCAATAGGAACAATTCCATTTTTATGAGCCTCCAAAGATCTAATAATCTCAGAAATAAGAAAATCACTCGCCTGTTCCTTTTCTGGAACTTCATGATTAGCTTTCTGAATTGCTACACGAATTTTTTCTGCATCGTATGCAACTTCAGATCAATTTCTTTTAATTACTTTCCTGATTGTCATTTTAAGCATAAGCAAAGTTATAAAAAAAATCAGACTAAATGTCGGAATATTGATAAGAAACCTTCACACACTGTAGTGCACCAAAGCACAATATTTTGTGTCTGTTTTCTTAATCAACCACAAGATATTGTAATCACAATAAAAATCAAGAGAAAAAATAGACTATTTTTTTAAATATTGATAACAGGTAGTTAGCAACTTTTTAACATTTTAATCAAATTTTAAGGAATATTTCAACATATATAGTGTTTTAACCCAACGTTTTATTAGTTCAGAACTATATTTTCTCTTGAAAAAGTTTTCATAATTTTTTCAACAATAATCAACAACTAGTACAACAACAAAAACAAGAAAAACGTTGAAAATTCACCGTGAAATCATAAAGTAAAAATAGGTTTATTCTATCAAAAAACACAGTATGAGTCTTGCTAATAAATACCGTCCAAAAACATTCGATGAAATGATCTGACAAGAACATATTATCGATATTTTAAAAGCACAAATGCAATCAAGAGATGTTGTTCACCACAATTATCTACTCTTTTGACCAAGATGAACATGAAAAACATCATCTGCAAGACTTATTGCAAAAGCCCTTAACTGTTTAGATTTACAAAATGGGAATCCATGTAATCACTGTGCAAATTGTGAATTAATAAACAATGGAACAAGTTTAGACTATGTTGAAATCGATGCTGCATCACACACAGGAGTTGATAATATCAGAGAAGAAATCATAGATAAAGCATCATATCCCCCTACAACATTAAAGAAAAAAATCTATGTAATAGATGAAGTTCATATGCTAAGTAAATGAGCCTTTAATGCTTTACTAAAAACCATTGAAGAACCAAAATGAAATGTATGTTTCATCTTTGCTACAACTGAGATACACAGAGTTCCAGATACCATAATTTCTCGCTGCCAAGTATTCAATTATAAAAAAGTTCCTGATAGTGCAATGGTTTCTCATCTTGAAAGTATCTGTAAACAAGAAAATCTTCAATATACAGAATCTGCACTTAAAATAATATCAAATATTTCAGAATGATGCGTAAGAGATGCTGTAAAATACGTTGATCAAGTTAGTATTCTTTGAGACCTCAACGAAGAAAATGTAGCAAGATTTTTATGAGTAGCCTGAGAATCTATTATCAAAGAAACACTTCAAGACATAAAAGAATGAAATAGAGAAAAAATATTCTCAAGACTTGATACCATTTCATCACAAGGTATTGATTTATCTCAATTCGCAAAACAAGCGATAGGATATCTTGATCAACATCTTCTTGAAGATACAGATTTCTTCTTAAAATGTTCTGAACTTTTTTGAAATATCATTTCAACAATAAGGCGATATCCTTATCCTATCGTTGCATATAAAATTGAAATCAACAAACTTCTAAATGAAAATAATTGATCTACTACTTCTCCTAAAGTAGAAACAAAACCAGTAATAGAAACTAAACCTACTGAAAATAAAACTACTTGAGAAGCTCAAGCAAAACCACAAGAAAAAAAAGGAATTGAAGAACCTAAACAAATTGTAAATAATGAAGAAAAAGTTGAAAATAAACCTATTGAAAGCGCACCATCAAGTCCTAAAGACTATTCATGAGACTTTAAAGGACTACGAGAAACAGTTCTTTCAAAACTAAACAAACCAACAGCACAATCAAATTTAAAAGATCAAGCAATTATAGAAAAGAAAGAATGAAATATCTTAGATATTACCGTCATTACAGCTTTTGCTAAGACACTTATTGAAAACGAAGAAACACAAAAAACATTAGAACATCTTCTAAGTGAAGAATTGTGAGAAAATATATCTATCAGAATAACTTTTATAAAAAAGGAAGATTATCTTGCACAAAAAATGTGACTATAAAAGCCACATTTAATACTTAAAAGACTATTTCAACTGGTTTACTTCCAATATTTTTTGTTTAAGGAAATTCATTTCTTCAGTGCTAGTTGTTAATCATAGCGCCCTCATATATTGAGCTGTTGCTTCTTCAGATTCTCATTTTCTTACAGCAGCATCTCACAAAAGCTGAAATAATTCAACTTTAGCATATTTTCTAGCTAAACGCGCTAACTCAAGCTGCATATCTTCAGTTAATGGAGTATTTTGAATTGCATATAGTCATAATTGTCAGTAAGTACAAACCTGAACATTATCTCACTTCAAAGAAAGAGAACAAACAGACAAATAATCCTGAACAAGCTTCATATTCTGTTTCATATAATATGATTCCTTTCACTTACGATAAGGTTTCCAAAAAGCTTCTTCAAAAAATGAATAAAAATCAGAAGCTTTTATTGAAGGATATCACAATAATCTTTGCCATCATACGAATATTCTATCAGTTTCACCTAATGCTATATAACTTAGTATTAGATATCTATCAGAATCTAATAATATCTTTGAATCAGTAATTTGAGACAAATATAAAACCGCATTTGAGTAATCTCACAAATGATAATAACAAATTCAAAGGTAATAAAGATATGAGCTTTTCTCTTGACGATCCAAAAGCAACAAATCAGTGAAATAACGAGAAGCTGAATCTCGTTTTCACATAATAAAATCAGCATTCGCTAGAATCTGATGAGGAAGAATATAATCAGGATGTTCATTAACCAAACGTATTGCCATTTTTTTTGCTCAAGCTAAGAATCACTGATTCATTAACTGATAAGCAATCAATCAATCCTGATAATATTCAGGAACGTCCTTTAATGAAAGATACTGATTAAATGCTGATTGAATAGCTACAACAAAATCTTGATATTTAGTTCACACTAATCACTGCATTTCATTTTGAGCCTGAACATAATTTCTATCAATTAAATCAAAAGCTGTCTGATAATAAAGTATTTTACTTTCAGGGAATACCTTTTTCTTTTGATACTCTCATAAAAGGATTTTTAAACTATTATATTCAGTTTCTGTTGTCTGAGAAAAAGAATTAATTCAAATTTCAAATAACAATCAATTACTTAAATAAGATTTTATAGCATCAGGTAATGAATTATAAAATGCCTTTGCCTTATCAAATTGATTATCCAACATATAAGCATCTAGCAACAATTGTGTTACTTCCTGAGTTCTCTGTTGAGAATATATTTGCTCTAATACAACAATTTTCTCTCTAATATTTCACAATCATTCTGCATCACTTGCAGTATACTGAACATTATTAGATAAAAATCATGAAAGAAATGACAAATCATCCTCTGTTAAAACAGGATTAATCTCTCCAGTGCTACTATCTCATGATAAATTAGAGTTTCCTATACCTTTATCATCATTTAATCAAGAAAAAGAAAAATCATATCCTTTAGAAGTCATAAACACAAATACAATTATTCAAAGGACTACAAGTCATCACAATACATATCCAATAACAGAAGTTTCAGACTTTTTCATTAAACTATATCAATCTAAACAATAAAAGCAGAATAATCATTTATTTAAACAATTCCAGTTAAAGTAACAAAAGAAAAAGAGTGGAACCTTAACTTTCCACTCTTTAACTACTATATAAATAATTATTTTCTATATACTTCCAATGCTTTATTGAAGTCTTCTGCTCCTGGAGGAAGATTTCCCCAAAGATCAGGATTGTATTCAACAAGAACTGATGCTCAATTAAGAACCACATCTCTTCTTGATTTACATTTAGAATCTGTACTAGGAGTCTTAGTATCACATCAATCATGGAACCATGTATACAATTCAGATCTTCTATTCTTTACAACATTAGAAAGGTCTCCAATAGCGACTCACTTAATATGTAAATTACCATAATTACACCATTCTTTATTTGATTTCTGATTATTGAATTTATGACCATCTGAAAGGAATCATTTACCTGCATAGAATATTCACTTAACCATCTGTCATGCATGTCAATATTTATTAATATTTCCATTACATGCCGTTGGTGCTCAATTATTATCAATTGTGAAACCTTCAGCATCAAAGATAATATTTCCCTTTGTCATAATCATAGCATTAGAATACAAACTTCACTTAATTCTAATATTAATTTTATCAGACAAAGCAATTAAAGTATATGGTTTTTGAACATTAGTTGAAATACAAGATGCTTTTTCATCATCAGACAATTCTACTTCTGCTCCTTGAGAATTCTTATTACCGATAAAGTAAATTGATTTTCCTTTTACTTTTCTAATTTCTCATCAACACTTAGAACTATTCTTAACAAGCACTGAATTACCATAATACTTATTGATAAATGTATCTAATGATGTTGCTAAACTAGCAGGAACAGAATAATCTGCAGCCTTATCTTGTTTATTTCAATCAAACAAAGCTCATCCATCAATATTTTTATAACTTGACAAATTAGTATCACTTCTAATCTCTCAATATGGACTCTTTTGCACAAGATAATGATCTGTTACAGCAAAATCCACTTCACAAACAGGCTCCTCAGCAACTTCTTCAGTAGAAGAAGTTCCTTCTCAACTACAAATTCTATATTTTACTCTATTTAATGATAATTTATATTCTCAGAAAACTGATATATCAGGTCTTTGAGATAAATTAACATTTCTATTACCAAGTTTAGCGCTTGATGTTCCAAAGTTTTCAATAATAAGCTTTGATGAAACAGGAAGTAATGTAGGATAATCTTTCCAATAATTATCTAATGTCTCAAATACATTTTTTGTGTCTCATTTATGGTTCAAGAAACTTCATCCAAACCATCATGCTACATTTTGAGAAATCCAACTACGAATAATAAGATAATTATTTTTAAAGTTTGTCCATGCATCACTTGATGTCCAATCATTACTTTCAGCACAATTAGCATCAAACTTATAAACAACTCATTGAGGACCATAAACAATAAATTCACACATCATAGTTGCTAATTCAATTTTACCTGCAGCTGATGAAGAACATGTTTGAATAAAATTATCCTTTACATATTCAACTCTTTCACTGACTGGACGTTTTCACATTTCTCAAGCCATATTCCAATAGAATGGAAGCATTTCTCATTTCATAATAGAAATTGAACCATTCTGAACATTGAAACATTTAGGAACCTCTCAAGTTGATTTCTTAATTAGTGTACAAGATCTAGTACAAGTCCATTCTCCTTCATATTCACTAGGAACATTAGAATTTTTAAACAAAGAATCTCCTTTTCTAATAATCTTTTCACTATTTCACCAGTCACAATATTCAATTCCATTCTTATTTCCGTCTCAACAATTACTTCATCCTCCTCATCAACCTCAACCTCAACCTCATCATGAAGGACCTGAACCACAATTAGTTAAACATTTTCTTAGAACATGTGCAGGATCACAAGCATAAGAAGTTTTACCTGAATAATCATATACACATGCAGTATTCTTATCGTTATCATTTCTAACCTTTTCAGCCTTGAAATATACAGTCAAAGTATCACCTTCCGTAAATACAGATCATGATGTCATTACAACATTCCATTCAAGATCTTTATCATTAGTAATCTTAGGAGTAATAACATATGTAAAAGGTGTTGTATTTTTAGCTCACTTTTTCATAATTCAAGTATATGCATTACCATCAAGTTTCAATGTAGCATCCTTCAATAACTTATACATACTTGTATCAAGAGAATCTTTTACTGTAAATCCAGTAAATGAAACTTTTGCATCCTTTACAACCATCTTAAAGATAATATTCTTTTGATTAGTTGTTGTATCAAGTTCTACAGCTGCTGAAGTTGTATCAGCATCTTTGAAATCACCATCAACCTTCCAATCACTATTTTTACTTACATACTTTTTAATAGTTAATAAGTTTCAAGTAGGATTTTTAACTTCTGCAGGATCACATTCATGTGTTTCTTCTCCTAACTTATCATAATATACACAAGCAATATTTTTCTCATCAGCTTTCTTTTCAGCAACGAAAATCGCTTCAAATTTATCTCAAGACATAAATAATCCTTTTCACATATATACATCCCAAGATAATGCTGTAGTTCAAGTAGTTGTTGCATTTACTCTAGGAGTAATCTTATAATCATCCTTTACTCAAGTATTATATG
>ODAI011368146.1_pt1 | contig 16996 bp, 18 predicted proteins | sample 1539321 | NCBI WGS metagenome assembly ODAI01 (sample SAMN02144231, study PRJEB22623) | gut metagenome | biome: sheep rumen | host: Ovis aries | place: New Zealand | reverse complement strand
TAGTCTCTGAACTATCTTTAATCTTACTAGCCTTTGGGTCAGAACAGATTGCATAGACTTGATAATCATATTTGCACTCTAAGGTCCACTCTTGCAAGGTTTGATTAAGCAGTGAAATGGACGGCACTAAAAACAAAACATTTCCTGTGCCTTTTGTTATTTCTTCAGCTATTTTAAGTGATGTAAAGGTCTTACCTGTTCCACACGCCATAATAAGCTTGCCTCTATCGGCTTCGTTAAAGCCTTCAAGAACATCTTTTATGGCACGCTCTTGATGTTTTTTCAATTTTTTTTTCTTTTTAACCTTCATCGAAGACAAGTCATCTGTTTTAAAACTGCCCCAATCAATCCCAGAATCTTTAAGGTCTTGAAGTCTTATTCTTGACACAGATGGAACCTGTCCTTTTATGATTTCTTCTGCCGTACTTGTCCAATTATCTGTTGAGGAAACAATAATTCTACCTGAATAACGGACAGGAGTACCTTCAATAAAAAAAGGCTGACCGGATGCGGACAAAAAAGTATCAACATCAGCTTTATCAACCTTTGTAGTTTCAGCGTAGAACTTGCACTGAATTGCATAGTACTCATCCAAGTCCCTTTTTTTGGCAACCAAATCAATGCCGATGTCATGCCTATCGCCATTGTATGGAAACTCATTCCAAAGCCAAACTTCCTCATATAATTCTTTATACACAGGAGCAGTCAAAAAATACTGCTTAATTAATGTTTCAAATCTTGTTCCTTGGTCACTTTTGCTCCTGCTTATCTTCTTTAAATGCGCCAAAAGATTTTCAAACTTTTGCTCATTTCTATCTGTTGATATCATTTCTGCCTCCTATATTGCAGTTTAATTCACGACAAAGTGATTATATCAAAGAGCACACTTCATTAAAAGGTTTCTAACAAAACATCTGTCTTCTTATTATAGAATAGAGGTGCTCTTATTCTTCGTCACAAGCCCATATTTTGATTTTAACTGTTTAAATGAGCATTATTACATCTGTGATAGACAAATGCCTCTATTGACTTAGTACGGCTTTCTATGCTACTATTCTTCGTCATCATACTCATCTAATATGTTGTAGACGCTCTGCAAAACTTCTATTTTCTTTTGGATTTCGGCTTTGCGCTCCGCAAGTGCCTTCTTTCCGTCATATTGTTTCTTGTGGCTTTCTGGGAAATTCCACTTCCAATTCTCATAATCAAGCATTATTTTTTCTTTTTCAGCTTCGGTTTCTGCATCTTTTATGTCTATATAGGTCATAGTGTTATTTTTTGTACACCAGCCTGTTAAATAGTCAAACAATTCGTTTGAGTTATCGAAGTGGATAGACACTTTCTTTCCTACATCACAGTCGATAGAAAGCCCAAACTTACTTTCCAGTTCAAATAGACCATACATCGCCCCTATTTTGTCGGTGACAACGGGGTCTACAATTGATAGCACACTCACACCTAAAGCTTTAGCGATGTTTTCTATCATTTTGTTCCGAGGTTTTCTATATCCGTTTTCGTATTTTTGCAGACGGTCAAGCGGTAGGTCTAATTTTTCTGCCAATTCAGCTTGAGATATATTTTTAGCATTTCTTATATGTTTAATACGCTGACCTATACGATGCGTCATATCTTCCTCATAAAAATCCGCTTTATCCTTCGCATTTTTGAATTCATCCATAAGTACACCTCCATAGTTTTGTATATTATAGCATAATCTATGGATAAAAAAACATAATCTGAACTATTTGAGAAGAAAATAAAAAATTATAAAAATACTCACAGGGGTACACGAACAGAAAAAAGGATATTGACAAAGATGAGCAGAACGGAGCAGGACAGGCAATATATAGGCAAAAACAGCCACAAATGACCATATCTAGCGGTTTACAAACTTAAACTTTGGGAGTATAATATAGGTGTATCAAGAAAAAACTGTTCGCGCCGAACACATAATATATAACGCGGGAGGGGAAATAAAGTGAAAGAAAACGATGTTTTAAAGCCACAAGACTTGGAAAAAATACTACATGTAGGTCGTGCGGCTGTTTCAAAATTATTGAATGACGGTAAGATTAAGCATGTCAAAATTGGCAATAGTCGACGTATTCCTCGTCAGTATCTGGATGAATTCTTGTTGTCACAACAAGAGGAAAGCTCTGAAGAAGACGCAAATTAAGGAAATATGGAGGGTTAACAAAATGAGAGAAGAGTACAAAAAAGAATTAATAAAACTATTTTTAACGGATTTACAAATAAAGGGCGCAATAAGCGATGATGTGTTCAGAATTTCATTAGAAAAATTGGATAATACAAGATTAGATGAAGAAAAACAAGCAGCCTAAAGTCGCTATTTATCACTTTACGAATAAAAGTGAAAAGCGCCCTAGTATTTATAAAAAAGAAGTTAACAAATTGGTTGAATACGCCAAATCGCGTGGTTATACAGATATAAATGTGTTCTGTGATAAAAGCAAAAAAAGATATGAAAGAACAAGATTTGATGAATTTCTGTCATCATGCGAGCAATATGATTTGCTGATTACAAAAGATTTTTATCATATTTCAAAGAATATTGGTACCTGTATAGATATTATACAGGGACTAAAAGAAAAAGGTGTTGAGGTTTGTTCGATGGTAAACGGTTCGTTTGAGTTTGCAGATGTACCGTTAAACAAACCTCTAAAGGTGGCAACATACACGTGCCATTTTGGAGTTCCGAGGGAAGAAAAGGATTATATAAGGCTTAACAACGATATCTTTAAGCTTTTTTGTGATAAAAAGACAGCGTGGACTATAGTTGACCAATTCTATGATGAGAGTTTCCGTCAAAACGATGGTGAACAAAGACAGCTTTTGGAATTATTGAGAAATAGAAGTAAGTATGACTTATTACTATTAAATAAGTTTGTTGATTTTAATCTGAGAACAGCGAATTTTTGCAAATTACGAAATCAATTAGGTCTAGATATATACGCTCTCCAAGAAGGCTTCTTAAATAAAGATAAAAGGAGGAATCAATGATGCATTATGCTAAAAAAATAGAAAATGATTTATACGACGACACCAAAACATCCACCATACGAACAGCTATCTATGCAAGGGTATCCACCACAAATGATGGTCAAAAGGAGTCTTGTGAAAATCAGGTTAAAACAGCAAATGATTTTATCAATGAACACAAAAATATCTCGATTAAAAGCGATAGTATTTTCGTTGATGATGGCATAACTGGAAAAAGCATAACACATCGTGATAAATATAAGAAATTAATGAGCCTTGTAAATCATCAAGATATTGACTTGATTATAGTAAAAACGGGTTCGAGATTATTTCGTTCGCCACTAGAGGCGCAATTGTTTTTAAAGACATTAGTCGTAAATCAGGTGGCGCTTCTGACTTTGGAGAATAGAAGATTATGGGATTTCGAGGACCAGAGTGATGTTATTTTGTTTTCAATTCTTTCAGTTTTTGATGCCAGCGTTAGTTATACCCAAAGTGAAGCGGGAAGAATATATCAGAAGCGACGCTGTAAAGACAAAAAGCTACAACCGAAAGATGTAATGCCGGGGTATACATGGGATTCCGATAAAAAGGATATCGAAATAGATGTCAACACAGCGGAATATATAAAATTTATTTTCGAAGAATATGTATATAAAGCTGGCACAGTATCATCTATTCATAGTCTGCTAATCGAAAACAACATGGCATTCTTGCGAAAGCGTAGAGATAAAGAAACGAAGGAACATTATGAGGAGCGTTATTATTTATCTAAACGCACCATATCAAACATTTTAAAGAACCCTAAGTATATTGGCATCTTCTACATCAACAAGAAGGGGAGTCAATACATCAACGGACAAGAGTCTCGTAGATTTGATTTGCCAGAAAAAGAATGGGTGCTAGTTGAGCGAAAAGATTTACAAATCATCGATAATGATATTTTTGAAATGGCTCAACGCATTCACAACAGTCGGATTAATAATTATGCATGTTCCGACAAGGAGGTAATACAAGCCCGCTTTCGTGGAACGCACACATACTCAAGTTTAGTTTTTTGTCCTATTTGTCAAAAACCATATGTATTTAACTGGAGAGACCGAAAGAAGACGATTGGTAAATACTATATAAAAAAGCATAGTGACTGCTCCAATAGTGTAAATATGATTACAGAGGAGAACCTTAATAAAATAGTCAGGAAGTCGCTAAAAACAATAATTGGTAATAATGAAGAAATAATGTCGACGGTAGAAAGCATATTATTAAGCGCAGTCGAGGAATCACAGAACTGTCGTCCTAAAACTAATAATCTAGTTAAACAAAAGAAAATAAAGGAAAGACAAATTGATAACTTAGAAAATGCGTTGGCAGAGGGTTCTTTTGAGGAAAAAGCGTTTAACTCCATTTCGTTAAAAATGAATAGGCTTCATGAAGACGTCGAACAACTAAACAAAGACATAGAATTACTAGAAAAAAACACATTAGATGCTTCATTTGTAAAAAAAACAAAGGCAAAACTACAAAAATCAATTAATGAATTTAGAAATTTTATGAAAATTGACAGAAAGAGGGCTCTTACTTATATAGAAAGGATAGAAGTAAGACCAAGTGGAGATATTGATTTATTCTTCAAATCCTTTGTTTCCACAGATATGTTAAGAACTAATCATTCCGATAGTATTGATTTCAAGGAAAACCGGATTCTGCTTACTAATTTTGATTACAGCTATACCGAAATAACAAGGTTTTCAAAGACGCAGAAAACAATAAAAATAAACTGTTATATGTAAGTAAAAGGAAAAATATATGCCGTATTATGAAACACATGGAAACCTAGCGTTTAATATAAGACAAAGAAATAGAGGCGTTGCTAAAATTGTACCTATAAATATGCCTACAATGCATATTGAGAAAGAATTGGTTAAAAATGGCTGTACAAAATTAGCAAGCGAAAGAAAGCAATATATTATATTGAAAGAAGAATTGTATTTGGATGAGGACGGGAGAATTATAACATCCACGCCGGAAGATGATAGTCATATCCCTTATGTAAATTGTGACATACCTCTGTTTGCTGAAATAAATCAGCAAAATGAAAGTGATGACACATACCTTAATATAGGCTTCTCGGCACAATGCTTCTATACAAAGAAGATTAAAGATTTTCAAAATAACAATAAAGAAGAGATGATAAGACATGCTTTATCACTACAATTCAGCATTGTTCTAGGGAACAAGATTATTAGATATTTTTTTCTTGTCAAACCGAAATATCAGATAATTAAAGAATCAGGAGGTAAGGTGCCTTTATCCTATGTTATTGCGGACATACTTTATGACCTTAATTGTTCACATGGAATGTCATTCCCCTGTGTTAGATGCGATAAAATAGATAAAAAAATTGAAGATGGCAAAGAGTACTTTGATTTTTCTAAAATGAAGAAAAAGGGGTATAACATTCCATTTCTAAACCTAATAAGTGACAAGGGTCTCTCAGACCTTACAATTTTTCGTCGCTCAAAATTTGATAAGGACATATTGGATAATCACTCTACAGTAATAAGAAGAGAAAGTTGCACATCTTTGAACCATAATAATTATTGTGCGTCTAAAGACAATAAAGCACATAAGGTGTTCCCGATAAAGCTTCAATTGAGAGATGTGGCTTCTTTAATTCCGCAGAATAGTGTTTCTCCCCAAAATATTGCTGACTTTTTACAATTAGAATATATCCCGCTAAGTTATGAATCGGAGGAAACAATCGATATATTCGCATCTCGAAGCCCTCTTGAGTATTACAAATATGTTATTAATAAATCTGACCTTATAGTATGTATATGCTCTGCGTTATTCAATCAGAATAGGTATATACCAATTACGCTAGCGCATATGTCCTGGAAATATGTATATAATTCACTTTTTGCGTATTTTCAAGTCGATAATGATGATGATTACAATAGAATTTATAGAGGAATTGAAAAGGGAACAGATGAATTAAATATAAAAGAATTCATGGGAGGTATTAACTATCTTAGAAATACTGAACTTATGCCTATAAAAAGTAATCCTTTTGCTGAAAAAATGACCATATACTTTGAAAAGTCTTATCACAATAGTATATGTACAGCATTTAACTGCGGGTTTATAGATGAAATTACTAAGGATTTTGACCTTCAAAGCGCCTATCTTTCATCAAGTGCTTGTGTAGCTGACATTGACTGGAAAGCAGATGTTATTACTCTTTCTCCTGCCAAGGAGCTAACAATCGATAATGTAGACAATCCGCTTATAGAAGCTCTTTTGGATAATCCCTTAACCCCGAGCTGTGCGCTAATAGATTTCGAATTTCCCGACAATGTTTACTGCCCATCAGCAAATATGCGGTTTGATGGAGTTAATTTTTATCCACAAGAGGGTGAAAATGTACATGTGCTTGGAATAGATATATATACAGCCTTAAAACTTGGTGCAAAAATAACGATTCACGACGGATTTATTGCCAAAGTGTTAAAAACAAATAAGAGTAATTCATATTCGCTTACTCCGGTAATGCGGAAATTTGTCAGGAGCCGAATTCATGCATCAAATAAATATGGAAAAAAATCATTAGTAGTAAAGCTATTGAAGCAGATTGGCGTTGATGGTTATGGCAAAGTAACATCAGGACTTAGAGATAGTAAGAGCTATTCTTGTAAAATAACATCGCCATATCATGCAAGCTATATTACAGCAATTGTACGAAACTATTTAATTGCATTAATAAATCAAATAGTCGAAAGAGGATATAAAGTTTATAGCGTTGCTTATGACGGATTAATAACAAATGCACCTGAAGAATTATTGTACGAGTTGGACGCTTATGGGCTTAGAGACATTTTACAAACAGGTCGATGTCGGGTTACAAATTCCTATGTCAAGTGTGACGAAACCCAACTAATACAGTGTAAACACATAAACGATAAATTGCTAAATATTACTTCATGCGCAAATGTGGGAAATAATCCAGAAGGAGTCCTAGCGCATGGCTCATATAAAACGGGAGCTGTTGAAGATTCTATGCGAGACAGAGAAATATTTGTGCACGATGTTTTGCTTCGGGAAGGGAAATTATCCTATAAATACAAAGGAGTCACGGGCGCAAATGAAATTTTGGAGAAAAAAGCAGATTTTTTCTGTTATGAGGGTGAAAATAAGGCTAATTTAAACTTTGACTATAAACGAGTACCTATTATAAACACTATGGAAGATATAGAAGTAGATTATAAATCTTCGAGTGGAGAATATGATGCAAACGCGTTTATTGCAAATTTTGAGACTCGCCCGTTTAAGAATATAGAGGAATTCAAGAAATACCGCACAGCCATCAAAAATGAGCCTAAAATTAAGACGAAAGAGGATTTTGAAAGAATAAGAATTAAAGCATTGACGAATTCAAAATGTCATATTACAGACCTTAAAAAGACGATATTACTGACAATATTAAAGGGGTATCGTATGACGCCTCAGAAATATGCAATTCCGGCTCTCGACGGTTTATCACGCAAGGATATTATTGAAAAAATAAATAGTTGGAGTATTTCTAAAATAAAAGGCTACGATTGGGACAATTGCAGAAATCCAAAACCAGAAACTATGTTAGAGGACGATTTTGTTGAAGAAATATACCTTGAAATACTGGATAAAAACTAGGCAACTTTTAATTTGAAAAAAGAATTATATTTAGGAAGAAAGGAATTAAAACTATGAGATTAACAAAATTTGATTATAATATTGATTTATTAAAAGGATGGTCAGCAATAATTATCTCCTTAGATGAAGATATGTTGCGAACCACTCCGGAGTTTAATAATATATTAGCACTTATTTCGAAACAATTATTAGAAATAGCATATAATCTTAAAGAGAGTCATTATAAAAATGATATTGAAGAATATGAGGAAATGGATGAAATCGTTATAGAAAGCTAGATAATATAGAGAAAAAGTTGCCCATTTTTTTAGAATTTTTAAAAATATAGTAGCAAAATTGACTCTAAAGACAAAAAAGGTACTAAATTTATAAAAAAAGGGGGTGTAAGTTGATATCATAATAGTATTAAAAAAGCCCATAGATTTTTTTAATATAAAAGAGGAGGAAAAACAATGTCGACAATATATGGTTATTGCAGAATTAGCACAACAAAGCAGAGCAGCGAACGGCAAGTTAGAAATATAAAAAAAGAATATCCAGAGGCTGTAATTATTAAGGAAGCTTATACGGGAAGAACGACACAAAGACCGAGATTTACCAAATTATTAAAAAATGTAAAAGAGGGTGACACTATTGTTTTTGATTCGGTTTCGAGAATGAGCCGTAATTCAGAAGATGGAGTAAAAATCTATTTTGCACTTTATGATACAGGCGTTAATCTTATTTTTCTTAAAGAACCATACATTAATTCATCGGTTTTCAAGGAAAAATCAAAGGATAAAATAGAATTGTTGGGAACAGATGAGGATGAAATACTAAAAGGAATTAACAACTATTTTCGAATACTTGCCAAACGCCAAATTAAAATCGCGTTCGACCAATCTGAGAAAGAGGTCGAAGACATGCGACAACGCATAAAAGAGGGCATAGAAACGGCACGCCTTGACGGAAAACAAATTGGTCAGAAGGCAGGTATAAAGTTTAATATTAAAAAAGAACAGCCCGCAAAAGATAAAATCCGTGAACTTAGCAAGGATTTCGATGGATACAATAACGATATTCAATGTATAAAGATAATAGGTATCAGTCGGAATACATTTTACAAATATAAACGGGAATTAAGGCAGTCAATGAAAAATGACAAAACCACAAATATTAAGCTTAATTTATGTCAAGCACAATAATTAATAATTAATATTTGATTTTTGTGGTAAAAACATTGCTCAGGGTGTATAATTATTGCGAATTATAGAGCGTTTGGAGAGAGGGAAAAATATGAACAAGAAAATAATAATTGGAATTGTAGCTGCAGTAGTCGTAATAGGAGGTATTGTAGGTACTGTATTGGGTGTCAACGCTTATCAGGAAAAGAAGGCGGAGGAAGAATTAAAAGCCCAACAGGAGCAATTAGTTAAGGAATTTAACGATAAAATCAATAATATCGTAAACCCTTTACTTGTGCCGGATGCAAATGGACAAAATCCAAGTATTGAAAATAATAATGATGTAAATGCACTACAAACAGCAATTACACAGTTACAAAATGTCGAAAAGGAAGTGACAGAAAATACAGTAATCACAGAAGAACAGAAAAACACCTTAAAGACAACAATTGCAACACATATTACTACAATTCAAAACAGAATTAACGCAGTAAATGAAGCAGAAGCACAAAGACAAGCAGAAGCTGAGGCTCAAAGACAACAAGCCGAAGCACAAGCAAGGGCAGAAGCAAGTAAACAAACTGCAAGTACAAGTAGTAATAAATCAAGCAGAGCAAAAGGTGGAAGTTCATCAGATAGTGGTTCTTCTAATAGTGGTGGTTCTTCTGCACCTGCTGATAGTGGAAATTCAGGTGGTGGTTCAGGATATAAAACCCCAGGCTATCAAGGAGTTTCATATGAAGAAGCAAAGGCAAATGCACCATCACGACAAGATGTTGATGAACATCCTGAAAATTATCGAAAAGGTGGTCCTGGAAGTTGGTAGTTATGAATGTTATTAAACTTAAATAAGGTGCTTGATACATAACTCCCTAGAAATAGGGAGTTATTTTAATGCAGTTTTTTATATTTTAATATAATATATGAAAGGAAAAATACAATATGAAGCGAGTAGTTAATTCTAGTTTGCCTTTGTATCTTGCCAATGATTACTCATTATTTCAATAAGTCTTTTCATGTATTCTGTATCTATTACTATACCAAATTCGGATTCAAAATCTTCTATATTAGCCTCTTTAATGTCATTAACCGTATATTGCCCAGATGCTACCATAATTGCATATATAACCGTGTTTATTTCACGCCGAAACGGCACTTTTAATCCTAAATCTTCCTTGCCCATCTCCTCTATAGTGTATAATAGGTCAAGATAGTCGTTAAGGCTCTTAACAGCATTATTTGTAGTCATTATTTTATCAAGTACACTCATGTTTGGTCTGTCATAATAGTTAATAAATGACTCTATACGCTCCATCAACGCGTGCTTGTTATCCAAACTCTCGGCATATACTTCATCTAGCATTGACCATAATTCACCACATCTATACTTTCTTTCGGGTTTTCCGGTATGATTCGGCTTAAATGAGTAATACTCCTTATCCCCATCATAATGATGGTACATCCACATATTATTTAGTTCAAACAAGTCATACTCAGACAGTTCGCTAAACCACTTCTCATCATCTAATCCGTAGAACTCGCAAAGCCACATTATGTTTCTGTGATTAGGCTTTCTTTTACCATTTTCCCATAAAGATATTGTTTGTCTTGTGACACCCATTCGCATTGCTAATTCATTTCTTGAAAAATTGCTCTTTTCTCTAATGCATTTTAGTCCATTCATAATAGTTCCTCCCTTCTACTATTATTATAAAGTCATTTATGCGGTTTATCCACGTTTGGACGACATAATCACGGCATTTGTTCTAATCTGTCTTCTTGGGATAATTATTCATTAATAAATAACATAAAACAGGGGATTATAGGTGAAAGCAAGAAGGGAAAACAAGGCATGACGGAAGCCTTAGTACAGGACATGCCAATTCCTCCAACGATATGGTATCGAGACTAGAGACTATGGTGCTACAGGGAATGGAGATTCCGTTACTTGCTATTCGTAAGCAGATAGCATCGGCAATCGACATATTTGTTCACTTAGGAAGGCTGCCTAACGGAGAGAGGAAGCTGCTTGAGATATCTGAAGTAACGGGTGTGGATGGTGAAGATATTAAGCTTAAATCGTTATATGAATTTGACTATTCGACTAAGGGAAAGGAAAGTAGATGGTTAAGAAATGCAGACTTGCAAAATACAGAGAAACTGTTAAGGATCCAAGAGTAATTATATCCGCAATACTGATTACTGTTTTAGTGGCGTGGTTGTTCTACAGGTCTGTAATTGCATTGGTTTTATTCCCGATTTTTTTATACGCATGCCTGTATTATTTTTATCGGAGTAACAGCGAGAAGAGAAGACAGGAAGTGCTTCTTGAATTCAGAGAAATGCTCAAAGTTATAGTAAGCGAACTAAAAAGCGGACACTCATTAGAGAATGCTGTAATGATTTTAGAAGAGGAGATAACACATCTTTGTGGGGAAGAGGCGATTATCTTAACGGGTATTAAGAATATGCAGCATCAGCTAAGGCTCAAAAAGCCGGTTGAACAGGTAATCAGCGATTTCGCTTCATATTATCAATACGAAGAGATAATAAGCTTCGCTTATACTATAGGCTATGCAAAGAGGCTGGGAGGCAATTACGTTAAGAATATTTCTGTTAGCGCTGAGAAGATTGAACAGCGCTTGGAGGTCAGGCAGGATATTAAGACGCAGCTTGCAGAGAAGCAATTCGAGATGAAGATTATGGGAGTGATGCCCCTGGGAATTCTAATATATATCGGACTTACATCTTATGAATTCATTGAACCGCTTTATCACAATATAGCCGGAATTGCAGTAATGAGCGTGAGTCTGATACTTTACGTGGCATGTCTTTATATTGCCAAGAGAATAGTAACGATTGAATATTAGAATAGCCGGATATATGGCTATATCGGATAGGAGTTAAGCTTTGATTTGTGCATTAATACTTGTTGTAACAATTATATTGTCTAAGACTAAAAGGATAGGACCTCTTATTCCGCCAAAGGTGCTTAAGATAGCAATTATTGTTGAAATTATTGGAATAATTGTAACATTCGGAGAATTCTTAGGAAGCAGGGTGTTGTTTGACAATACTATTGAAAGACCTGCGGTGGGTGAGAGTGATACAGAAGAGGAACTGGAGTATAAGACTGATGACAAGAAGACAGACATAGTGTTAAAGGTTCCTGCCATGCTTCATACACAAGAAGAGAAAGAGGAGTTAATTAAGAAAGCAAAGGAAGAGATAGACGACTCATTCTTAGGTAATAATGAGGACTTAGATAATATCAGCCAAAATGTTGTAATGAGGGAGAATTATGCTGACGGTCTTGTTAAAGCTCAGTGGCAGTTAAGCGATTATAAGATAATAGGTGCAGAAGGTGAGATTAATTATGACAACGTTAATAATGATACGGTAATTGATGCTGATATAACTCTTACCTGTGAAGATGTAAGTGATATTTATTCATTTTCCTTTAGGGTAATTCCCCTCGATATGTCTTCGCAGATTGGTGTAGATTACTACGTTGGAAAATTAGTTGATGAGTTGTTTCAGGGTTCCGATAATAAGGTATCGCTTCCTGACAAAGTGGGGAATCAGGAGCTTACATGGAGCAAAAAATACACATTTCTTGGCGCTAAGATAGGTCTCCTGGGAGTTCTTGCTGCAGTTGCAATGATTATAGGACTGGCTAAGGAAGAGAAGAACAAGAAGGAAAACCATATTAAGAGTATGATAAGAGATTACCCTAAGATTGTAGAAAGCTTGTCACTGTATATTGGAGCGGGACTGAGTATCAAGAATGCATTGTATCGCATAAGTGAAGAATACATGATAAGACGAGGCAAGAAGAAAGAGGCGGGATTCGAAGGAGTACTCAAGGTCTGCAGAGAGATTGAAGAGGGAAGAAGTGAGATTAAAGCCTTGGAGAATCTGCCAAAGTATTGTCCAACCAGAGAGTACAGGAGACTGTCTAATCTATTAACAAGTAGCATCAGGAAAGGCTCTAAGGGTATGCTAGAGCAGCTGGAAAGTGAGGAGACAGAAGCTTTCGAGATGCTAAAGCAGAATGTGAAGATTGCAGGTGAAGAGGCATCCACTAAGATGTTATTTCCAATGATAGGTTTACTTGGAATTGTATTAATAATTATTATCGCCCCTTCAATATTCAATATGCAGGCAATGTAGTAGTAAGCAAAGATTATATTTGGTAAAAGGAGGTAAATTATGAGAGTAGGAAAAAAGATGTATGAGATTATGAAGGAATTTATTAAGGAAGAGGATGGAATAGGAGTTGTAGAGATTATATTAATCATCGTTGTATTAATCGGACTTGTTCTAATCTTCAAGAAGCAGTTGACAAGTATCGTCAATGATATATTTTCAACTATTACAGACAAAGCAGGAAGTGTCTGATGAGACATAAGGGTTCAATAACGCTGTTTATGTGCATGACTATTATGATGATTACGTCTCTGGGGTTTACCTTAATCGAGACAGGTAGATTCTATGGAGTTGACAGTAAGGCAAAGCTTATTACTGCGACAGCGGCAGATAATACATTTTCGGAATACATAAGACCTATGTGGGACCGGTATGGAATACTTGGAATTGACAGAGCCCACGGAACTACAGATTCGACAGACGGGTTTCTTCGCGAAAGAATACTGGATTTTGCCAATATGCAGACCGAAGGAGCCTATGACTATCAGTCACTTAATCCTATAGATGTAAGTATTGATGATTATATGCTGCTTACAGACAATGACGGAGGTCCTTTTGTTCATGAGGCTGCACTAAATTATAGGGACAATCTAGCTAAGGAGCTGATATCCAAAGCTGAAGATAACTCTAAAAGTATTAGTAATTATGAGGCATCCAATCCAAAAGTAGAAGGCATTTTTACTGATGAAAGCAGTAAGCTTAAGAATCCTGAAAGTATTCCTGACAGTACCGGTGGGGACGTTAGTGATACTAATGTCTCCTTGACGGATGAACAGATAAGAAAAGGCTCAAGTGGAATTAGTGATGTGGGAACATTTAAGAGTAGAGGGATTCTGGATCAGGTTATACCGCCTGAAAAGGAAGTATCAAAAGCTTCATTTAACTTAAAGGAAAGTGTATCGCACAGGACTTTGAAGCAAGGTAACTCTGGGAATTCTTCTAAGGCGACCTCATTAGATAAGATTGTTTTTTCCTTTTATCTTAAGGACAGGCTATCGCATTTTGGTAAAGACTTAGGTCACGAAGGACTCAAATACGAATTAGAATATATCGTCTGCGGTAATGACAATGATACTGATAATCTAAAAGGTGTAGTAGGGAGACTTCTTGCACTTAGATGGGGTATTAATTATGTATCGTTAGGCAAGGATGAGGCGAGAAAAGGTCAGGCACTGGCGCTGGCAGGAGTTTTGTTTGCGTGGACCGGCAATCAGGGAGCAGTCGAAGCCGGTAAGAATTTAATTCTGGCTACATGGGCGTACATGGAGAGTGTATTAGATGTTCGGCTTCTTCTTGATGGGGGCAAGGTGTCAATGATAAAGACTCCTACGGAATGGACAAGTGATTTGTTTAATTTAGGAGCTTGCATGAGTCCCGATTACACAGCAAAAAATTGTGAAAAAGGAATGAGCTATGAGGATTATATACTTGCTTTTCTGGTGTTAGAGTCATCTCGAAATGAGAGCTTAAGAGCACTTGATATGATGGAGAATACAATGAATTCCATTACATATTATGAGAATCTTAAGATGGATAATATAATCTGCGATATGAATATGTCAATAGAATACGAAGCTGATCCAATGTTTTTTAGTCTGGTGACATTAGACGTTCCTTTTCTTGATTTCTATCGTTTTAAGAAGCAGGAGTATAGGACATATCTGTAAAATTTAATGAAAGGAGGTTGTATAGTGGTGTCTCTTTCTATTTTAAAACCCTATCAAAAGTTACGAATTAATTTCACAATATTAAAAAAGAGAATCTTGACATTAGCTAAGAAAAGTAGTCATCACGTAAAGGAGACACCACTATGCAACCTCCGTCTCAAAGCATCATATACTGTTGAGGCAGCATTTATTCTTCCCATAAGCATACTTATGGTAGTGTTCTTTTTATACTTCTTTCGAGTACTGTATGTGCAATTCGGAGTTGATTATACACTTAACAAAACAGCAAGGCAGCACGCAGCTTTAATTACTGATAATGATAGTGAAAGCGGCCTTGTTATCATAGGACAATGCAGGGCGATGATTGTATCAATGGATAGAGTTAATTCTGAGATTATAGGGGGTATATTTGGACAGGATTATTCCGAGTCGGAATTTGACAAAAACTATATTAAGCTTGTATGTAATTACAGACTTAAGAACCCCATTACTTTATTTGGCAAAAAGACCATAAGTATGTCCAGTGTTGCGGTCAGTAGAAAATGGGTGGGATTTGACCCCTTAGAGTCGGGTAATACAGGGGAATATGTATATGTAACAAAGTATGGTCAGGCATATCACAGGAGTTTAAGCTGTCCTTATCTTAAGCCGTCAATTCGCCCTTTGAGTTCGAACATGGTAGAGGATTCAAGGAATATTTCCGGTGGGAAGTACAAGTCTTGTCCCTTGTGCAAAGGCAGGAAGAATTCGGGAATGGTTTATGTAACGGATTACGGTGATGTATATCACAGCAGTCTTAATTGTTCGGCTCTTAAGAGAAGCGTAAGCAGAATCAAGCTAGAGGATGCACATATGTATCATCCTTGCGGGAAATGTACTAATTAGATATTTTAAGGAGATGTTATGGAAGCAGTAAGTTTGTTGGGATTGCTGGGGATATGTGGATTTGAAGACTATAAGCTGAAAAAGATACGACTTGTAGTAGTTAATTGTTTTGCAATACTTGGAGTAATACTTCACCTTGTATATGGACGCATATCGTGGTTAGACATGCTGGGAGGTGCGTCTGTGGGCGTAGTACTTCTGGTGGTAGGTTATTTGTCGAAAGAGAAGATAGGATACGGAGACGGAATACTTTTCGTGGCAACAGGCATATATCTTGGGTTTTGGAACAATCTGATATTGCTTTGGCTTTCCACAAGTCTTGCAGGTATATACGGAATAATTCTAATGATTTTGAAGAAGAAGAAAAAGGAAAGTGAGATACCACTCGTACCCTTTGTCTTAGGTGTGTATGTTGTATCCCTTGTCTTTAACGGAGGAATGCTATGAGAGATATTGATTATGGAAATACCTTGGAGTGTGGCTTAGAAGAAGTAGAAGATAATACAGGCTGCTTCAAGGCGAGCCTTACGGTAGAAGCATCATTTATCTTGGTAATAACAATGGGAGTATTACTGGCATTATTCCTGCTTATGTTCATAGTCTATCATGAGAATGTGGACTTTGTAGCTTCTCTGATGAAGGATTACAGCATCGATAGCGTCAAGGAATTTAGACTCTTTTTTGCATTTAAGCAATTAGAGTTGATAGGAGGAAAATGATGGAATACACATTTAGAAGAGATTTGAAGAATAGCTTTATGATAGCCAAAGCTTATTTTGATGATATGGGCTACGAGAAGGATATTCTTATGTATAATGATATAGATATATTAGTCCCCTTTCATACAGTAAGTATCAATAATGATATGCAGGTGTGGTATGACATAACTGGACTGGTTTCTCTTAGAGACTATCTTATGCAGCAGGGTATCACATTAGAATTAATAAGGAAGGTACTTGTATATCTCAAGATAGCAATTGAAGAAACTCAGAGGTTTCTTATAGACGTTAATCACCTTGTTATAGATATTAATGCCATATATGTAGTGAAGAATAATTCCAATTGGAAGCTGATGCTTATATACTATCCTGACAATGAATCGACGACAGGTCTTGAGAGCCTGACGGAGTTCTTCATGGAGAATGCTGATGAGAATACGATTAAGACATGTGTAAGACTTTATGATGAATCCCTTGACGGAGTCGGAATTGATAGGCTAATAAGCATTATAGATGAAGAAGGGGATTGTAAAGAAGTCGCTACGGCGCAGGAGGAAGAAATAGCTTATAAGGAGGAGACCTTTGATAGCATTGAGAAAGTCACAGATATTTTTGAAGAAGAGGAAGAACCTACCATAATAGATAAGGTCAAGGAATTTGTTCT
>ODAI011309268.1_pt1 | contig 16996 bp, 10 predicted proteins | sample 1539321 | NCBI WGS metagenome assembly ODAI01 (sample SAMN02144231, study PRJEB22623) | gut metagenome | biome: sheep rumen | host: Ovis aries | place: New Zealand | reverse complement strand
CGGGCTCCAGGACGCGATGCACGGAGGCTTCGGATTGGTTGACGACCTGCGGATGACATACGAGGGGAACCAGTTGGCAAGCGTGTTCGACAATGTCTGGAGACTTCCGTACGCAGGGGCGACGGACTTCGACGGCGTGGCTGGGCAGGAGTATCCACTGACATACAACGATGCAGGGTCACTTACGAGTGACGCCAGCCGCAGGATAGCGAGGATAGACTATGACTGCCTGAACAACCCGGTCAGGATACAATTCACCGACGGAAACGTGACGAAATATGTCTATAGTGCCACGGGCGAGAAACTGCGCGTGGTGTATCAGACTGCAGTTCCCAACATCACCGTTGCCATAGGCAGCGCGAGGGAACTCATGCCGTCGGAGATTCTGTTCACTGACTCTACCGACTACCTGCTGGGCGGTGCTCTCACGTTGAGAAACGGCAGGATAGATAAGTATCAGTTTGATGAGGGCTATTGCCAAGCCACACAATATAATGCCACGCAGGACAATTTCACCTTCCTGTACTATGACAAGGACCACCTGGGCAATGTACGTCAGGTGACGAAAGCCAGCAACAGCACGGGGACTGTAGTGCAGACGATGAACTACTACCCATTTGGAGCCCAGTTCTGTGATGGTTCTGCTGCTACAAGTGACTTCCAACAGTATAAATATAACGGAAAGGAGTTAGACAAGATGCACGGACTTAATACATACGACTACGGTGCGCGTCAGTATAATCCCGTGACAGCCCGATGGGACAGGATAGACCCGTTGGCGGAGAAATACTATAGCGTTAGTCCGTATGTGTATTGTCTTAACAATCCTATCAGACTAATTGATCCTGATGGAAGGAAAATATTTTTAGTTGGAACCCATGATGAGCAGATGAGGACATTAGGTTATATGCAGAAATTGACAAATGACAATCTGTTATTGAATAGGAAAACAGGTGAAGTGACAATTGGCGGTAGAAGATGGGACAATAGAGACAAGAAACTGGATGTCGGAACATCTTTGCTGAGAGATGTGATTGGTCACAAACGTACTACTGGAATCCAGATAGGGAGTGAAAGCGATAGGAATAGATATCATAGTTATTTCCCTAAAGACGCATCCAATGGTAAAGGTACGGATGGTTATATTAATCTGAACCCGTCATCTTCTCTGGATTTAAAAGTTCAGGACTCCAATACAGAAAAAACTGTAGTTGAAACTATACCTATGGAAATCGTGGTTGGACATGAGTTAATTCATGCATATTCAGCAATGAATGGCAATGCGCCAAAGGATGGAGAAGAATCATCGTATATTTACAGGGACGTAGATGGTAAATTGTATGAAACACAAGAAGAAACCAGTGAATTAGAAACTGTAGGTATTATAGGCAATGAAAAATATACAGAAAACAAATTACGTAAAGAACATGGTCTAAATAAAAGAGTTGTGTACTAATGAAAAAAAACATTATTTTCTTTTTTGTAATCATCTTATGCGGATGTACGAAAACGTATGACGATGGCATTCTATGCAAATACCTTTATTTCCCAACAAGCACAAATAAAAATTGCTTTTGGGTGGAGGTTAAAGAAGACAGGACATTGACAGAAATTTTCGGTGAGATGTCCTGGGATTGTCATGACTCTATCTCATCTGGAAAGTTTCCCAAGGAGGGGATTTCGTGGGAGAAAATTCATGATGAAGACAGCATAATAATAGATGCTACCGCATTTAGGCAACTTGAAGAACTTGTCTCGGAAGTAAGGAAACGAAAATCCGTGAACTATTTTATTCAGAGCATTTCTCATGATGGTATGGGTAACGTACTTTTTATAAAAGACAGGGCCTATTATTTTGAGATAGGAATTTACGATGACAAACCGACCATGGATTTTATAGATAAACTCAAAGAAACAAGCCCAATCCCAATAAGAAGTTCGTGGGGTTCAGTTCTTCAGAAATATTAATAAGGAGATTAATGACTAGCATAAAGTCTCAAAAGGTACAAATAATCGGGCTGGTTGACGACCTGCGGATGACCTACGAGGGCAACCAGTTGTCAAGCGTGCGCGACAATGCCTCGCGGATGGCGTACGCTGGTGCTACGGACTTTGACGGAGTGGCGGGGCTGGAGTATCCACTGACATACAACGGGGCAGGGGCACTTACGAGTGACGCCAGCCGCAGGATAGCGAGGATAGACTACGACATGATGAGCAACCCGGTAAGGATACAGTTCACCAACGGCAACGTGACGAAGTACATATATTCCGCTACGGGGCAGAAGTATCACCATTTACAGACTCCTGCAGCATCTGCAAATCCAATGGGTTATTATTAGATTTCTGTTCCATACACAATATAGATTTGCAGGAATAAAGAAACTTTGTTTTCTTGCAGTATTATATGTTGGACATGTTTTAGAAAATATTAATGTGAAAAATGATGATTTTTGTGTTATAATTTCGATAAAAATAGTATCTTTGTAAAGTATTAATTCAAACATAAATACATATGGCTAGTATTATTAGTGATTACATTTCAAGAAATATGAGCATCTTAGATTTGAAGAAAGAGCTCAGTGTGTTGCGTTCGGAATACAACCGAATAACGGGACGCAACTTGTTTATTTATGCTGCAGATTTTAATAAAGCAAGGCAAGGAATAGATGTTAGCCTAATGCAAGATGATTTTTATACAATTCAAGACATATTACGTGAATCTACTCAAAAACAGATTGATTTTTATCTTGAAACACCAGGTGGAAGTGGAGAAACTGCTGAGGAAATAGCAAGGTTTTTACATTCTAAATTTGAGGAAGTTAATTTTGTTATAGCAGGTGAAGCTAAAAGTGCGGGAACATTATTAGTTATGTGTGCTAACAATATTTACATGTGTAGTACAGGAAGCCTAGGTCCGATAGATGCGCAGGTTAAAATAGGAAGAAGCGTTATTTCTGCCCATGATTATAAAACATGGGTTGAAGACAAAAGAAACGAAGCGAAAACAAATGGGAAACTAAATCCTTTTGATGCTATTTTGGTTTCTCAGATTTCTCCAGGAGAAATATATGGAGTTCTTAATTCTCTACAGTTTGCTAAGGACCTTGTTAAAGGTTGGCTCCCAAAATATAAATTCCGCGATTGGACTATAACTAAAGACCATCATAAGCCTGTTACACAGGAAATGAAAGAAAAGAGAGCGTCAGACATTTCCGACAAATTGTGTAATCATATGGATTGGCATACACATGGTCGCTCTCTTAAAATGGAAGATCTAAAGGAAGAATTACTGATTGAAGATATTGACAAGGATCCAGAACTTGCAAATGTCGTTTATAGGATTAAAACGGTAATTAGGCTGATTTTTGATACAAGCACAGATTTCAAGTTGTATTTCTGGGAGGATTGTGAACTTGCTCGTTCTGCAAATGTTGCAAACGTTCCATTTAATAAACCAGAACCGGCAAAAACTGCAAAGAACATTGAAGTCATTGAACTTGGCGTTCCGTGTCCAAAATGTCAGAAAAATCATAAAATTAAGGGATATGTTAATCTAACAAGTACAGATGTTAAAAATCTGAATCTACCCACAAACCCACTTATAAAGGAAAACGAAATCCTTATTTGTGACACTCCAGGGTGTGGATTGGCAATAAATCTAAAGCCAATAAAAAACATGGTTGAGAATCAATTAAAAAAGAAGATAACTTTAATTTGAGCCGTTATGGAGAAAAATAATAAACAACCTCAAGAGATTGAAGATTTCGTAGCATTTGTTGAAAAGACTAGAGCAGGTGAATTCTCTGATAAGAACATATCTTTTCGTGAAGTATTAAAATGTTCTATTTCTCGTGAAGATGTCAACTTCTATGAAAATGATAATGTCCAAGAAGTTGGAACTGTTCTATATGGAATCCATTGATTTGTTTATGCATTCATCATAAATCATTCAACATTTGTATTGATGTGATTGGGCTGTAAGGCAAAATGTTTTTAATGCACTAGATACTTGATCAGCCCAGATAATTGTTTACAGAAATTGAAATAGTAGATGAATTGGATATCTCATATAGTAAGATTGTACATTTAATCACTCATAAAATATGGAAATAAGGACTCTGATTTTTTATTAATAATGGAAGACAAGGTTAATTGGATAGCATATTACAGGGAACTCTTAATCAAAGCTGTTCCAGAGAATTCTTCATCCGTAAGCCAATGTGTTTTAAAAAGATGGTTGCATGGATTGGGGTATCGTCTGGGTATTGATAGCATGCGCATCTACTTATATGATGATAGAAGTAATAAAACAATAATACATCAGGTATATGGTGACCATGAATTATGGCAAGATGTTGATATTACTAAATTACGTAGAGAAAAGGCCAAGTATAAGAATCTTTTTTTTGTTAAGATACGTCATATTCGTGAGAATGGACAATTCTTATTACTAGGCTATTTGGCTTTTCATACAGAGAAATATGTTTCTAATGAGTTGATGTCATCATTGGACGTACTTTGTATGTTATATGGGAACTATATATTAAAAAGACTAATAGCAGGACGGAATGCTAGAATAAACAGAATTCTTCCCAAAGCTTTTTCAATTGCTGCTTCAGAGAATTTGCCGGGGACAAAAATACATAAATTACTCGAATACCTACATGATTTCGTGGTTTATAATTATGGCGTGTTCTGTACGGTTCATGAAAAGACAATTATAGCTGAGTATATCTCAAATAATAAGGGGTGTACTTATTTGAGAAAGCATTATCCGTGGCGAGTATCCAGCAAGTTTATTGAAAGTCTGAAAAAAACGCCAAATGAGTGTTGGTTCAAAATGGCAGAAATGCCCCGAAAAGTGGTTAATTTTTTTCTATTTAAAGACAAACGCAATCCAGAAGAATTCTCAAATCAAATAATTCCGATATATGTTGATGGAGAACTTATCGGGCTGTGGATTTTTGTATTCTCTGATAATAATCCTTATAAGGATTCAAGTGTAAGTAGTGTTATAGAAGGAACAATGCCACTGCTTAAAGATAGTTATAGGTTTTTATTTCAACGAAGATTTAGTTATATGATAGTAAATCCAATTTTTCAAAACCGAGACACTAGAATAAAGAACGATTCAGTGTTTGTAATTATGCCATTCACACAAAACTGGTCGAATGACATATGGGAACAAGTGATAAAACCTGCTGTACAAGAAATTGGGATGACTCCAATTAGGGCAGATGACCTGTATGGACAAAATATAATGGAAGATGTGTGGCAAAGTATTTTGAAAGCAGCAATTATTATCTGTGATACGACAGGACGAAATCCCAATGTGTTCTATGAACTTGGCATAGCACATACGCTTGGAAAAAAAGTTCTTTTACTAACACAGGATATTGATGACATCCCATTTGATTTGCAAGCTTACAGACATATTGAATATGCAGTATCTATTTCTGGCGGTAATCAATTAAAAGAAACTATTAAGAAACATATCAAAGAGACGCTTTCAAGCAAATAATTTATACTTTTGTCGAGATGAACAAATAGTATAGGAATGGGTTGACCTTGTTCGCCATCATCTTGTGAATCACGGGTATCTTCTCTTGAAGTATCTATATTTCAAGGAATGTTAGTATGTTGTATGTCAGTAAGTACACTTAATCAGCGGGATAGGTTTTTGATTGAGTGAGGTATATCACGAATTATTCGAATTTTAATAGTTGCAAAAAACATATAAATTTGCCCGTCCATCAACCACAAATTGAAGATAGTATTATCCTTTTGAATTTAATTCTTGAATTTCTTTTTGTCTTTTTGGAAAAAATACTAACTTTGTATCAAAATAACAATTCATATGAAAATTTTACATATTACAGATTTCCACTATTCATCAGATAATAAATTGATGAGAGACATGATTGACTCAATTATAAATAAGATTAAAGAGTCAAATCATAAGTTTGATTTTATCCTTTTTACTGGAGATTTGGTTTTTAGTGGGACTAGCAATGAGAATTTTAAAAAAGCATGTGATGTTTTGTTGAATCGATTAGCAATAGAATTAGGTTTCAACAAAGAGTATATCATAATATGCCCAGGAAACCATGATATTGATAGGGACAAGATTCATTCTGCACTATATGATTATTTTGACAACCACATAAAATCAAATAAAGATCTAGATAATTTCTATAAAGAAAAGCCAGATACCTTTCTTGATAGTGTGAAACCTTTAGAGAATTATCGAAACTTTATTAAAGATTTTTACAAGGATGATAATTCTTCGAATATATTTAAAGAACTTTATTCAATTCATTATAGAGAGATAGGGGAAGAAACTCTCGGATTTGTTTGTTTGAATTCATCATGGCTTAGTAATTTGAACAAGTCAAATTATGAAGATTTGGGAAAACTAATGATACCATCTGCCGTCATGGAAGAAATCTCTATGGCACTCCGTAAAGATTTGTCGAAGAAAATATTATTGGTACATCATCCATTATATTTTCTCAAAGATGACAACAGATACGAAATAGAAAACAGTATCTACAATAACTATGATATGTTGTTTTATGGGCATGTTCACAAGATTAGCTCAATGTCTAGGCATACAGGTGCAAATGGAATCTTCGAACATATGTCTAGAGCATCATTAACAAGCAAAAGCAATCTGGGATGTTCCATTATTACCCTAGACGATATAGATGATACTAAGATAATTACGCAAGAGATAATATATATTCCAGAAAACAAAATGGCTGTGGAGAGCAATGCAATTGTTCACCACATACCATGTGATACAGATAAAGAAAGATTGATTAAACTTAGGAAAAAGATACATGATAAGTATCCTTCAGAAAAGGATAGTGCAAACTCTTTATTATTAATCAATGAAGAATCTGAAAAACAAGATTTTCTATCATTGTATAATCCTCCAAGGCTTAAAACCGCTTATGATAATGAGTTTAGCGATACACCTTCTACATTATTTAGTTATACGCAATTGATGGAAACAGATGATAGTTTCATCATTTATGGTAAAGATAAATGTGGAAAGACATCGTTACTCAAGAAATTGCTATTGGAGTATTTGCAGAATTATTCCAAAAGAGGGCTTGTACCATTCTTTATAGATGCAAAAGAATACGAGGCGAAAGTGGATGATAAATTTGATTTAGCACAATATATAAGGAATTACTATGGCTTGAATCGAGAAGATACAAATAAACTTATAAGTGATGGTTCTATTATTTTGCTAATTGATAACTTTAAAGCAAGAACAGCATTATCTAATTATCTGAATCAGTTCTTATTGGACAATCCTAACATACGCTTTGTCTTCACATCTGAATACAATTTGACAAAATCTATTGATGATGATATTCTGTATTTAGGAACCATTGACTTCAAGAAACTCTATTTTCATGATCTGCGTAGACAAGAAATTGTTTGCTATGCCGAGAAACGATTATCAAATAATGAAGACAAGGAAAAGGTTGAAGAAAAAATCATTCAGCTTTGTAAACAAATGGAGTTGCCATTGAATTATTGGACGATTTCACTTTTGTTGATGATCCATCATAAGTCATCTGACACATATTCAAAAAATCTTTTTTCTATTTTGGATATATGTGTAGATGAGATATTTGGAAAGAAAAAACTATTATATCAAGGGAATAAGGCAAGTTTTGATCAACTAAAAGCAATATGTGCATCGGTAGCTGCATACCTATTTTATGAGCACTCAAAGACAATATATAGTGCTACTGCAGATGAAATAAACACACATATCGAATCCATACTATCACAGAATGAAAGAATTTCTGTTTCTAGTACTGAAATTTTTAAGTTTTATCTGTCTTGTGGAATTTTAAAAGCCACTTATGATGATAGATATGTTTTTAGATTAAATGGTTTTTTTGAGTATTTCTTAGCACTTAATATGACTAATAATCGAAAGTTTATTAGGGATGTCTTAGATAACGAAGGTTTATATTTGGGATTTAAAAACCAATTAGAAATATATAGCGGATTTAGAAGGGATGATTTGGAGTTTTTGAAGGAAATCAACGAAAAAACACGAAACAGACTTTGTCCAATATTTAACAAATATTCTTTGAACAAAGATGAAGAATTACTGAATAATATTGGGGCTCCGCAAATAATGGAAGAAAAATGCCGCCAATTGTCTGTTCAAAGAACATTGTCATCTTTAGAAAAAGCAGAAATAGAAGATGTGACAGATGAATTAGAGATAAGCTCTGATGTTCATTTAGTAAATACATATCATGCATATGAAAACAATGTTGATATATTGGAGAGATATCTTTCTATTCTTGCAAGAGTATTCCGCAATATGGATGGAATTATGGGACAGAGGGAATTAACAAGGGATATTTTCCGTTTCATTATTGACTCTTATTGTAATTTAAGTTTCCAAATGGTTGAAGAGTATACAACAATAACTGATGAAGAACTAAATAATGATGAGTATAATACTTTAGACTCTTTCCCAGAACTAGACTTGTTACGTTTCATATCAAATTTCAGTCCTATGATTGCTCAGATTGCACTTAGTGACAGTATTGGACATTATACAATGGAAAGAATGATAAAGAACGAAATAAAAGATACAGAGAAAAATATACAGGGAAATCAGTATAAGCTATATTTACTCTATTTCTTATTGTTAGATATTGATCTGAATTCTAATATCGCAATGATTGATGACATAATGAAGAACTTGAAACTGCCAGTTCTAAAATATATGTCATTGTTCAAACTAAATTATTATTTGGCATTTAAAGCTGGCAATAATCGAGTTTTGCAACAAACAATATCTTCAAAAATACAACTATTAAAAAGACAGATGGATAGCAAGGTTGATATTGGAGCAATACAAAAAGACATTCATTTAAAGAAACAAAAGGCTTTAATTAAAAAAAAGGGGTTGTAAAAGAATAAATGGGAGTTATTACATCCTTTACTCCTTCATGAAGGATGTAATCTGTTAAGAATAAACAGAATTTGACTGGAGGCACGCCTTCAGCCGTAAGATATACACAATCAGCGGATTGAGAAAGGATTATGAAGGTATGAAGTCACTTCAGTACACTACAGAGTGTAGGGCGTGTTTCTTCGAGGGTTCATAAAAACGTAAGTTCAACGAATTTACGTTTTTATGTTTTCGTCGAACTTACGTTAATAATCATAGGAACAGAGATTTCAAGAACTCATAGATCCATTTTAGTTAGTAATACATTTGGTGTTGTAAAAAGAATTATTTATTTTTGCATTCAGTACCATGGTGCAATAAAATAACCCGCCAACTAAGATAGCTGCGGGTATTCGGGAACTTGGTTGCGTACCATCATTCCGACAATGGCTCAGGAGGCATTGGATAATGTCCAGACAGTGATTACCAAAACCGAAGACACCCGAACACCACCAATTCATGATTATATATAAGAAAACAAACTTAGAATCGAACGCTATGATGGGATTTGACGATATGCTTATTAGTTTTGGCTTGTCGTATCTGGCTGGAAACATTCCGCAGATTAAAGAATGGCTTAACAATAATATGGAACTGCAGTCTGTGATAGACTCCTGTTATAGCCGCGCATTAAAGAAATGGTCTGTTAATGAAGGAGTAAGAGGCATTGAAATGTCAAGGCAGAATCTGCATATGGAGGATTTGAAGCGGTTACTATCTGGAGAATCTGTTGCTGACTCATCTTATACTGAACTAGTGAAACTTTGGTTAGACGAAATGCGTAAAGAGGATATTTGCAGAGCCTTTATTTTAGAGCATAAGCAATATCTAACTAACTTAAAAATAGACAGCGGATTCGCCAAGTTAGCTCAGATGGTTCAAACAACTCAAGAAAATGTGAAATCTCTCACTTATGAAAATCGAAGATTCCATCAGGAAGAGATAAAAATGCTCCAGCAATTATTGACTCAGAAAAATAATATATCAGATGATGAATTGGCAAAAAACATAGAGAATTTTCTGGAAGGTCCAATTAGCTGCCTTATATCTCGTTTGCATCTTGATACTGCTAAAAATATATTAGAGCAAATAGAATTGTCATACTCCAGTATCATTTCACAAAATCTTAATTTAAGATTGCTAGTAACAAAAATGTTAGCTAAAAGCATGACATTTAGTGACCCTCCCAAATGTGTCAGCCTATACCATAAAGCTTATCTAATGGATGTAAAGGATGAAAGTCTAGTGGAAAAAGAACTGCTCAGACTGTACCGAAGAAAAGAATATGAAGAGGCATTCAAATTATACGATTTGTTGAATGACGATAACATCTATAAAGCAGCTATAAAAGTAAGTAATGCCAATGATGTTGAGGTCGCATATAATGCTTTACCTGAGCATTTAAAAACCAACTATACTCTTAGATATGAAATATTGGCAAATATTAACTCAGAAATTGACACCTCGTTTTTGTTTAAAGATAAGAGCGTGAAAATAGAAGATACCCTCACATTTGACAGCCTGTTAAGTTGGTTGTATGTTATGACGTGGGAGACTGTAAGATTCGGAGGTTTATTGCTGTTGACCAACAAACACCCTGAAGTACAGGGATATAAAGAGGCTTATGAAGTAGCAACGAAATTCTATTCGTTTTTGGAGAAAACTGAAGTTGAATGCTACTTTGGCATGGTTAAAGCTCACATGTGTTATTGGGGGTTGATTGTCGATGGGCACGAATCCTGGATAGAGAAGATACTTACAATACTACCGGACGAGGTCAAAGGTCGCGAGACAGATCTTGTAATGATACAAGTGTCGATGTTGATGATGGCACAACGTTTTAATGAGGCTTTTAATTTAGTTGCAAGCATTAAGGATCATATTAACACAAACATAGCTAATTATGTCATTATGATGTCACTACATGCAAATGACATAAACTACATGAAATGGCTTGTGAGTGTAGTAAGAGAAAAGAGTATCAAATTAGATAGCTCGTCTGCAAGATGCATTGCAGCATGCGTGAATAGTCATACAGCTACAGATATCAGAGAGTTACTTGATGAAGAACTCCTGACTAATATAAAGGAGGTCTTTGTATTAAGACAACTGTGTTTGTATTTTGAAAAGAAAGAGATAGACAAGGACACCCTTATACGATGCGGTGATGACATTTCAGATGACATGTTAGCCTATGCTGCTTATATTCTGGCGAACGTTAATGAACCACAGCGGGCTTTTGATATTTTATCTGGAAAAGTTGATAAAGATAAGTTGACTATCAGACTTAGGTTGTTCATGCAGGTGATGTCTCGGCTTCCCGAACAACAACCGGAGTTATACGAATTGCTAAAGAAACATCGCAAAAGTGGTTTGCCAATTGACGAAGGCTGGCTTCAAATGGAATTTTCGATGGCGACAAGAGTCGCAGATTTTGAAAATGCATATGAAGTTATAAAAGAACTATATGATATATACCCTTTGGACGAAAACGTATACACTAACTATCTGCGGATGATTGGCAGATTCAAACCCTCAGATTTGGAAGGTCACCAAAAGAAGGTTCTAAGCCTTGAAATTAAAAACTTCAGGAATGTCAGCCAGATTTACCAATTGTATGCAGAGAATGATTATTTAGATTTTGCTGCTGAGTTCCTTTATATTCATGTAAGAGCATCAGAAGATTGGGCCGAGAAAACGTTTTACAATAATGAGACAACGACAGGATTGATAAATGAAATTGTTCAACAGAAATATGATACTGCAAAAGAAGGATTATATGCTGTCTGTTTAAAAAACGATGGAAGTCGGGTCATTTACCAGATAAAGCAAGGAAATGAGATAGGAGAACAGCTGGAAAGTCATAAGGAGGGAGACTGTATAGTTGCCAGAATTGCGGGGGAAGATGTTCAGCTTACGATAGCTCATATTATTAATAAGTATGAAAAGCTCTCCGTTGACATCATGAGGGAGAACATGGAGGGAGATAATCCCTACATGAAACCTTTCAAAATTAACATGGAACATCCCTTGGAGAGTATAGAGGAAGCACTACGTAGTTTTGATCCAGATCATGTGAATTACAATGAGCGGCAGAATAGAATAATGGAGCAATATGAACGATGTGAGTTAGGACTGACCCATTTAATTGGTTCAACTAATACGCTGGGAGACTATTACGAACGTTTATTCTCTCAAGACAAAGTGTTTGTTACACCGTGTCAGTTACTCAACAGGATAATTGCATTGAGAGGAGAAAGCTCATTGCGATATGTTCTTGATTTGCCTGCTATGCTACTCTTGTTCGAATATCAGAAAGTCTCAGGATACATTTATGATGAAAAGTTCATCATAGCATCTTCAATATACGAATTCATCCTTGCAAATCTGAAAAATCATCGAAGGCTGGTTTCTCCTGAGTTTGCCAAAGCACTAAAAGGTAACGGGCTGGTAAAATATAATAATCGGTTGGATGGAGATATTGAAATAAGACTTAGTGAACTAATGAAATGGATGGATGATAACTGCGAGATAGAAATCCCCTCTAAAGCGCTTTCTGTAGAGAGAATGGGCGAAAAGACTGAAGCCTGGGATCTTATGATGAATACCCTAACACTTATGATGGTACCCGGTAGATGTCTTGTAACCGAGGATATGCTTGTTGAAAAGATGATGCGCTCCAAAGCCAACATAATCTCTACAGAGGCCTATATGATGAGACCTGGTAAAGCGGATTTAAATTTTGGTAAATTCTTGTCTGAATGTAATTATATAGGGATATGGCTACCTCGAAACTATATCGTAGGTGAATACATAAAGATGGAAAAAGCCATACCTAATAAAATTAATTATATCATGCAGAATGCTATGTATAACGAGCTGTTAAGTATGAGTGTCGTTACTGCTTGCGTGACTATTTCACAAAAAGCCAAAGATAAGCAATTAGCAAGGATTACGATTACAAATATGTTGGCTGCCATGATTAAGTCATTTGATGTCTTTCAGAGATCGAGCATGGTTTCTGAAATATTTTACGCTCTTCCAGATCAGTTTCAACATACCCTTTTTGTTAAGCAATGTCTTCAAGATGCAACAAAGATATGTAATGTCATAATAATGCCCAAGATTAATCTATGATTCCACATACAATTGTGAACTCGTTTTCAGGAGGAATAGCATGCTCTTTCAATATATAAAACGTACAAATAGGGGGTATTTGTAAAGCCCAGACCCCAAAACGATTCTATATAATTCATTTTAGTTAGTAATACATTTGGTATTGTAAAAAGTATTATTTATCTTTGCAGAAAGAATATAGGTTTTAGTGAAAAATCGGGGCTTGGGTTGGAGTCATAAAGCAACTGGAAAACAGAGAATATGATGAAAGCAGATAAAGGAGGAGTATCTCTGGATCACGACACAAAGGAGAAAGTGACTAAATGGACGGAGCCTAACGGGAATAAGTGCTTCCACTTTTCTGAGCGGCAGTTATTTGAACACACGTGGATCATAATCCTTGTGGCTCTTCTGCTTATAGCCGTAACAGGGTCAGAGTATTTGCTGAATAGTAGTTTTTATACTTTAACACCCAACTTCATATTGTTCTTTTTCGCTTTCTTGTGGTGGATGACAATACCTCTGAGAGCTAATGAGGCTGTCATAGAAGAAACTGTTCACGAGTTGATGGACGGAATGGTGGCAGCCGATGCAAATGCTATTGGAACAGAAGTGGCAAAAAGCTTTGTTCACTATGACATCAAAGGCACTTATGCCATTATAACTGGTAGATTCTTTCTTGTGTTGCTGAAGAATGGCGAGGTTTGGGAGTATCTTATATCATATCATGAACCGACGAATGAAAAAAATGGGTATTATGAGTGTGAGAAGAGTCATGAGGTCTCCAAAAATCCAAAACATATTAAAGCAATATGTCCACGACGCTGGAGTAGTTTCTTGGCATATTTCAACTTATCTGATAAGGCGAAATTGTGGATACTTATTTTTACTGTCATTATCATTGGAGGTGGAACTTTTGCAGGAGCCTTTTGGGTTATTATGAGATTGAAATGGTGGATACTGTTTCTAATAGGTGGATATTTTACTTTATATGAAATTGTTGGGCTGATAGCCAAGGTGCATCCTGGGAAGATGATGCGTGCTGTTATGAACATTGTTTCACTTCCGATAGTCTTTTTATATCTACTCACCGCTTTGGTTCAGCCGTTTATAACCGTAGTGGGAACTTATTTCTTTGTGGTGTCATTCGCATTTGGTATTCCAGCACTCATTATGATATGTCTTTCTAAATTGGTATGGTTACAGCTGAGACCTGAAACAGCAGTATTTGTTGTTCTTGCATTAGGTTCAATTCTTAGCTCTAATTATTTTGTATCAAAAAGTATTATCAGGCACACACCACTGAAGGACTGGGGTAATCATACATATGAGTCATATAGAGAGAAATTGGCATTTTATTTGGTACATCCAAGTAACATGGTGTTTCTGATATATCTGATATATTTTGTGTTTTTGTCTGTTTCAGGATACCTGCTCATACAAAACGGTGCGTATATGATATCAGAGAGTTTTGATGTGGCAATACTCAAGGCGTTCCTTGTATATATCGCTTATACTAATATGAGAACAAAGGCGAAAAATACGGAAATAGAAGCTAAGGAATTGCTGGGAAGGATATCAAGTCTGTTTGTGCATGATAAGTATGAGTAAAAATGGGGAAGAAAAGTGATATCAAGAAGAACATGCTGACAGAAATGTCGGATGCGGAGTTCCTTTCTTTCCTTTATTCGGAAAGGGAAAGAGAGGAGAGCCTGAATTCATATCAGGGTTGGAACTTGTGGGCGGCTGTAGGTGCAATGGTAACAGTTGCTTGTGCCGCATACGGAATTATTTGTGCTCATATGGGTGAGATTGATAGGCTTAGAACACTCTATTTGGTGAGTTTGGGCCTGGGTACCATATTTTGTTATTGGTATTCTGTCGTGTTTTATTTTTCATTCTTGGAACGCAAACGAGCCAAGGATTTTAAGAGAATAAAACATCTTAAGGATGTTGCTCCTATGCCTTATCTTATCGTTACCACGGTTTGCTCTGTAGAGTTTGCATTGGGATTTCTATTCGTAGAATGTGATAATCGTTGGAATGTTGTTTCAATATCGTGGATTGTATTGGCTGTTTTTCATCTGTTGGTATGTGTAAATTTATATATCAACTGGAATGCTATTGTGTGGGCGGTTAAAGAAGATATTTTGTTTGCAAAGACATGGGTGATGGTCGTGGTCGGACTATCGGTTTACCTATTGTTCTGGATGATATGGAAATGGTCGAGGGAGAATATTGCGGGACCATATTTTGGTACATCGGAATTTGAACTAGCCGCATGTAATATCGCTTTCGTCATGCTTGTTTATCTGTTCTTGAAGATTAAAATTAAAAACAGGAAATCGTCGGAAATAGATGTATTAATTGATGAGTATCTTTATAAAGGCAAGTCAAAAGAGGATGTATATTATCAGCTTCGCGCTAATCAAATGGGGTATGGCGTATTGGAAGCTTGTTCGCAAGAATTCTGTGCTCTAAAGAAGTATTCGGATGATTTTGATTCTAAAAAGAAGGCTTTGGAAGAACTGAAGGCTTCGTTTGAGAATGGTACCATTGGCCTTGATAGTGTGGTGGAGAAATTTGAATCGTTAAAGGGATTGTTTGAATTTAATGATGAGTGGGCTCGTCGGGTAGATGTGTTATTTGATAAGCTGGATGAGATTGCTAGGAATGTGCCAAAGCTTAAGGATGAAGAGGAGTTTAAGAACTTGTTTGATATCGTTGGTTGGATGATGAAGAGATCGAGGGTTATGACTGATGAAATCAAGTTAGTGACAGAGAATTTTGAGAAGCTTATTAATGAGCATTGTGACATGGGGAAGGAATGAGTTCTGCTATGTCATGGTGACATAAAGGAAGAGAGACGATGATATTGAGATTCTCGATGGGGAAAAACGAGTACAGAGAAATAGAGTGTATGATGCAAATCGAACAATCTCGAAGTGGAAGGAGGTTCTGGATTTCATGGCATTCAATAAACGATACCCATCGTAGGACGTGGATGAAAAACTGGTGGTTCACTTTCTGAAGTGAAGTTGGAAGTCGATGAATGCTGGGGATTTGAAAGAACCACGGTAGAGTATGTTCAAGGAGTTGTTGTTAAGCGGACAATATACACGAAAAAACAATGAAAATAGTAATAGTAAAAAAATAGTTGGAGAATGACATTGGCAGAAAAGCAAAGAATACTGCAACGAATTTATGGAGTAAGTGAAAAATGTTTGTTAGCACAAAAAACCCCGTTCACTTTAGATAATCCTGAGTTGTTACGGCAAACGGCAATAAGCTGTGTGTCATTTAGATTCCAACATATAGAGAATGAAAATATGGATTGTCTATTGTGGAGATTATGTTTGTTTTTCATTCCGAAAAAAACCAATCAAGAAGACAAGAGGCGAGAAATTTCTCTTTAAGCGAAGAAAAGTTTTTCGACCAAGCCCTCATATTATTAGAGTCGATACCCCGCCAAATGCCCAATTGTATTAATTTCTCGCATAGGTCTTTTTTCTTCTTGATAAATACTTCAATCTCGCTAGGTAACATTTTACATTGTTATTTAAGGCAGGCAAAGAGTGGGAATGGTATATATTAGGAAGTATTATCAGAAACATGCTGCCATCATTTCCTTGCCCAATTTGTGGATATGGCTGAGGATGGCACTCTCGCGCTCGGCAGAAGGCTTCTTAAAACCATTGATGTAGTTGCGTAGCAGGGTGGCATTCATGCCCATAGAACGGGCAAACTCAGCCACGTTGATTTCCTTGTTGGAAAGGAAGAATCGCTGCAGGGGTGTTGGTTCGGTATCGTCGTAAGTGAAACTCTCGAAACTGATGTCCTCGTCAAGTCCGCGCCAGTGGATACCGTCGAACCCAAAGG
>ODAI014394935.1_pt1 | contig 16997 bp, 6 predicted proteins | sample 1539321 | NCBI WGS metagenome assembly ODAI01 (sample SAMN02144231, study PRJEB22623) | gut metagenome | biome: sheep rumen | host: Ovis aries | place: New Zealand | reverse complement strand
CGGGAATGACATAAGAGAAAAAGGGCGTCCCTTGCGGGTCGCCCTTTTTTTTATTATTTTCGCGAGGAAAAACGGACCAATCTAATAATCAATAGTTTACTAAAACGTTTTATGAAAAAATCGACCTTTTTCCTCGCCGCGGTGGCGCTGCTTCTGGCAGCCGCCTGCCGGCAGGCTCCGTCCGATGCGGACCAGACGCGCGGCATCGGCGTCTATCCCGGTGCGCAGAACGAATTCTTCGGTCCCGGCCGCACCGCGGATGACAGCTACCGCAACCTCGCGAAGCTGCGCGCCGCGTACCACTCCTCGAGCTTCGACTACAACCTGACCGCCCAGCTCGTGACGGACGGCCTGACCGCGACGGATGCGCCGTACTACCTGGACATCTATACCCAGAACGGCCCGATCGCGAAGCGCGACTGCGAGCGCCTGTTCGACGACAACAACACCTCCGTGACCGTGCAGTCCGGCAAGGACGCCTTCCTGGAGATCGACGTCAACAACGGCACCTTCCAGGCGGACCAGATCGAGCTGGTCGGCTCCACGGTGGGGAAAGAGGGCGCCAGGGGCTATGAGGTCGTCTTCGAGGCGAGCGCCGACGGTAAGACCTGGGAGACGCTGAAGAGCTTCAAGGGCAACGATTATCCGGGCGAGCAGCGCCGGATGGGCGGCTTCGGCATGCCGGGCGGCGGCTCGCAGAACGTGGCGGTCAACGCCGGCCTGCGCAACAACGCCCAGCAGCCCCAGATGACCCCGGAGCAGCAGGAGCGCATGCGCCGGATGATGCGCCAGCGGACCGTCAACTACAAGGTCAATGTCCCGGCGAAGCCGTACTGCGCCTTCCGCGTCCGCCTTTCCTCCGACGCCGTCGAGAGCTGGACCTTCTCCGAGCTGAATTTCCTGAAGGGCGGGAAGGAGTTCTCGATCCTCGGGCAGCGCAATTTCACCAGCGCGTGGATGAGCGCCGGCAATGCGAATGAGTGGGTCTATGTGGACCTGGGCGAGAAGCTCAGCTTCGACAAGGTGAAGCTCTACTGGATCAACAAGGCCGCTTCCGGCGCGATCGAGGTTTCCGACGACGCGCGCAGCTGGAGCAAGGTGGCCGATCTCCCGGCAGGCGCCGACAAGGTCGATGAGATCGCCGTGAGCGGCACCGGCCGCTATGTGCGCCTCGCGCTGGACAAGACCGCCGACGGCGGACGCTTCGTCCTCGGCGAGTTCGAGGTCTACGGCAAGGGCGGCACCAAGCCTGCCGCGCAGCCCCAGAAGGCGGCGGAGGGCAACCGGATGTACCTGAGCGGCGGCAACTGGAAGATCCAGCGCGTCCCCGAGGTCCGGGGAACGGCTGCGCAGATCGCCGTGAACGGCTACGACGACAGCAGCTGGATTCCGGCGACCGTGCCGGCGACCGCGGTTTCCTCGTGGTACAACATCGGCGCGATTCCGAACATCAACTACGACGACGACCAGCTCCAGATCTCCGATTCCTATTTCTACAGCGATTTCTGGTACCGTGACGAGTTCACGCTGCCGGCCGATTTCGCCGGGAAGGAGCTTGTGCTCAACTTCGACGGCATCAACTGGAAGGCGGACGTTTACTTCAACGGGGAGAACGTCGGCCGGATCGAGGGCGCGTTCATCCGCGGCCACTTCGACGTGACGAAGCTCGCGAAGGCGGGCACCAACACCGTCGCCGTCTATATCTACAAGAACGACAACCCGGGCATCATCAAGGAACAGACCCGCGACTTCACCGACACGAACGGAGGCGTCCTCGGCGCCGACAACCCGACGATGCACTGCTCGATCGGCTGGGACTGGATCCCAACCGTGCGCGGCCGCAACATCGGTATCTGGAACGACGTGTACCTGAGCGCGTATGACGGCGGCGTCTCCGTGGACGACGTCTATGTCAAGACCGACCTCCCGCTGCCTTCGACCGAATATGCGGACCTCTACGCGACCGTTTCCGTGACGAACCACAGCGCCGCCCCGAAGAACGCCGAAATCAGCGTGAACTACGGCGGCAAGGAGATGAAGGGCAGCGTCGCGCTGGCGGCAGGGGAGTCCCGGGATGTGGACCTTCCGGTCGCGCGCCTCGACAAGCCGCAGCTCTGGTGGCCTGCCGGCTACGGCGACCAGTTCCTCTATGACGTGAAGACCACGGCGACCGTGGACGGCAAGGTGTCCGACAGCAAGGCGCAGAAGATGGGTGTCCGCGAGATGGCCAACGACTGGTCGAACGGCATCATCGACATCTACGTCAACGGCCGGCGCCTGATCGCCAACGGCGGCAACTGGGGCTTCCCGGAGATCAACCTGAACTACCGCGGCCGTGAGTACGACATCGCCGTCGCCTACCACGCCGACATGCACTACACGATGATCCGCGACTGGGTCGGCCAGACCGGCGACGAAGAGTTCTACGAGGCCTGCGACCGCCACGGCGTGATGATCTGGCAGGACTTCTGGCTCGCCAACCCGGTTGACGGTCCGAACCCGAATGACGAGGCGATGTTCCTCGCCAACGCGGAAGACTATATCAAGAAGGTGCGCGGCCACGCCGCCATCGGCCTCTACTGCGGCCGCAACGAAGGCAACCCGCCCGTGAACATCGACGCCGGCCTCCGCGCCCTGATTGGGAAATACCATCCGGAGATCGCCTACATCCCCCATTCCGCCAGCGGCCCGGTCAGCGGCAACGGTCCCTACCGCGCCCTCCCGGTCGAGGAATACTTCTCCGCCCAGCGCGGCATCGACCGCCTCCACAGCGAGCGCGGCATGCCGAACGTGATGACCTACGAGAGCATGGTCCGCATGCTCCGTCCGGAGAACTACTGGCCGCAGACCAGCGTCTGGGGCGTCCACGACTACACCCTCCAGAACGCCCAGAGCGCCGCGACCTTCAACGCCCTGATCGAAAAGGCCTTCGGCGCCGAGCCTGCAAGCCTGCAGGAGTTCACCGAGCGCGGCCAGTGGATCAACTACAACGGCTACCGTGCGATGTACGAGTCCCGCGGCTGGAACCGCAAGGGCCTCCTGATCTGGATGAGCCACTCGAGCTGGCCGTCGATGGTCTGGCAGACCTACGACTACTACTTCGAGCCGACGGCCGCCTACTTCGGCGTGAAGAAGGCCTCCGCCCCGATCCGCATCCAGTGGAACCCGGTCTCGAAGAACGTCGAAGTCGTCAACAACAACGCCCTTGACCAGAACGGCCTGACCGCCTCCGCCGCCATCCTGACCTACGACGGCAAGGTCGTCTTCGAGACTTCCGCCGCCCTCGACAGCAAGGAGGACACGACGACCCCGGTCTTCCCGCTCACCTTCGACCAGCCCGGGCTCACGGACACCTACTACATCAAGCTCAAGCTGACCCGCGGCGACGAACTCCTCGCCGACAACTTCTACTGGGAAGGCAAGGAAGACGGCAACTACAGCCAGCTGATGACCCTCGGCCAGGCCAAGGTCTCCGTCAAGGCGAAGTACGCCAAGACCGCCGACGGCTACAAGGTCACCGCGACCCTCCGCAACACCTCCAAGCTCCCGGCCCTGATGGTCCGCCTCAAGATGCAGGGCAGCAAGACCGGTGAAAGCATCCTCCCCGTCTTCTATGAGGACAACTACTTCGCCCTCCTCGGCGGCGAGTCCAAGACCGTCGTGATCACCTTCAAGGACGAAGACTGCCACGGCGAGAAGCCTGAACTTGTCGTCAAGGGCTTCAATGTCAAGGAAATGACGAAATAACCTTTTCATAGAACAGCGGAAAAATCCTGTTTTTCAGATATTTCCAAAAAAATGGAAAATCTGAAAAACAGGATTTTTCCTTTTGCTGAAAATGTTATATCTTTGCAGTCCCGACTGATTGAGCCGAATCTTCCCGGAGAGGTGGGAGAGTGGCTGAATCCACAGGTTTGCTAAACCTGCATACGGGTAACCGTATCACGAGTTCGAATCTCGTCCTCTCCGCGCAATGCAATCAGCAAGGCAGACGCCGCACGCAAGTGCGGCGTTTTGCCGTTTCAGGGGACCCGTTGAGAGCTTGCTCTCATAAGGGTTCCCATGAATGCGGCAAATCCGGGCCTTGGGCCCGCCTGCCTCTGCTGATTGCTCACGGACACACCGAGATGTGCAAGGGAGCGCCAGCGACCGCGCAAATCTCGAGTCCTCTCCGCTGAAATGCCTTGCAGAACACTCTGCAGGGCATTTTTAGTAAAAAGTGGCCCAAAAAATGTCCCATTTTTGCTGAAAATGTATCAAAAAAAGTTGCTCGCAGACGGGCAACTTTCGGTGAAGGATTTCGACAAGAACAGCTCGGGGCTTACCGTTGGTTTGAAGAGATTACAGAATAATCTCCATCCGCTTCATTTTCTAAAAGAGGCTTCAGCGGTTCTCTTAGCTCATCGAAAGTTTGGCATTCGCGTAATTGAACCACTGTGTACCCCTTTCGTTTCCACTTCTATTTGCACCTAAAAGTTTTCCTGTACGTACTGCAGGAGTTTGTCGGATATGGTCATTCCTCCCTGAATATTGCCATTGACTCCGTTCTGAAGGAGTTTGTCAAATGTCAAAGCGGGGGATTCCGTCCTTCCCGACAATTTGAAATAGGCGTATCTATTGGCGTTTATGCCAGCTTTGATGCGTTCCCTTTCAACCCAATACTTTTGCTCTTGTTCGACTTCAGGAGAGTATTCCAAATCGACATCGCAGACAGTCATTTTATACCGGATTCGCTGCTCCGGCTTAGTGCAGTAAATGTAAATGGTGTCGCCAATGCTGAAGTTGTTCTTCTGCTGCCAGTGGACATAGCCGAATTCCTTCAGACAGCCTTCGATGTCGAAGGTCATGCTATTTGACGGAACAATCCAGGTGCGCTTATTAAGGTTCTCTATATCGATAGACTTGTCTTTCGGTACAATCTCTATTTTGGAATCCAGAACATTGGCGATCTTATTCAAAATGTCAATCCCGACTGAAAATTTACCTTGCTCGATTCTGCAGAGATTTCCCGGGTCAATATTGATGCAGCTGGCAAGGGTTTTTGCGTCCATTCCTTTCGCTTCCCTAAGTTGCTTGATGGATTTGCCGATTCTTACCCTGTCAAGGGATGTCCCGGAAACAACCTCAATCGGCAGGTCTCCTCCGAATTGGCTTACACCTCGATTGAAAAGCGCAAGGATATCATCCAACGGAACGTGACTGAAATCTTCTCCATATTTATACTTGAGTTCCGTAAACATTCGCCGATAAACGCTAGTTCCCAGGTAGAATGCATCGGCAGGGAAGGTGAACAGAAGGCTCTCTCCATTGGAGAACTCGATTCGCATTTGGGGATTGTCAGAGCGACCTTCCCCGTAAAACATGACATTGGTCATAATATAAAGTCGTTTTTATCGCGGTGAACCCCGCTTCAAATTGTTTACGCTACAAAGATACAAACAATTCCGAAAATTGTCAAATATAACAATTAGTACAGATCATGTTTACTCTTCTGCTTCAATATCCAAGCCGAGCTGGGAGGCGGATTCTTTTACTGCCCGGTAAATTGGCGAGTTCTCGCTGAGCGGGGCCATTTCGGTGGATTTGGCTTTGAAGTTGATGCTGAGTTTGAGGTCGTTGTTTTTCAGCGGGTAGATGAAGCTGCTCATAAGTTGCGTCCAGCTTGCCATGTCAACGTTTCCTGAAATAGTGATGGACTTGAACTTCTTGGATTCGGGTGTGGGAGGGATGGGATCACCAGGTATTTCTTCTCCTCCGGGAGTGCCGGGAACAGGAGTACCAGGTTGTTCACCGCCACCAGCAGGTTCAGGGGTTCCGGCGGGTTTGGGCTGGACGCTCGGGTCAACAAGCCAATATTCTTCGCTCTGGGCATTGAGGAAGGGAATGGTGTCTGTATTCTGGTAAATCTTGTCCCACTCATCGGAGCTGCCCATAGCCACGTTGAAAACGCCGACTTCGCAGTATTTGCGGACGGATTTTTCAATGGCTTCCGGTCCGGAAATCATAGGCTTGTCGTCATATTTGAGGAATGCCTCATAGACAAGTTTCACGGGGATAGGAGTATCGACGGTAGGAAGGAGATTGTTGTCTGCCAAGGTCTTACGGCCAACGGTATCCAACAGCCATTCTTCCTCTTTGAGTTTGGAGGGAAGGTTGATGGAGATGAGGGTGGAAAGGTCGCGGGATGGCTCCTGAATGTTGTAGCGATGGATTCCTTCTTTTGCGGAGTGCTTTAGGACTACGCTATATGCCTGGGCCAGTGCGTCTTCCAGTTCGTGATCATAAGTTCTCTTGCGGGCTTCAATGTCGGCTTTCTGGTCCCGTTCGAGGGCCGTGGCGTACTCGGTGAGAATCTTTGTGCAGGCAATGTAGTCCGCCAGTTTAACGTTCAGTTGGGCACGGCCCGCCTCGGAGCAAGTCAGATAGAGAATGGTATTACGGTATATTCTTTCTGAAAGGCCACGTTTGGTAGAGATATGGTTGATTACGCGCTCAACGGAGCTGTTGATGCGGTCGATAGCCGCAGAGTACTTGGGATGCAGCAGAATGAGTGTGAGACTCTTCTGCTCAGGAATATCTTCAGCCGGGTCAACCAAAATCTTAAAGGGGCTTCCCATCTGGTTGATGGCCTTGAGACGCTTGAGGATTTCCAAATTCATCTCATCCACGCTGACCTCAGACTTGGCCTGGTTCAAGAGAATGTTGATGTTGGCTTTGGACTGGAACCAGTAGCGCTTGCCGCCGGTATTGGAGGAATACAGGTAATGGGCAACGTCTTCAAGCTTGTTCAGAGAGCCGTTGATGTCGTTGTGATTGAAAGCATTGGGACGGAGCATGCAAAGTTTTAGTTCCGGCATGGAGAGGCCGTGCTGGTGGTCACCGCCGACGGATGCAAGCAACAAGGTAGTGGCAACGCCCTGGGTAATGCGGTATGTAAACGCATTGCCGGATGGCTCCAAATTGTCAATCTTATAGGCGTTACTAGATATCCCGTACACGTCAGCGTGCATCACTGTTTCCCAGTTGGCGCCCATCAGGTTGTTGATGGTGCCGGTAAGTGTGCTGAGATTCTCCAGATTGAGGTCTGATGTGTGAATCAAAGCCTGTGTGCCGGTCAATGAAGCGCGACGCTGCCAAAGGTCCTGTACAATGGATGCCAGTAGACGCAGAACGCCACGGGTTCGTTGGAAACGCGGGTCATTGCCCCAGCGAAGACGGAACATATCGATGAGCTCCGGATGGAAGGGATAGGCTTTCCGGATGCGATTCGCATAGGATGTATTGTCGGACTGCGGCGGAAGGTCTCCACGGCGGTTGTGGTACATGTCCTGATATTTCCGGGCCACCCGATCGATTACGGATGTGTCAATAATCTGCTCAAACAGACGGCAGCGCACGACCTCAAAAATCTCTTCGTCATCAACCGGCTTTACCGAAGTACCCACTCGCACGACGCGGGTCTCAAGTGAGGAAAGGACTTCCTGACCAATGGCAGCGGCTGCAACTTCCGTGGCGCTGGCCGGCAACGTAACGATGAGAACGCAGCGAGGGATGGTGGAGACTACCTCCGTGAGTGTCTGAATGAAACTATTGGTCTGGTTGAACAGGGTTCCCTGACCGACTTTCTTGGCAGAGGCCTTGGCACAGTAATCCGCCAACTCATCTATGAGAATCAGGCACGGGGTACAACTCTCGATGATGGGTTTGAAGAGCATCGCGGACGGTGCCGTCCTTTCAATATCGTTCTGTTTAATCTTGTCGTAAGCAGCCTTACCGCCCAACTGATAAGCGATTTCTCCCCAGAGGGTGTAGATGGTGAAGCCGTCCTCACATTCGCGACCTTGCGAAACGTCGGTGGTATTGTTGGTGAACACGGCCACTTTGGCATCGTCGAACTTGGGGGTCACGTTGTCAGAGAAAATCTTCATATCCCGGCCCAAGGTAGCGATGCTGCGACCGCTCTTGGCGATGTGATAGAGGGATATCAGGGAGTGGGTCTTACCACCACCGAAGCCGGTCTGCAGGGATATGACGCGGTTCTCGGATTCTTCGCCGTTGAGGGCCTGTACTACGCGGGTGGAGATGTCCCGGAGTCCGTCGGTCACGTAAGTCTTGGCAAAGAAGAGATTGGGATTGGTATAGACATCCGGGCCGGTGCCCAGCGCAACCTCGCTCAAATTGGCAGCAAAGATGGATTCATCCAACTGCGCATTCCGGATGTCATAGTGCGGGATGGCATTGTTGAACCAGGAAGGCAGCACTTCATCGCCATTGACGACTGATGCTGCAGGAGCAGATGGCATCAGTGCCTGACGCTGGACCGGTTGCGGAGCCGGATCGGGTGTAACCTCCACCTTGTCACCATTCTGGATACGCTGGATCTCATCATAGACATCCTGCATTTCCAGCAGCTTGGCCGCGCCCTTCATATTCAGGTAAGCACGAGTAATCTCATCTTCCTCCAGTTCTTGGAAATGCTGGCATTTGTTGCGCACTTCCTTCAGTTCCTTGAAGTAATTGATTAGCTTGTTCACGTCAGCGTAATTGCCCACCTCCTGTTTGAGCGCATCCTTGTAGGAGACGCCAAAGGTGAACAGGATGCCGTAGTCAATCAGATTGGCCGTATTGCCGCCGGATTCGATCAGGCTGCGCTGCGCCATATTCCAGGTGCGCTGCTGGTCGAAATTGAGCTGGGTGAACAACTCTCCTTCCCAAGGTTTTCCCGGGGAGGTTTTCTCAATGACGGCAATCACGTAGGGCCTCATCTTCTCCAGGAAGAAGCCCAGGGCGTTGAACAAACTGGTGTTGGTACTTGTGCTCATATTGAATACTATTTGAAATCGTTGTTGAAATCACTGCCAAAGTCGAAGGTCATCTGCTCCGGCTTGTGCTGGTCTACCTCACGGGATTCCTGCCGCAGGTTATCGGAGTTGCACATAAGGCCCTCGATTGCTTTAAGGTCTTTTCCTTCAGGGAGAAGTTCTTTCAGCGATGCCACCAATCTCCAGAACGAGGCATTCTGGTCATCAGCACCCACATTATGAAGGAGAGTCAACAGGATATGACGGTCTCCCTTCTCATAGGCCAACATCGCACGATGGACCTGATCGATAAGTGGATCTTCTTGATGAGTTCCCTGGTTTGAGCTGTTGCCGATATGTTCAGCTGCTGTAGCAAGGTGTTGTTTGCTTCCATTTCTGATGAGGAGCCGCTGGGCAAAAATATCTGAAATGTCCACCTGCATACCCACGCGGGTAAACTTCGTAGCATCATCAAAATCGGTCTCGCCCATTCCATTCATCTGGAGCCAACCGATATAGAAACGGGTATATTCATCCCCCTGTACCCCTTTCAACAAAGCATTGAAGGCGGATGTACGAGCAATGTCAAGAAGTTCAGCAACAGAGACCTCACTCCCGTTGGCCTTTTCTACGATTTTATACTTTCCAAATTCACTTACAGCTTGTCCAAAACACGCTGTTAGCAGGTCTGCTCCCCTAAAACCCAGCTCATAAAGTGAGTTGACTTCTTCTTCCACTTTCTCAAAAATCGCTTTTTTGACTTCCTTGAAATCAGCAAAACCTTTCCGTTCAGAAGGGCGGCAGGCAACCGTAACAGATGACTCCAAATAACCCTTATCAGATTTCATGGCTCCTGTCATTTCTGTATCCAATGGCCATGAGCCAGTAATATTCATTCTGGCACCTAAAATCGAATTACAGAGAGTTGTCCAAGCTTCAGTGCTCTGATGTGCGAACATAATACTAACAATATCAGTTGTTTGCAGCTCAATGGCATCAAAAATCTCTGTCAACTTATTCTCAAAATGATGCTTCGCCTTCTCCTCATCTCCGTTGTGATGATATTTGAGAGCAGTGCATTCTTCAGTCTTTGGAGTCTGAGGTGTAGAGAATGTCAAAGGATAAAGATCACCCACAGTTCTCTTTAACCAGACATAGAAAAAGTCCGAACAATCAGCATACGCAATGGCATCGTAATAAGGTGGATCAGTTACAACCGAGGTAAGACTCTTTTTCTCAAACTGAAGTTTGTCACCACTCGATGCATTTGTAAATTTAGCATAGAACGGGTTTGAACATTCTGTGTCGAAGAATCTTAACAACCAATCTAACATATTCAATGCGCTACCTGAAGAATCACAGAAAGGATTTGACTCTGGATAATCAAATACCATAGAGATTGCTTGTCTTCCGAAAATACGCTGAACCTTCTCGGCTCCAGTCTCGTATATGCCAAAAGTGGTATTATATGGAAGAAGACGGTCAATCCAAATGGCAAGATAAGTGATTAGCGCTTTATTGTATTCTGTATCTGGCAGTTCGGATTTAACGATATTAAGATTCTTAACAAAATGATTGATCGTGTTCAATTGCCTTTCAGAAAACAAATCTCCCCATTTTGTGAACCCCCAAGGATGAGTATCACCTCCATTGGAATTACGAACCATTGCCTGGTCAGGACGATACTCAACATTGATTTTTTGAGTAAGTATTTCTCTGGCCTCATTACTTGGAATAGAATATGTCTTGCCGGAATCTGACTCAGAGATGATAGCTAATAACTTGGAACGTAAGCCTCCGTTATTTGATTGCCGCTTAACCTCGTCTATGTCGGTAATATTACCACAACACGGGCATGTAATTGTTCCTCTATGGCTAAAACCGTCTAACTGTCTTGAGTCGTACTTCCCTGTCTTAATCTCAAAATCAATAGAGTTTCCTTTAATGATTGGTTTAAGATAGATAGGTTTCTTCGATGAACTTGACAAATAGAACTGCCGTAATAGAGGAACTTCTGCTCGACATGATGGGTTGGAGCAAATTGCTGTTCGCGCCCAATAATAAGCAACTGCAGTATTGCCCATACTGTCCTTTGGATATAAATGTCCAACATCATCCTTTGTCATTTTAAGGATTCGTTTTGCATAATACTCCAAGTCAAATGAAAGCCTATTGGGAATGCGGATTATATCATGGTTGAAAAGCGTCTCACCACGACGCTCTAGAATCGATATCCCTTCTTTACCATATCTTTTGTTGAATTCATCAGCAGAGTAAACAATAGGTTTCCCAAACCTCTGGGGATACTCAGCCGACCCCTTTTCGATAATATGGGCGACTGGATTGATATCGTTTCCATAACTCCTACACCCTAAACGTGCAGCTTCTAAAGGAATAGCACCACCACCAGAGAAGGGATCAAATACTGCCGGCATTCGCGCTGTAAATGCATCAATGGCTGCATTTAGTTCAACTTCCGCCTGCTTAACTTTCGCAGTGTCCAAATGCCTATCTTTGATGCTATACAAATTCTCCTCTGCCTTTACTATCGCGCCCCTGTAGTGGGAAAAGTCTTGTGTATGCTCCTTATAGGATTTGGCATTATCCAATTCAGAATTATATGCTATCCAAATCAGTTTCTGCGCTAGTCCGATTACTTGGGGATCATTCTTCGCTTCCCATTTAATCAGGGATGCTATAGATATTTGGTCCGCAGGAGGTGTGTCTATACCGGCGATCATATCAGATTGACAACGATCGGTGAACTTACCGATGAACATCAGAAGTCTATTTCTTCTGTTGTCTTCCATCTGATCTAATGATGCAGTATAAGGAATATCCCTATAAGGTTTATAGGCAATATTCTTCATTAAAAGTTCATCAATTGCTTCGATAAAGGCTTTAGGACAATTCTCATCAAGTGGATCTGGAACCAAACTGCCAAACACAACGGCCCTACATGCAGGAAGAGGACGTCTTGCCCACCATAAGTGGACGGTTGAAATATGGCCGTGGTTTACCCGTTTATCTCTAGTACTTTCCGCAGAGATTTCCTTAATAGGCATCGCCACTTCAATGAGTCGTTTCGCTTTCATATAGTTTACTCTTTCTTATTTCACTTTAGCTTTCCATTCCTCCTCTGGCAGATAGAACTGCACGCCCTTGATGAGTTTCTGGAAATTCATCCGAGCAATCGGATTCCAGAATGTATGGAGCTCCGGCTTCGTCTTGCAATTGGTCACAATGTACAACCAGGCTTTCTCACCCAACTGTTCCAGCCGGTTTACCTCATTTTCCGACAGCATCACTCCATCCGTACCGGCACGGCCCTTCACTTCAACATATCGCTTATTACCCTCCTTATCGGTAGTACGAATGTCATAGCCCACATTATCCTTGGAGACATCCACCGGGAATCCGCCACATTCTCGCTCGTAATCCATCGCCACCTTTATGGCAATGGCCTCCACTTCATCGTCGCGGTGCATACCGAAATGCTTCTCGTATTCCATCTGACTGAGCGGAACCACATAGGCACAGCCCAGCACTTCCGGTTTTTTGGGTGACATCTCCACCATCTGATCCAATTCGTTGAGGCGGGCAACCTTGCGGAGCTTCAGCTCTTCCATTCTGTTGGTCTTGTTGGCAAGCTGATTCTGAACTTTCTCGCTATCTGAAAGGAAGGCCTTGCCCTGAAGATCGTTGATTTGCAGGCTCAAGTCCAGAATGACCTGCTCAAAAGCGGTCTCCAGGTATTCCCGGCGCTTGTTATTGTCATCCTGCACACGCGTCTCCGTTTCTTCCAGGAGCGGCTCTGTAATGTGCTCAAAGGCCCATTGGATAACTTGCTCCTCATCCTGAACAGCCGGGGTCTCCACGTCTTTGGCAAACTGACTGGGCGGCACAAGGTCCAGAAACTTAGCCGGAGATGTGATTTGAAATTCTCCGTCGGAGGTTTGATAAACCAGCGACAGGAGTTCATTGGCAACATTGTCCTCTGCTTTGGACGGGCTGTTGTCGGTGATCTGGTTCTTTATATAGAAGGCAAGGTAGCTCTCGCTGTCTTCCGGGGAGACCAATACCGTTCCCTTCAGCATTTCTTCGCGGAAGGATTCGCGGACTACATCAACAAGTGCATCGAAGAGCGGATTACCGGGGTTGATGTAGTGGGCCTTGCCTGAGAGGGCGTTGGCGTTTTGGTAGTCCAGGAATTTGTGCTTGTCGAAGCAAAGAAGTAGCTGGGAGACGTTGCTGACATTGATCTTGTAGCGCTCTTTCAGCTTTTTGGCGATAATCTCCGGAACGGTAGTCATCTGGAAGATGCCGTCGCCAAGTTCCTTGTATTTGCCGCCAAGATGCTTGAATGCCCGTTCAAAGAACATCCGGACGTAGATGGGCTGGAGGCGCTTTTCGTCTGAGTCTTCTTTCAGGCGATGTGCATCGGCGAAGTCCACGGTGCTGTGGGCAATGGCATTCTTCTGGTCCTTGATTTTCTCTCGGAAGAGATTGCGCATTGTGTCGTCATCCTGGCTGATGAACCTGTCCAGTTCTGAGGCTCGTCCGTCAAAGACGGATGAGATGATGTCGTCCAGGGATACATCTTTCAGGACATCTTGAATCACATCATACACGCGGTCGTCACCAAGGCTTTCGCGAATGACATCCATCTTTTCCAGCAACTTGGAAAGGACTTTGCCTTCCCGGGTGTTGCTGGCAACCATATTGAATACCATCACGTCGCTTTGCTGGCCGTAGCGATGGATACGTCCCATGCGCTGCTCAAGGCGGTTGGGGTTCCAGGGAATATCCCAGTTGATGAGCAAGCGGCAGAACTGGAGGTTGATGCCTTCTCCTGCGGCGTCCGTGGCAATCAGGATCTGGGCCTCATCCCGCATAAAGGCATTCTGGGCCTCACGGCGCTCATCTACATTCTTTCCGCCGTGGATGGTAGCCACTTTGTAGCCGCTGTTGCTGAGGCGCTCTGTCAGGTAGATGAGCGTATCTTTGTGCTCGGTGAAGATGACCAGTTTCTCTCCGTTAATGACGCCTTCGGAGTTGAGTAGCTGTTTGAGTTCTTGGAATTTCTTCTCTTCCTGATTCTGGACATAAAGGGTATCGGCCATGTTGTATAAGGCCTTTACCTGCTTGGCTTCCTGCTGGATTTCAACAGCGGTTTTGGCCGTCGTAAAAAGTTTGAGTTTCTTCGGGTCGGCCATAATGTTGTCCAAGGCATCACGCTCATCGTCTTCCAGCTCGTCGTAGTCGTCCATGCTGTCCAGGTCAAAATCTTCCAATTTCTGGCGTTGTTTCCAGATGTTGGGATTCTGAGTTACGAGGTCAGCCAGTCCCTGAAGGGCTGTATATCTCTTGAGGAGGGTGTTGCGGATGGCGTAGATGGAACTCACAAGGCGGCGCTGCATCACCTGCAGGGCCAGGGATACGTGTATATTCTTGCTCTCGGACGCTTCTGCCTTGCGAACGGTAAGGTACTCAGTTACTGCATCATAGAGCTTTTTCTCTTCCGGGGTAAGCTGGTAGGCAACGGTTTTGGTGTAACGCTCTTTGTAGAGCGGACGGCCTTGCCAGTCTTTCATATCTTCCTTTAGACGGCGGATGAAGTACTTGTTGATGCCGCTTTGCCCAATTTCCTGAATACGGGAGGCTGCAAGGTCCGGTGTGGCAAAGATGTCTTCATCCAGCAGTTGCATCAGGCATTTGAAGGTGTCTGCACGGCCACGATGAGGCGTTGCTGTTAGAAGTAGGATATGTTCACACTGCTTTGAGAGTGTGAGGGCGGCTTCATAGCGGTGGGACAGATAGCGTTTGGTGCCGTATTCGTAGGCGGAGAGTTTGTGGGCCTCATCGAAGATAATCATATCCCAGCTGGTGGAAGCCAGGACTTTCATTACATCCTCTTTGCAGATGAAGTCGATGGAGGCCACAATTCTGTCGTGGTCCTGGAAGATGGTCGGCTCGGAATTGAATGCTGCACGGTTGGCCAGGACGAAAGGGATGTTGAACTTGACGCCCATTTCATCTTCCTGCCATTGTTTGGTGAGGCCGCCAGGTGTAACAATCAGCACTCGCTCCACTCGCTTGCGCATAAGGAGTTCCTTGAGCAGGAGTCCCGTCATAATGGTCTTACCTGCACCGGTGTCGTCGGCCAGCAGGAAGCGGATTGAAGGCTGCGGAAGCAGGTATTTATAGACGGCTTCCACCTGATGGGGCAGAGGATCTACGACACTGCAGTTGATGGCGAAAAGCGGGTCGAACTGATAGGCGGAGTTGATGCGCTCCGCTTCGGCAAATAGGACGAATTTTTCCGGGTCACCCTTGAAATTGAATTTGCCTTCCTCGGTTAGAATCTCCAGCTTGTCCATCTGGGTGGCTTTGATGACCTTGGAGCTGGATTTCTTGGTGTTGACTCCGGTATATGATAGAGAAATGCTGGAACCGAGCTGCTGGATTTTGGTAATCACAACCGACTCGCCAGGTATCAGGTTTTTGACAATGCTGCCGACTTCTATCACGGACTGTTTGCTCCCGTTCCGCCTGGCTCGTTGGCGGGGTAATACCCATACTACGCGAAAGTGCGAGCCTCCTTTAGGTCTTGATCTCCAAGTCAGGCTCGCCAAAGCCCCGGGTACGAACAAGTTAAAGTAATAACGGCTCGCACTGCTATAGTGTGAGCCGAGGCCCATAATATAGCCAGCGCAAGCGTCTCACTTGAACTCCGGTACCCTTTGAATTGGCGATTCGACTTGGTCGGAATCAAAGCTAAACGCTTTCGGTATTTATAAATGCATTCCTAGCTGGATTGCATAGCACATTTAAGTAAAATTGATGATAGTATGGCAATAAAGTAGACAAGAGCGACATCGTATTGTCAAAATCCGCACATAGCAATGTGCCATTGGGACTCAGACTTATATGAATGTTCTATCCAAAGAGAATAACTCGCTCTAATAAAAGTGCGGCCCACCTCAAGTAGAGGTGAACCGCAACATACATCACAACAAAACTTCGTTTCGCGAAGGCTACGTAGTTTTCGCCTTCGCATAATAGTATGCCAAGATTACAAAGATGGCTATAAGCGCCTAAGGTTCTTTCGGGCAGCCAGACGCCACACCCATGCACGATCACTTTGAGCTCGCGTTTGTCTGGGGCAGTATCCAGCTCTTAACTATCTAGTAGGTATTCTTTTAGCTTGAAAGCCATAGGATCAATTGTCATTTGGTATATCCTAATATCGGGATTGCATTTGAGCGATTCTTTGATAATCTTTGCCTTTTCGGCATCGTCTATCTTCAAACCCAGATAAAGGCTTTCGAAACACTCCCTACCTAAATGTGGATATGCCCGGACTTCTCTCCAGTCTATGATTTCTTTTTTATTTTTCGGCTTATACGGCAGTCCCATCGGGGTGCAACAAGGATGATTAAGTGTTCCTGCAGGAGTCGGATCCAATAGAAGCAATCTGACTTCCTGTTCGTGCTCCCAGTCTTTTGCTTTAGTGGATAGTAGGTAATGGAAATAATCCCTTGCGTCACGAAAAAAGTCAGGTTTCTCTATAACATCCCGGTACTGAACCTCCATCTCCATGGCACCTATGTATATGCCGCATTGAATTTTGGAGAGGTACTTGCGGGCCTTTTCCATATTCAGTCCAATGCATACACCTTTGTGATTTCCGTAATACGCCCACATGGGCACGGAGTCATGAATCTTCGATAAGCTACATATCCATGCGCTGTTCCTAAGATTCTCCATGTCTGTTATCCCCTTTTCTTTTAGGAAATCTGCCGGTGGCCAATTATGCTCGTTGACTGGAGCATTAGAGAAATCAAACAAAGCAGGATGGCAGTCAAAAGGGTCATTGAGGCGGGTCGCGTTGGTGAACTGCAGATTGCTGTTATGTAGCATCATCAATCCCCCCGTCACATCAAGGTACTTGTATAACTTGACATTGCCACCCATTGGAATATCGTTTCGTTCTGCCTCCAGGTAAAAGAACTTGAACAGTTTGTATTATGCTTGTGTTGTTTAATCGCAAATATATAACAAGTTGTCCGCACAAATCCAAAAGATGGTCATAGGGCGGAATAACACAACAGCAGCCGCCTGCTGCGGGAGCAAGCGGCTACGGAAGGGTTATGAACGGTGTGTCTTTAATTGGACTCTGCCGGGGCCTCAGCG
>ODAI013524467.1_pt1 | contig 16997 bp, 14 predicted proteins | sample 1539321 | NCBI WGS metagenome assembly ODAI01 (sample SAMN02144231, study PRJEB22623) | gut metagenome | biome: sheep rumen | host: Ovis aries | place: New Zealand | reverse complement strand
GGGAGCCCCGAAGGGGCGACACACTGACAATCAGCCTTCTGCCGCCCCTACGGGGCTCCGCCGCGCAGGGGGTGCCGTCCACCGTGGGCTTGCGCCCACGGCTATATGCCGTCGCCACTACGTGGCTTCTGCGCCCTGCCGCTTTTGCCGGCTTGCGCATGCCGTGCAGCCCGATGTTTTTTGCGGATTGCAATATGTTGTTCATAGTTGCTTTGGTTGTCTTTAAATAAAATTGTCTTTCTAGTCTTTCTAGTCTTCCTTGTCTTTCTAGTCTTTCTAGTCTTTCTAGTCTTTCTAGTCTTCCTTGTCTTTCTTGTCTTTCTTGTCTTTCTTGTCTTTCTTGTCTTCAAAAAACACCCATAGAACGCCACGATTTTTGTTTTATTGCCCGCCGTCACCTACCGAAGTAGGAGAGGGGAAGAAGAGGATGCTTATAAAATACAGTGTCTCAGCCGGTTGCATGCCGGCGAAAATGGGTGTTTTTTCTGTTTTTTATCCGAAAATTTGCTTCACCAGTGCGCGGAATTCCTGGCAGGCCTCGGTGTCGGCCAGGGGCTCGAAGGCGTCGGCCAGGGCGCGGTAGCGCCAGGCGTGCTGTTCGCGGGCGGTTTCGTGGAAGCGTTGCCACAGGGCGTCGCCTATGCGGGCATAGTCGGCGGCCATGGTGCGCATGTTCGACAGTTTGTCGCCCAGGGCCACGATTTGCTCGTCGCGCGAGGCCGATTGCAGTCGGCGCAGGGCCTCCTCTTTGCGCCGGCGCCAGCTGGAGATGTGGTCCATGCCGCTGATTTCCACGTCGCTTTCCGACTCGACGAGCGACGCCACGCGTTCGCCGAACTCGCGGACCAGGTCCTGGCGCGTGGTGGGGGTGTCCTCGAGCACGTCGTGCAGCACGGCGGCGGCCAGTATCTCCTGGTCGTCGGTGATGCCGGCCACGATGTTGAGGGCCTCCAGCGGGTGGAGGATATAGGGGTAGTTTTTTCCTTTGCGGGCGGTGCCTGCGTGGGCGCGCACGGCGTAGATGATGGCTCGGTCGAGTAGGTCGGTGTTCATTGTTGCATAAATGGCAATGTGGCGGCGCGGTGCACGATGGCTTCAGCCAGTGCGGTGTTGCCGGTGTTGCGGCCGAGGGTGTTGAGGATGAGTGTGATGGCTGCGGTGCCGCCACCGTTTTTCAGTGCGTGGACGAGGCACAGGTTGTGGAGGCCCACGCTCTCGGAGAGGATGTCCAGGTCGGTGACTCCCAGTTCGGTGACGGCCATCAGGTAGGCGTCGTCGGATTCCAGTTCGAGGAGGCGTTGCACATCGCCCAGGGTTTTCATGCCCAACTGCTTGAGTATCGGCAGGTAGGGTTCGAGCGATGCGGGGAAGATTTCGGCCTGGTTGACGGCGGCGATGCGTCGGTTGAGGCGTTCGAAGGGTTTGGTTTCGAGGTAGCTGTGCCAGCTGTCGGTGGTGAGTTCCACCTCGTCCAGGCGGCCGTTGGCCACGAGCGACAGCATCTGCCGGCGGTAGTCGGCCATGGAGGTGCGCAGGCGGCTGAACTCGTCGTCGATCAGTTCCAGCATGCCCGCGATGCGGCTGAACTGGCGCAGGTAGTAGCGCGGTAGCTGGACGTCGCTTTTGTAGCCGGTGTCGTGGTTGATGGTGGCCCACAGGTGCTGCAGCACTGTCCGCATCTGCACCTCGAAGGGTATGGCGCACAGCTCGTCGGGTGCTGTGCCGTGGGGCAGGCGGCAGATGTAGTGCAGCGAGTTGTAGCCGAAGCTGTCCAGCTCGTGCAGCTTGCGTTTGTCGACCGAGTTGACCCAGTCCACCTCGAATTGCTGTGCCACCATGGCTGCCACCTTGTCCACATCGTCGGTGTAGAACGTGATGACACGCACGCCCAGCAGGTCGGTGATGTCGCCTATGTCGCTGTATTTGCTCCCTTTGCGTTCCAGCTTGCCGGTCAGCGAGCGTTCGGTTTTGATGCGGCTTTCGAGGGTGCTGAAGTCCACGCCCTGCTGTTGCAGCGCGCGACCGATCATCCCTTCCACCCGCGAGCGCAGCTCTTTGAGCCGGGGCAGCCGCTCGCGGTACTGCTCGAGCAGCCTCTCTCTATGGGCATCCATCCTAGCGGAACTCGAAGAGGTTGGTGAAACCCGTCATATTGAACACGTTGCGTATGTCGTCGTTCATGCCGGTGATGTAGACGTGGCTCCCTTTGGCCTTGGCGGCTTTGAGCACGCCGAGGAAGATGCGCAGGCCGCTGGAGGAGATGTATTCCAGGGCGTTGCAGTCGAGCACAATGTTTTTGCCGGCGCAGTCGGCCAGGGCGGCCAGTTCCTTCTCGGTCTGCGGGGCGGCGGCGGTGTCGAGGCGGCCTTCGAATTGGGCCACCAGCTCGTTGTTCTGTTCTTTGATGATTGTATTCATATCTTTGATTGTTTGATTGTTTGATTGCTTGATTGTTTGAGTATTCATGCATTCATGTAATCAAACAATCAGGCAATCAGACGTTGTTTATATTTTCTTCTTGAGGGTTAGTATGTTTTGATTGTCTTTTCTTTCGTATAGCACCTCGTCCATCAGTTGGCGCACCAGCATGATGCCCAGTCCGCCGATGGGGCGGTCTTCGGCTGCCAGCGTGATGTCGGGGTCGCTCTTGGCCGTGGGGTCGAAGGGGGTACCTCTGTCGGTGATGGTGAAGGTGAGCATCCCCTTGGACTTGCAGGCCGTGATGTTGATATCGCCCTGTGTGCCGGCGGGGTAGGCGTAGTTCATCACGTTCACCACCGCCTCCTCCATGGCCAGGTTGAGGCTCATGGTGGTGGAGGGGTTGAGGCCGATGCTTTCGGCCACCTCCTCGACGAAGGCTGCCAGCTGGGGTACCTGCTGCACGTCGTTCTGCAGGGTGATGCTCCGCCCTCCGCCCTCCGACTTCCGGCCTTCGTTCTCCTCGATGGAGTGTACAAACTGGATGGCCAGCATGGTGAGGTCGTCGCTCGGTTCGGCGCCGGCCACGAAGGTGTGCACCGCCTCGGTCATGCCGTCGACGACGGCATGCGGCATGTGTCCGAGGCTGCGCAGACGTTCCATCATGCGCTCCTCGCCGAACTGGCCGTGCACCGCGTTCTCGGCCTCGGTCAGGCCGTCGGTGTAGAGGAAGAGCAGGTCGCCGGATTCCATCCGGCCCTCCTGCAGGGTGTAGTCCCAAGCCGGCATCAGGCCCACGGGTATGTTCGAGTCCTGCTCGATGAAGCGGGCCTCGCTGCCGATGAGCACCGGTGGGTTGTGGCCCGCGTTGCTGTAGAGCACGCGGCCTGTGTGCAGGTCGAGCACGCCGATGAAGAGGGTGACGAACATCGAGCTCTCGTTCATTTCCGACATGGCGTTGTTCATCTGCTTCATGACGCGCTCGGGGCTGTCCTCGTGCGACGACACGGTGCGGAACAGGCTCCGCGTGACGGCCATCACCAGCGATGCCGGCACACCCTTGCCGCTCACGTCGCCCACGCAGAAGAAGAGCTTCTCGTCACGGATATAGAAGTCGTAGAGGTCGCCGCCCACCTCCTTGGCGGGCACCAGGGTGCCGGCCATGGTCACCTCGTCGCGGTCGGGGGAGGGGGGGAAGGTCTTGGGCAGCATGCCCATCTGTATGCCGCTGGCGATGCGCAGCTCGCCGCCGATGCGCTCCTTCTCGGCGTTGACGGCCTGCAGTTTCTTGAAGCCTCGCATCGTACGCCACATGATGTACATCAAAAATGCGAATCCAACCAGTGTGAGTATCAGCAGGATGCGACCCACGGAGCGGACGCCTTGGTAGATTTCCTTGTCGGGGTAGATGATGGCCATCGACCATCCGGTGTTGCCTTCGACGGGGGCATAGAAGATATAGCTCTTCTCGCCGTCCTTGCTGTGCAGCTCGGCGTCGCCGCTGTCGCCGGCCAGCATGGCGGCGTTGACGCGGTCAATCATCGAGTCGTTGAAATAGTTGGCCACGTCGTCGAGCGTGGCGTTCATCACGCTCGTCTTGTCGGGGCTGGCGATGAGGTGGCCGGTGCGCGAGGCGAGGTAGGTGTAGGCGCTGTTCTTGGCGCCGAAGAGGTCGATGATAAAGTCGAGGGCCACATCGGAGCAGAAGGTGCCGGCGCGGCGCCCCTTGGAGTCGTAGATGGGCATGGTGTAGGAGCACACGAGGGCCTTCGAGCCTGCGTCGTCGAAGTAGGGCTCGGTCCAGTGGGCCGAGTCGATCTCGCGCGATGTCTTGTACCATTCGGCGTTGAAGTAGTCGTGCTCCTGGCTGCCGATTTGCCGGTGCACGATGTTGCCGTTCTCGTCGCGTCCGGCAAAGGGTTCAAACCAGCGGCCCTTGTCGGGGAAGTAGTTGGGTTCGAAGGCGATGGCGCATCCGGTGATGGTGGGGTTGGTGCGGATGATGGTTTCGAGCACGCCGTAGATGCCCTCGGGGTTGTCCACCGACCAGTTCAGGATGAGCTGCATATTGTTGACGGCGGTCTCCACGTTAGTCACCACATTCTGTATCTCCAGGTTGCGCACTTGTATTTCGGTGCGGGCCTGTTGCTGCACCGCTTTGCGTATGCCGTTGCGGGCGTAGAAGTATTGGATGGCTCCCGACAGCTGCACGAATATGGCCGCCGTGATGAGCAGCGCCAGGCTGCTTCGGGTCTGCAGGGAGCGGAACCACTTGCTGAATTTATTCCTCTCTTTCATATATGTATCGGATTACATTTCAAATGTCAGTTTTGTGCCCTCGGGTGTTGCTTCGGTCTGGATGTTCTTGCTCATGCCGCGGATAATCATCACCGCCAGTTCGTCCACGTCGTCGCGCTCGAAGGGTGAGATGGTTGCACCGCAGTGCAGGATGACCACCGAGGTGGTGCGGTCCAGCTCGCTGTGGTTCACCTCGATGTGTACAGGGCAGTTGTATTTCGACAGCAGCAGGAGCATCTCCTCCACCACGTGCGATATGGTGTTCATCTTTTCCGCTATGTCGAAGCGGATGCAGAAAAGGTGAATCTGCGACATCATGTCGTAGAAGTCGAAGCGGCGGCTTGTGATTTCGAACACCAGGCTTTGTATGCGTCGCACGAAGGCCTCGGTTTCGGCCATTGCGGGGTGGTTGAATATCTGCTCGGGGGTGCCGTCCTCCACTATGCGGCCGTGGTTGAGGAAGAGGGTGCGGGTGGCCACGTCGTGGGCGAAGCGCATCTTGTGGGTGACGATGAGCATGGTCATGCCCTCTTTGGCCAGCAGGCGGATGACGCCCTGCACCTCGCCCACCATGGCGGGGTCGAGGGCGGAGAGGGGTTCGTCGAAGAGGATGATGTCCGGCTTCATGGCCAGGCATCGGGCTATGGCGGTGCGTTGCTGCTGTCCGCCCGACAGGGCGGAGGGCATGGTGTGGGCTTTCTCGGCCAGGTTCACCTTCTCCAGCATCTCCATGGCCCGGGCTTCGGCCTCCTGCCGGTTCATCCCCAGCACCAGCTGCGGCGCCAGGCTGATGTTTCCCAGCACGTCGAGGTGCTGGAAGAGGCAGAACTGCTGGAACACCATCCCCATGCGCTGGTGCAGGCGGTGCTGCGGGTAGTCGGGGGTGGTGATGTCTTCGCCATCGATCAGTATGTGGCCCGAAGTGGGTGTCTCTAGCAGGTTCATCGTGCGCAGCAGGGTGCTCTTGCCGCTGCCCGAGGGGCCGATGATGCTGACCACTTCGCCACGCTCGATATGCAGATCTACGTTGTCCAGCGCCCGCAGCATCGTGCCGTCGGGCTGCTCGAATGTCTTGGTGAGGTTGCGGACGTCGATCATATACGGTTGATGTTTTTGACGATTTGGTCGAGTCCTTTGTTCAGCGCCCATGTCAGGATGAAGTAGATGACGGTGACGATAAGCAGCGGGATGAGGCTCTGTCCGCTGTCGGTGCGGATGGCTTCGGCTGCCTTGGTGATGTCCTGTATGGCCACATAGCCTACCACTGAGGTGCTCTTGGCCAGTCCTGCGGCCTGGAATTTAAATGCCGGCAAGGCGTTGTGCAGTGCCTGAGGCAGCACCACATAGCGCAGGTTCTGCATAGGGGTGAGGCCCAATGCGCGGCCGGCTTCCATCTGGCCCCGGCCCACGGTGTCGAACGACGACAGGATGAGGGCGTAGGCGAGGGTGGAGAAGTTCAGCGCAAAGGCCAGCACCGCGGCCAGGATGCCGTTGTGCCCTCCCAGCACGACGTAGAACACCACCAGCAGGAGTATCAGCACCGGGGTGCCGCGCATGATGGTGCGGTAGACCTTCGATGTCTCGCGCACCCAGCGTTTGCGGTTGAGGCTCATGGCGTAGATGCCGGCGCCCAGCAGCGTGCCCAGCGCGAGCGCCAGCACGGTGATGACCACCGTGGCACCCAAGCCCTTCAGGATGAGCATCCAGTGTTCGGGGGCAATCAGAATGTCATTGAGGCACCAAAGCATACGAGGATGGGCAGTTGGTTGACGCGCTCGAAGGTTGCGCGGTTGAAGTAGAAGATGTTCTGTCGGCTATAGACGTTGGTGGCGCTGAGGCTGAGCTCGAGGATGGAGCGAGCGCCGATGGAGAATTTGCGCTTGACGCCGAGGTCCAGGCGGTGGTAGGCCGGCAGGCGCCCTTTGTAGAGGTCGCCATAGTGGATGCTGTATTCGCCGTTTTCGCGTGTGTAGTCGGTGACGATTCCGCCGCCGAACACCAGGTTCTGGTAGATGCCCTGCGTCTGGGTGAAGGGGAATCCGCTGCCCAGCGTCCAGCGCGCGCTGAGTTCCCACTCGCGCTGCTCGCCGAGGGTGTAGCTGGCAAGGATGTTCACCGTGTGGCGACGGTCGTAGTGGGGATTGTAGGTGTAGCTCTCGTCGGTCACCGGCTTGTCGGTCATCTGGCCTGTACGTTCCACATAGCCCAGCGAGTAGGTGGCCCACAGGTAGAGGCGCTCCAGGTCGAGCGTGGCGCTGAGGTCGATACCCATGGCCGAGCCCTCCTCGATGATGTAGTCTTTCATCAGGTATTCCGACTGGCGGTAGGGGCTGTCCTCGCGGGTGTAGGTGGGGTCGGTGTCGTCATACATCTTGTTGCGGTTGGCGTTGAGCAGCTGGTCGAAGTGCTTGTAGTACACCTCGGCGTTGAGGGTGATGTGTTCGGTGAGGTCGTATTCGGCACCGATGACGAGGTGCTTGGCTTTCTGCACGCAGGAGGTCACCTCGTTGCCGAGGAAGCTGCTCGGCACATTGAGGTCGGCCGAGCCGGTGAGGAAACCGTTGAAGAGGTTGACGATGTCGTTGTCCGAGCGGGCGTCGAGGAACACCTGGCTGTAGAGGCCGCCAGCCATCTTGAAGCGCAGGTCCGGCGTGGCATTGAATTTGGCCGCCAGGCGCGGCTCGGGCGAGAGGCTGTTCATGGTGGCGTAGTAGACCAGCCGCAGGCCGGGGTCGAGCAGCCAGCGGCCGCTGTTGTATTTGTAGGTGGCAAAGATCGAGAGGTTGGTCGAGGGCTGCTGCTGGTTGATGTGCTTGCCGTATTGGTTGACGAATTTGTAGTCGGTGGTGTATCCCTCGATGCTGAGGCCGTATTTGAGCTTGTTGTTGCCGATGAAGTTGGTGATTTGCATCTGCATGTTGAAGCCGCCGATGTCGCTCTGCTTGGTCTCGGCGCTGCCGTCGTCGAGGGTGATGCTGTATTTGGAGTAGGCGATTGAGCCATCGAGGATGGCCGAGGCGCCGGGGACGAGCATGAAGTTGGTGCCCGCGCCGTAGTTCTGCCAGTGGTAGTCGGCGATGGCCTGGTAGCCCAGCACCTGGTCGTCGAAGCGGAAGCCGAAGAGGTTGATCTTCGACCCCGAACCCGAGTTGATGCTCAGCTTGCCGTAGATGTCAAGGAAGTCGAACGGCAGGCCGCCGTCCACATAGCCGTAGAGCAGGTCGGAGGTCTTGGAAAGGAACGAGTTCTTGGCCGTCACCAGGTACGAGACGGTGGACTTCGACTTGGCGCTCTCCTTCTTGATGGGGCCTTCCAGGATGAGGCTGGCGCCGAAGGTGTTGATGCCAATCTTGCCGCTGTGGCGCTTCTTGTTGCCGTCGCGCGTGGAGATGTCCATCACCGACGACATCCTCCCGCCGTATTCCGCCCCGAAGCCGCCGGTGTAGATGTCGGCATTCAGGATGACGTCGGTCTCGAAGATGGAGTAGAGGCCTATCGAGTGGAAGGGGTTGTAGACAATCATGCCGTCGAGCAGCGTGAGGTTCTGTATCATCGAGCCGCCGCGGATGTAGAGCTGGCCGCCCTGGTCGCCGGTCGAGTTGACGCCCGGCAGCACCTGCATGTACTGCGCTATGTCGGCCGTGCCGCCGATCGAGGGCATCTGCTGGATCTGCGAGGCGGTGATTTTCTCCACGCTCACCTGCGTCTGCATCTGCCGCTCCTCCTTCTTGTTGTCGGTGATTTCCACCGCCTTGAGCATCTGCGCCGCCGGCTTGAGGTGGATGGTGCGGCTGAGGGTCTTGCCGCGCTGCAGGGTGATTTGCTCCGTGAATTCCTCGTAGCCTACATACTTCACCTTCAGCGTGTAGCTCCCTTCGGGTACCTTGTTGATGAGGAAGAAACCGTTGATGTCGGTCGCGCAGCCGTGCGTCGTCCCGTCGAGCACCACATTGGCGAACGGTATCGCCTCGCCATTGCTCTCGTCAAACAGCACACCCTTCACCGTGCACTGCGCCTGGGCAAATTGAAAATTGAAAATTGAAAATTGAAAAGCCAATAGCAGATAGATGTATCGTTTCATCGTGTGAGTTTTTGTCTTTTTTGCTCTTTTTACTTCCCTCTCCCGCGGGAGAGGGGCTGGGGGTGAGGCTTCTGTTAATGTATCACTTTGAATATCAATTCCTTCATCAGTTCGCCGTCGGTCACCGAGCCGCTGTTGCGCACCCCCTTGCTCCGCAGGTCGGCGTCGTAGAGGTAGCCGATGCAGCTTGCCAGCTTGCCCAGCGGGTAGTTGGCCGCCGCCGTGGCGTAGTCCTTCACGAAGCTCGGCGCCACGCCCAGCTCCTTCGCCGCGTCGCTCTTGTTCTCCAGCTGGTGGTAGAACATCACCTTCAGAAAGTAGCCGTAGAGCACCGGCAGCATCATCTGGATGGGGTTCTTCTTCGGGTTGGCGGCGAAGTGGTTCACGATGCGGTTGCACATCACCGCGTCGCGCCGCCCGATGGCCTTCTGCAGCTCGAAGATGTTGTATTCCTTGCTGATGCCGATTTGTTGCTCCACCAGGTCCTCCGTGATCATCGCCCCGGGCTGCAGCAGGGGGTAGAGTTTGCGCAGCTCGTTGACGATCTTGCCCAGGTCGTTGCCCACCGACTCGGCGATCAGGTACGCGGCCTTCTCGCTGATGCCAAAGCCGGCCGCTCCCACCTCGGTCTTGATCCAGGCGGGCACCTGGTTGTCCCACACCTTCGGCGTCTCGTACACCACCCCCGCGGCCGCGATGGCCTTGTAGGCGGCGGTGCGCTTGTCGAGCTTCTTGTGGCGGTAGCAGAACACGATGACGCCCTTCTCCGACGGCTGCTTGAGGTAGGTGGCCAGCAGCTCCCACTGCCGGGTGTCGATGTCCTGTGCCTCCTTGACCAGCACCAGGTGTACGGGCGACATCATCGGGTAGCGCTTGGCGTCGTTCACCACTGCCGCCATGTCCACGTCGCGCCCGTACATCACCGTCAGGTCGAAATCGCGCATCGCGGCGTCGATCACCTCGTTCTCGAAGTAGTCCGACACCACGTCGATATAGTGGTTCTCCTCGCCCGTGAGCAGGTATACAGGCTTGAATTTGCCGGCCTTCAGGTCCGCAAATAGTTGTTTTTCAGTCAGTGCCATCGGTGGCGTAGTTTTTTAATAATGTACAAAAATACATTTTTTTGCCAATATGCAAAAATAATTTTTGCCCGACATGTCAAAACGACAGTTTTTTTTTACCCCCCGAAGACAATAATCCCCCCTGTCCGCGATTGTCCGCCCGGGCGGACAATCGCGGACAGGGCCGAACCATTCCCCTAGAGAACCCCTACCGTTCCCCTACCGTTCCCCTGCCGTCGACCCCCTCTCCGCTACCTGTTCCCTTTGGCGCGGTTGTGGGTGAGGCACAGCAGCTGGCAGTTCTCCTCGGTGGTGGCGCCGCCTTGGCTCCACGCCTCCACATGGTCGGCGTCCATCTCCGGCTGCAAGTGTACAAACTTTTTCCGACACGGCAAAAAATATTTTTTCTCCACCGCTTGCAAGTGTCCGGTTGGGATCACATGTCCTCCATCGAGAGCGCGAGGAGGTGGGTCTTGTAGCGCGGCAGGTGGGGCGCGAGGAGGGAGGCTTTCCTCTTCAGCGCTGCGAGGTCGATTTTGTCGGCATTGCGCTTGACTTCGGCGAGGGTGATTTGGTTGTCGAGGCGGCTGATGGCTATGAGGTCGATTTCGTTCTCGCCCTTGCGGTCCCACCAGGAGGCCACTTCGGTGACGCGTTCCTGCTCGGCATATTTCTGTCTGAAGTAGCGCTCCAGCATCAGTCCGCTGTATTGGGGATAGTCTTCGGCTATAATCTGGCGCAGCGCCGTCATGTTGCCCACGGCCAGCAGCTGGCTGCCGGAGGCGAGGAATCGGAACCAGAAGGCGAGGAAGTTGTCGTCGAGCTGCCACCTGACGTTGCGCGTGCCCGGTTTGCTCCCGTAGGGCATGTGGCGCCGGATGAGCGAGTATTCGTTCTCCAGCACCTGCATGTATTGCCCCGTGCTTTTCCCGACCACGCTGTCGATTTCTTTCTGTGTGGTCATCCCCGAGGCGATGAGCTGCAGGATTCCGAAATAGTTTGTGTATTGGCGGCCGAACTCCCCGACAAGCATCTCGGGCGCTTCGTTGAGAAACCGCGACCCCACCGAGCAGACGGCCTCCAGCATGCGTTGCTGCGTGGTCGCCCCCTGGTCCATGAGCAGGCTGACGTACATCGGCACCCCGCCCGTGACCGTGTAGAGGAAAAGCAGGTCTTCCGCGCTATAGCCGGGGTTGTGGTCGGAGAGTATCTGTTTGAGGGTGTCGATGCGGAAGTTCTTCAGCATGATTTTGTTGGTCATGCGGCCGAAAAGCGGCTCTTTGCTGCTCTCGAATATTCGTTTCATCATCGAATATACCGACCCGCAGACAATCAGGTTGATTTTCGCGCGCCGGTGGTACATGTCCCACAGATACTGCAATTGGCCGAAGAAGCTCGGGTTGACATATTCCAGCTCCTGGAATTCGTCGAGCACCAGCGTCAGCTGCTCCCTCTCGGCGAAGATGAATAGCTGCTCGATCAAGTCTTTCAGCCCCAAGTTGTTGCCGACGATTTTGATGTCGCTTTGCCGTTCGATGGCCTGTTGGAACCCCCGGCAAAGCACACCCTCGCTCGTGCGGTTGGCGAAGAGGTAGACGAAATTCTTTTCCCCTTGCCCCAGCGCATGCAGGATGAGCGAGGTCTTCCCCACACGCCGGCGACCTATGAGCACGGTCATTTTTGCCGTCTGGAACGACTGCTCGCGTATGTTTTTCAACGCTTCGATTTCCTCGGTTCTTCCATAGAATTCCATATATCAGCAGTTTAAATAATCGCCATTACCGTAATGGCGATTACAAAGATATGAAACTTTTTTCACACGGCAAAAAATATTTTTTCTCCACCGCTTGCAAGTGTCCGGTTTTCTTCGTATCTTTGCAAAACCGTTTTCCATTGGATTTTCTTTGCAACGGACTGATGGCGTGTGCCTTGGCAACTTGCACACATTGCCGAGCCGGAGGGAGCGCAGGTGCCGGCAGGCACCAACAGACGAAGAACAGACGAAGAACAGACGAAGAACAACCGAAGAGAACCCCTGCTGTTCCCCTTGTGTCTGCCTGCCGTCCATCGTGCCGCTGCCTGCCGCTCTTCTTCCGCCCCGCTCCGGCCGGGGGATGCGGGCGCCGCTTCCGCGCGTGGTGCCGCGGCCAGGCGCATTCGGCAGCCAGGGCAGATGCACGGCATCCAGCGTGTCTCTGTCGGCGCGTTTGCCCGAATTCAGAAGGGCGTCTGTATGGTGAGTGGGGGGAAGTTTCTGATTTCGTCCAGTGAGTCCAGGTCAAAATACTTCTTCCTGTCGGGGGATATCAATATCAGCCGCGGCATGGACTTGATACCGAATAGGGCGGACAACCCCTTGGCATGGTAGGTGTATGGTTCGAGGCCGTGTTTTTCCACCAGGGGGAGCAACGATCCGGCATTGGCGGCCAAGGGGTTGATCATCATGAAGCGGATGTTTTTCCGTTGCAGCATCTCGAGTATCGCGGGGTCGTCGTGCAATTGCTTCATTAGGAGGTGGCAGGGTTTGCATCCAACATACCAGAAGTAGGCCAGCACCCACCCGTGTTGCTGCTTGAAGGATGTGGTGTCGCCACGCAGCGACACAATGGGAAAGTCGACAACTTCGTTGGTCAGTTGCCTGTTCTCTGTGCTTCTCCACAGCCACGACAGGGGTGGGTTGTCCGTGTTGTTGTGCCGGGTGAAGGTGCTGTAACAGGGGTTTTCGAAGTCGGTGACGGAGTCGATATATGCCTGGTGGTTTTCGTAGGATATGCCGATGTCGTAGCGGCGTGTGCCGAATTCGTGGGCACCGTTGCCGGGATAGTCCATTGGCGATGCGACGACAAAGCGCAGTCCGCCGTGCGCCTGACTGCAATAATATTTTATGGTGCGATAGTTGGGGATGTCGAATTCCTGGGTGGTATCGTTGAAAAAATGGCTCGACATGTCATCCTTTGTCAGCACGGTATAGGCTTCTCCGTTTATCATGGTGTCTGCAATGCCGTTGAATTTCGTTGACCGGATGCTTGTGGAGAGCAGGTCGTCCTGGCGAATCAAAGGGTATATGTACTCCACCACGGAGAGGAGATACTGGAGCCTGTAGTACCGTATGCTGCGGTTGTAGTCTACGTCGGGGCCGTCGCTGAAAATCGTGAGCTCCCGGTTCATCAGGTCCACCACCTTGAGCGATTCGTCGGTAAAAGAGTACAGCACGTCGGAGTTCAGGTAGTGGACGGTTGTCGACTGCGGGCAGCGGTAGACTTTGTAGCGTCCCGTGTAGTTCGTATCATTGGAATTGGTCAGTTCGATGGAGAAAGTCCTGTATTCGTTCTGCACAACCGGGGACAAGATATGCTTCGTGTAAAATATAGATGCCCGGTTGCAGGAACAAAGGGCAAGAAGCGCCGGCAGCAGAATAATGCTTCTATAACGTAGTGTTCCAGGTGTCATCTTGTTCATTGTTCGATTTTAATTGTAATCATTTCCGGCTGCAAAGGTACAAACTTTTTCCGACACGGCATTTTTTTTCGTGTCGCTTGGATTTTATTCGTATCTTTGCAGCGCAATGTCCGCTGGTGCGGAAGCGTGCAAGTGGCGTTGCGACAGTGCTTTGAGTCTGTTTCCGCCACCGAGGTTCGCCCCCGTAATCGGGGCGACGAAGAGGGAATCGCGTGCAAATCGCGAGCTGTCGCGCAACTGTAGATCACCGCAACCAGCGTCCGGCAGGCAAGGCAAGCCATTGGGGCCTCACGCCCCGAGAAGGCGCCGTGCCGGGGGTGAAAGCCAGGAGACCTGCCCCGTGTGGTCAATGCTGTGGCAATGCTTTCGCGTCAAAGGCGGTTGTCAGCCCGTCGGTCCCCCTTGCGGCCGTCGGTCTCCTCTTTCCTTTATTATTGTTATGCGTCCGCATTGCCCCGAGGCACTGCGAACCGGTCAACTTATCAAACTATCAACTTATCAACCTCCAACATCATGAACTGGAAAGAAGAATACCGCAAGAAAATCTCGAAGCCCGCCGAGGCCATCAAGTCCATCCGCGACGGCCAGTGTGTCGTCATGGGTCATGCCGCCGCCGCGCCGCGCCTGGTGCAGCAGGCGCTGGCCGACCACTGCGAGGACTACAACGACGTCCTCATCTACCACATGACCACCCTGGGCGACAATCCCTGCTACAAGCCCCACTGCTTCGGCCACTTCCGCCATGTGAGCAACTTCCTGGCCGCCAACTCGCGCGAGGTGATCGAGCGCCGCGAGGGCGATTTCTTCCCCGCCTACTTCAAGGATGTGCCCTCGATGATCGGCAGCGACATACCGTGCGACGTGGCCGTCTTCCAGACCACGCCCCCCAACGCCGAGGGCTACTGCTCGCTCGGCGTCAGCTGCGACTACGCCAAGGCCGCCATCCGCGCCGCCAAGACCGTCATCATCGAGACCAACGAGCTGATGCCCTTCACCTACGGCGACACGCTGGTCCATGTGTCGCAAGTCGACCACATCATCCCCTGCGCCTACCGCCTGCAGGAACTGCAGCTGCCCGCCCCGGGCGAGGTGGAGCTCGCCATCGGGCGCCACTGTGCCTCGCTCGTGGTCGACGGCGCCACCCTCCAGCTCGGCATCGGCGCCATCCCCGACGCCGTCCTGCGCTCGCTCGCCGACAAGAACGACCTCGGCATCCACAGCGAGATGTTCTCCGGCGGCGTGATGGACCTCATGCGCAGCGGCGTCGTCAACGGCAGCCGCAAGACCCTCCACCGCGGCAAGGCCGTCGTCACCTTCATCATGGGCACACGCGAACTCTACGACTTCGTCGACGAGAACCCCGACGTGGAGTTCCACCCGGTCGACTATGTCAACAACCCCCTCGTCATCGCGCAGAACGACCGCATGGTCTCCATCAACTCCTGCCTCGAGGTGGACCTGCAGGGGCAGGTGGCCAGCGAGACCATCGGCATACGCCAGTACAGCGGCATCGGCGGCCAGGTGGACTTCATCCGCGGCGCCTCGCTCGCCCGCGAGGGCAAAGCCGTCATCGCCATGCCCAGCACCGCCGCCGGCGGCAAGATCTCGCGCATCAAGCCCTTCCTCACCGAAGGCGCCGCCGTCAGCACCTCGCGCAACGACGTCGACTACATCTGCACCGAATACGGCATCGCACGCCTCAAAGGGCGCACCCTCCAGCACCGCGCCGAGGACCTCATCCGCATCGCCCACCCCGACTTCCGCCCGGCCCTGGCCGAGGAATACGAGCGCCGCTTTCACACGCAGTACCGCTGATTCAATTTTTTTTCGTACTTTTGCACCGCCATTTCGGCTCCGCTTTTATGAAACAGATACTGCTCATCAACGACGTCGTGGGCTGCAGCCATGTGGGCATGGTGGCCATGCTCCCCATCCTCACCCACCAGGGCCACGCCGTCTACAACCTGCCCACCGCCCTGGTCTCCAACACGCTGGACTACGGCCGTTTCAACATCATGGAGACCACCGACTACATGCGCGGCACCCTGCCCGTCTGGCAGCAGCTGGGCTTCCGCTTCGACGCCGTGTGCACCGGCCTGATGTTCAGCGAGGAGCAGGCGCGCCTGGTGCAGGACTACTGCCGCCGCCTGCGCGACGGGGGCACGGTGGTCTACGTCGACCCCATCATGGGCGACGCTGGCCGCCTCTACAACGGCATCTCGCAGCGCCAGGTGGAGCTCATGCGCCAGATGGTCGCCGTGGCCGACCTCACCTTCCCCAACCTCACCGAGGCCTGCCTCCTGACCGGCATGCCCTACAACCCCGGCGGCATGACGTGGGACGACGCCTGCCGCATGCTCGACGCCCTGCTGGCCCTCGGCTGCCGCAGCGCCCTCGTCACCAGCGCCCGCGTCGACGGCCAACCCTGCGTCCTCGGCGCCTCTTCAAAATTCAAAATTCAAAATTCAAAATTCAAAATCCCCTACACCGAAATCCCCGCCGCCATCCACGGCACCGGCGACATCTTCTCCGCCCTCCTCGTCGGCCACCTCCAGAACGGCCTCGCCCTCCAGGAGAGCACCGCCCGCGCCATGGAGGTCGTCAGCCGCCTCATCGACCGCAACCGCCACCTCCCCGACCCCTGCCGCGGCATCCCGGTGGAGCAGTGCCTCGACCTGCTGTAGGTCGCCATTGTCCGCCCGGGCGGACAATAGCGGACAGGGCCGAACTATTCCCCTACCGTTCCCCTACCATCTCCCTACCATTCCCCTGGAAAGTGCCACCCGCGCGGTCTCTTCCTTCCATTCGTGGGTGGCATTTGCAACTGTTTGTTTATCAGTATACTGCAAAAATAATCACCAAAAATGGGGAGGGGGTCACCAAAAATGGTGAGAAAATTTTTCAAAAAGTGGCTTGGAATTGTTTTTATTTTGTATATTTGCAGCATCCATTACACACCGCATATATTGTGTATGGCACTGAAAAACAATTAAATAAACATAATATTAATCCTAAACAAAAAGGACTTTTATGACAAAAGTTAAATCACTGGCTGACCTCAAAGCCATGCGCGAAAAGCTCCAGTCGAACCTCGATGTCCGCGAGAAAGCCGAGAACCCCGAGGCCCTGGTGCAAATCAAGGTCGCTATGGCCACCTGCGGCATCGCCGCCGGCGCCAAGCAAGTTATGGAACACATGATGCAGAAAGCCGACGAGCTCAAGATCGCCGCCGTCTTCACCCAGACCGGCTGCATGGGCTACTGCCACGCCGAACCCACCCTCGAGGTGCGCGTCCCCGGCAAGGACCCCATCGTCTTCGGCCACGTCGACAACAACCGCGCCGACGAAATCCTCACCAAGTACGTCCAGAACGGCGAACTCGTCGAGGGCATCATCCCCGTCAACTACGAAACCATAGATAAATAACATCCGTTGGTATGTTGATATGTTGAGAAGTTGATAGGGTTCGCAATGCCCTGCCCGACAACGTATCAACATATAAACCTATCAACCTGTCAACAAATTGATTATGGCAAAATACAAAATGCATATCCTGATCTGCGGCGGTACCGGATGTAAGTCCAGCAACAGCCTCCAGATCATCGACAATTTCCATAAGATTCTCGCCGAGAAAGGCCTGCAGGACGACGTCCAGGTCATCAAGACCGGCTGCTTCGGCT
>ODAI013903487.1_pt1 | contig 16999 bp, 12 predicted proteins | sample 1539321 | NCBI WGS metagenome assembly ODAI01 (sample SAMN02144231, study PRJEB22623) | gut metagenome | biome: sheep rumen | host: Ovis aries | place: New Zealand | reverse complement strand
GTCGGGAGTTCATTGACAAGCAAATCACGGCAGAATGAGGAAATGAGAACCGTTGCCAGTTCGTAACCCAGATTTTTCTCAATCCTTGGAACTGCCCTTATTTACAAAAGGTTTGCGATTTTATCCAAGGTTAGCCAATAAATATAAAAAAAAACAAAAATATAGCCTTTTCCTTTATCTTTTGTCGCCGAAAATAAGTAACTTTGTGCCACAAAACCATGAGTTTTCCATTTTTCATAGCCCGTCGGCTCTACGCCAAGGAACAAGGCAAGAAAACCGTTTCGCGCCCCGCCATCCGCATTGCCACAACAGGTGTGGCAGTGGGACTCGCCGTAATGATTGTTTCCCTCAGCGTAATTTTCGGCTTCAAGAACACCGTGCGCAACAAGGTCTCCGGATTCGGCAGCCATGTACAAGTGACCAACTTCATGAGCCAACAGAGCCAAGAAGAACATCCCATTTGCATCAATGACTCCCTCATGCGACTATTGAAAAGCGTCGACGGTGTCAGCCATATACAACGATATGCCTACAAACAGGGAATTCTCAAAACTGATGAAGACTTTTTAGGCGTTATGCTAAAAGGGATCGGCCCCGAGTTCGACTCCACCTTTATCCATCAACACCTGTTGGAAGGGCACATCCCAACCTTCAGCGACCAATCCAACAGCAACCGGATGATGGTGTCAAAAACCATTGCCGACAAGCTGAAACTACGTTGCGGCGACCGTATCTTCGCCTATTTCATTGGGCCCGACAACGTCAAGACCAGAAGATTCACCATCACGGGAATCTACCAGACCAATTTCACGCGCTTCGATGAAAACATCTGCTTGGTAGACCTCTATACCACCACGAAGCTCAACAAATGGGGCGACGATCAAGTCTCAGGGGCAGAAATCATGCTCGATGGCTTCAATCACATCGGGGAAACAGCTCCCAAGATTGCCGAGAAGATCAACAAGACCACCGACCAATACGGCTCCACTTACTCTTTGGCAACCATACAAGAAGTATATCCGCAGATTTTCAGTTGGCTCGACCTGCTCGACCTCAACGTATGGATTATCCTAGGGCTCATGATTTGCGTGGCAGGCGTGACCATGACTTCCGGCCTGCTCATCATCATCCTTGAGCGCACGTCCATGATCGGCATGTTCAAGGCGTTGGGCGCAAAAAACCACAGCATCCGCCGCATTTTCCTGTGGTTCGCCGCCTTCATCATCGGGAAAGGGCTGGTTTGGGGCAATATCATTGGCATCGGCCTGTGCCTATTACAACATTTCACAGGACTAGTACACCTCGATGCCTCGACCTATTACGTCAACACCGTGCCCATCGAGTTCAACATTCCCGCCATCCTCCTGCTCAACATCGCCACCCTCCTTGCCTGCATCCTCGTCCTTATCGCCCCCAGCTACCTCATCACCTACATCCATCCGGCCAAGACCATGCATTTTGAGTAACCGCTCGCCATAAGAGACAATAAGAAAAACATGAAGTATTGAAATTCAAGACTTTACGTCTTTGACGACAAAAAAATGCACAAAAGTTTTGGAGATGTGCAAAAATGGCATTACCTTTGCACAGAAAAATAAATTTTGTGCAATGAAATCGATACCAAGTTTTAATAAGATAATCGAAGAAAGTATCATTAAGAATTGGGATGCGGATGCCCTTACCGACTATAAAGGCTGTACCTTTCAATATAAAGATGTGGCCCGCAAGATTGAGAAAATACACATCTTGTTTGAACATAGCGGTGTGGAGCGTGGCGACAAGATTGCGCTCTGTGGAAGAAACAGCTCAAATTGGGCAGTAGCTCTCTTGGCCACCCTGACCTACGGAGCCGTTGCCGTTCCTATTCTCCATGAATTTACAGCCGAACAAATTCACAATATCGTCAATCACAGCGAAGCCAAACTATTATTTGTGGGCGACGTGGTGGCCACTCAAATTGACACGACGAAAATGCCCGATTTAGAAGGCATTGTCTATTTGCCCGACACCTCGCTCGTGGTTTCCCGGACAGAAAAGCTGACGTATGCCCGCGAGCATTTGAATGAAATATTCGGACAAAAATACCCCAAATATTTCCGCACCGAGCATGTGAAATATTATACCGAACAAGACCCCGACGAACTGGCACTCATCAATTACACCAGCGGGACGACAGGCTTTTCAAAAGGTGTGATGATTCCCTATCGTGCCATGTGGAGCAACCTGAACTTCGCATTTGAAGTATTGGGAGAGCACATGCCCAGCAACTCGAAAACCATCAGCATCCTGCCCATGGCGCACATGTATGGCATGGCATTTGAATTCATTTTCGAATTCTGCCACGGCTGCCACATTTTCTTCCTCACACGCATGCCCTCACCAGCCATCATTGCACAAGCCTTTGCAGACATCAAGCCCAGCATCGTCATCGCCGTACCGCTGATCATTGAGAAAATCATCCGCAAACGCGTCTTCCCTATTATCCAGAACAACCGCATGAGGCTGCTGCTCAACATGCCCGTTATCAACAAGAAAGTCAAACAAAAGATTTGCGAGCAAGTCATCAATGCCTTCGGCGGAAATTTCTACGAAGTCATCATCGGCGGCGCAGCGTTCAACCAAGAAGTGGAGAAATTCATGAAAAGCATAGATTTCCCCGTCACCGTAGGCTATGGTGCGACGGAATGCGCCCCAATCATCACTTATGCAGACTACAAAGACTTCATCCCCGGAAGCTGTGGGAAAGCGGTTGGCAACATGGAAGTGAAAATCGCCAGCCCAGACCCGGAGAACATCCCAGGAGAGATTTATGCACGCGGGCTCAACGTCATGCTAGGCTATTACAAAAACGAGGAGGCGACCAACGAAGTGCTTGACAAAGACGGCTGGTACCACACGGGCGACTTGGGAACCATGGACAGCGAAGGCAACGTGTTCATCAAAGGGAGAAGTAAAAACATGCTGCTGGGCTCAAGCGGACAAAACATCTATCCAGAAGAAATCGAAGACAAGCTCAATTCGATGGCAATGGTCACGGAAAGCCTCATCATCCAGGAAGGTGAAAAGCTGGTGGGACTCGTCTACCCCGATTTTGAAGAAGCCAAGAACATGGGATTCACCGACACCGACCTCGAAAATATCATGGAACAGAACCGGCAGGAGCTCAACACAACATTACCGGCATACAGCCAACTCTCTTCCATCAAATTGCATAAAGAAGAGTTTGAAAAAACGCCCAAAAAAAGCATCAAGCGCTTCTTGTACCAAAATGCAGCATCCTAACACTAAAAACCGGGCGTCTCAAAACAACGAGACGACCGGTTTTTAACAATATCCCCAAACTATCCTAACACAACATCCAACACCATCATCAGCACGAAGCCCAAAGCAAAGCCAACCGTGCCAAGATTGCTATGTGCGCCGCTCGAAGCCTCAGGAATAAGTTCCTCCACCACCACATAAAGCATCGCACCAGCAGCAAAAGCCAACAAAACCGGTAAGATTGGCAACATTAATGAAGCCAAGTAAATTACAATCACCGCGCCAATGGGCTCCACCACCCCACTCAAAGTGCCTATCATGAAACTTTTGCGACGAGAATTTCCCGCCATGCGCATCGGCATTGAGACAATCGCACCCTCAGGAATGTTTTGAATGGCAATACCCAGCGACATCGCCAATGCGCCAGCCATCGGCAACTCAATACTCCCCTGCATCGCACCCGCCAAAACAATGCCCACTGCCATGCCCTCCGGCAAATTATGAATGGTGATGGACAGCGCCAGCATCACTGTCTTGGAGAGCTGGGTGCGCGGCCCCTCGGGCTGATTGTTGCCCACATGCAAGTGAGGAGTCAATTGGTCGATCAACAACAGGAATGCCATTCCCAACAAGAATCCCGATGCAACGGGGAAAATGCCTCCATACTCCATCTCCATCGCCGGAATAAGCAATGACCAAACCGAAGCTGCCACCATGACACCAGAGGCAAAGCCCAACAACAACTTCTGCAACAAAGAAGGCATCTCATGACGCATGAAAAAGACAAAAGAAGCGCCCAAAAGTGTCCCAAAAAACGGGATGAGCACACTAAAAATAACTATACTGTCCATCTTTCTGTGATTTTGCCATAAATTTAAGAATTTTACATCAAAAAATGATGTCACAATCGATTTTTCTGTACTAAAAAATGCATTTTCATAAGAACAAGTTAGCCTAAATATGAGAAACCGCAACATCAAGAACCTCATCAGGACTGAAAGCCTATGAAAAAGAGAAAGTGGTTGGTGGAAACCAGTCCCATCAAACCACTTTATCGCTCATTTAACCTTCCTACACATTATCAGGGGACATGCACCGAGGCTTTACCTGGAAACATGCTCCTTGAGAGACAATATGCGAGCTGAAACCACTCTTATGTCCTCTATCGGCCGATCGTTCTCATCGGTGGCGGCCAACTGAATCAGGTTCACGATGTCAAGACCTTTCACCACCTCTCCATATACCGTATATTGCCCGTCCAAATGCGGGGTGCCTCCTATCGTTTTATAGATTTCGCGCATCTCGGGAGAGAGTTTGGCTTTACCGCCGGTCTGCTGGTCTATCCGCAACTGCTGCTGGTCCAATTGTGCATCCGAGAAGGTACGCCCCCAGACAATGTAGAACTGGCTCATTGAGGATGCACGTTCCGGATTGACTACATCGCCCTCGCGTGCGGCAGCCAGCATGCCTCGGCGATGGTGGAATTTAGGGAAGACGATTTCTGCCGGAATTTGGTATTTCTCGGGTGCCTCGCCCAATGATTGCCCCGGCGCGGCGTGCCGGCTGGACAAGTCACCCGCCTGCACCATGAAATTGTTGATGACACGATGAAAAAGGACACCGTCATAAAGCCCTTCCCTTACCAGACGCAGGAAATTGTCACGGTGCTGCGGCGTTTCATTGAACAGTTCTACGACTATCTCTCCCTTGGAAGTGCTCAATAGCACTTGTTCACGCTTTTCTGTCTGCGAAAACAGTAAAAACGGACAAAGCAAAAAAGATGCCACTAAAAATATTTTTCTCATAAACCTTTTAGCTAAAAAAGGCGGACATTTTTGTTGTCCGCCTTATGAGATTAATAAGACTCACCTTCTTTTATTTCCTCTTTGTCGAGTTTTTTCTTATCCATTACATACCAAGCGTAGATAATGTAAGCCAGTACAAATGGTATGAAGAAGCTCACATAGGTCATCACTGTCAGTGTTGGCTCGCTACTGCAACTGTTCATGATGGTCAAGGAGGCCTGCAGGTCTGCATTTGAAGGATAGTAAGCCGTATGGTTCCATCCTGCACACAGCAGCAATACCAAGACGACCAGCACTACACCGATTCCCGCGGGCCAAATGCCTTTGGTATACGACTTGCTCATGACTGTACGGATAATGGCATATAGCAAGGAAACTACACCGATGAGGCAGACGATTGACAAATACCACATGTCAATCAAGTTGTTCAGGTATTTCATCGGCTCCATGAAGATTTCACCTGTTTCCGGATCGTAAGCATAGCCGTCTTTCAGCAACGTACGAATCAAGAATGCCAAAAACAGTATCAGAAAGGCAATGGCCGAACCCACCAGGCTAACGCTTCCGCGACTGCGAATATCCTCGTTATTAACGTTATTGATAATATATAGTGTACCCAAGATTCGTGCCAGGAAAAAGACAGAAAGCCCGAAAACAAGGTTCCACGGATCAAGCAAGGCGTCCAAACCGTTGCTGGCATTTGCCCAACGGCTAATCACGGGTTTCATGCCTTCGGTAAGGCTCATCTTATCTATCAAGAAATTTGAACCGTCAAAGAATGTTGCCACTGCACCACCCAATAAAAGCGGTCCTACAATTCCGTTGATAACTAAGCACCATTGGAATGTGCGGGTTACCGTGATATTATCTAACTTGTTCTGGAATTCATAACTTACAGCCTGTAAGACAAAAGAGAACAGGATGGTTATCCACAACCAGTATGCCCCGCCAAAACTCGTACTGTAAAATAGAGGGAAAGAGGCGAAAAATGCGCCACCGAATGTCACCAGCGTTGTAAATGTGAACTCCCACTTACGACCTGTTGAATTGACCACCAAACGACGGTCTTCTTCTGTCTTGCCTAATGAGAAAATCAAAGAGTTTGCCCCTTGCACAAACATCAGGAAGACCAAAAGTGCTCCTAACAATGAAACTAGGAACCACCAATATTGTTGCATAAATTCGTATGTCATAACTTTAAAAATTATATGTTTTACATTTAATTCTGACATCTAACGATGCTTCTTCCAACGGATTTCAGCACCTTTTGACGTCCTTTTTCAAACTCTCCTGTTAACCTTCCATTGAGGTTTCTTCAAAATCGGGTCCTTTCTTTATTTGTTTAAACAAGATGTTCAATTCCACAATAAGCAACGTGGTGAAAAGAATCAAGAAGAGGAAGAAAGTAAATGCCACATAACCACCGTTCAAGTCACTCACCGCCGCCCATGTCGGCAACATATCCTGAATGGTCCACGGCTGACGTCCAAATTCTGCGACAAGCCATCCTGCCTCACTGGCAATATAAGTCAATGGGAAGAGTGCCAATGCAACAATATGCAGCCAACGGTGTTTTACGACATCACGCTTGTAAACTAAGAATATGGCTACGATGAAGAAAAGGATCAACACCATGCCCATTCCGACCATGATGCGGAATGACCAGAAGTTGACCGGAATCGGCGGCACGAGGTCGGCAGGCTTTTCTGCATATCCATAGCCAAAATATTTGAAGTTCTCATCCAGCACTTTCTTAGCTTCGGCCTTCAGCTTGTCGTCAGTAGAATTGCGGAATTGGCTCAGCGCCTTGATGGCTTGTTTCCCTCGCTCTATTTTTTCCGCAAACGAAGGCTCTACCGTTCCGTCAGACTTGGTATAACCATTCACAATATCGTTAACGCCAGGAACATAGCCATGGAAATCCCTTGTTGCAAGGTATGACAAGAAATTGGGAATGGCAATGCGCAAAGGCGGCTGCCCTTCGGTAGCATAATCGGGTTGCTTGAACGGATTTACCCATGCCACAGCCGTTAACGACTGGTCGGTGCCTCCGTCGTATAGCGCTTCCATTGCTGCCAACTTCATCGGCTGAACCTGTGCCACCTGATAAGCGCTTTTATGACCCGTACTTGCGGTGAGCAAGGAAGCAACGAGACCTACGATAACGCCTATTTTCATACTTTCAACGGCAAACCGCTTGTTTCCTTTCTTCTTCAACATGTACCAGCTACTAATGGCTACCACAAAAATTGCACCAATAACCCAAGCCGAGGTTACCGAATGGGTGAATTTGTTGACTGCAAACGGTGAAAGTGCCACTTCAAGGAAACTTTCCACTGTCGCCATCTCACTGCGCATGGTTTCAGGATTAAAAGTGTGTCCAACCGGATATTGCATCCAAGAATTCGCCACCAAAATCCACCAAGCTGAAATCGTCGCACCAATACCTGTCAGCCAAGTAGAGGCCAAATGGAACCCTTTGGACACTTTGTTCCATCCAAAATACATCACTGCCACAAAGGTCGACTCCATGAAAAATGCAATGATGCCTTCGATGGCAAGTGGCGCACCAAAAATATCACCTACAAACCACGAATAGTTACTCCAGTTGGTACCAAACTCAAATTCAAGAATGATACCCGTGGCAACTCCCATCGCAAAGTTCACCCCGAACAGCCTTTGCCAAAACTGCGAGGTCTTTTTCCAAAACAAATCTCCTGTGCGATAATAGCACGTTTCCATAATACCCATGATGAGTGAAAGGCCGAGCGTCAAAGGCACAAACAGCCAGTGATAAATGGCTGTCAATGCAAACTGCGCGCGTGCCCAATCTACCATTGAGGTACTAACGTCTAAAAACAAATTCGTCATAGTTTTTTGATTTTATTTAAATTAATGATTAATATTTGCACGTTTTAACAATTGCCCGGAAACAAAGTCCGCCTCTTTTCCCTTGTCAGCATGCTCCTTGATATAATTAGGGAAAAAAAACAACTTCAAGACAAAAAACATAATAAACAGCTTGATGAAGATAATGAGCCAAAGGGTCTTGCCCAAAGTCATATCTCTAAACCCTTCATAATATAAATTGAAGGCACGGTTAATAAAGCTTGATTTATTCATAATTAACACCCTCTCTCAAGTTTATCTTTAGTTTCATATGTATAGTTTCTGCAAAGATAGTAAAATATTGTAAAAAGTTCAAATTTAAATATAAAATATTTTTACATGTTGTATGTTTTTCTAATTTTTTTCCGAAAATTTAAGTTTAATAGGAGCGGAAGGCATATAAAGTGAATAAAAATGCAGCCATACACTCATTTTTAGTCATTTTCAACAAAAAACCATGATGTGTCTACCCAAAAATGAGTATTGACATTCATTCAGTGTCCACTAACAGTGTCCACTAAAAACTAGCGGAGAAATTCGTAAATTGCCTAAATTTAGAGTTTTAAGGCGAAAAATTGGCAAAAAGGATTTGAATTGCCCATTGATGATGAAGATAAAGGAGGGGACTCAAGAGAAAGAGTTCTGAAGAGAAGGAATTATTGAGGAATGTGGAAAATATAAAGATAAACTCTTCTCAAGAGAATGCAAGTTGAAGTAGTGTAGGTTGACTGTGCCAACGCCAGAATTCCTCAAATTAAAGCTAAATTCGCCCAACTTAAAGTTGTTGTACACCTCGTTTCCATGCCTACATAGAGTAATGAGCTCGGCGTTATACCGAACTCATTACCCACCAGAATTAAACAATTAACGTTTTATTCTGCTTTTCGAAAACACATTTAATTTATAACTATTTTTTTGCCATTGACGATATTTATGCCTTTTTGTAATTTATCTCGACGACGACCTTGCAAATCAAAGATTTTAATTTCCTGTCTCTCCGTTTGTTCTACATTGGTTATCATTGTCGTTTCATTATTTTCAGGCGATAAAGCCGTGTATTCCGTTCCCGGGCCCGAGAGCAGCAGGTCGGTGTCGTCGCCGAGCGATGCCACGAGCGAGTAGGTGCCGTTGGCGATGGCCTCGGTGACATTGAAGTTCTTCCAATAGCTGATCCAGATGAGTTCACCCGTGTTGTCGTAGATCTTGAAGCCCACAGCACCCGAACCAGTGATGGTGATGGTGTTTCCGTTAAGCTCGAAACCGAGGTTGTCGGCCTCGTTCACGCCGTAGTGGGTGAAGAAGCCCGTGCAACCGACGTCGGCACCAGCACCTTGGTTCACCACTTTCGTACCAGCGAGTTCGGGGAAGTACTTGAGCACTTCGGCATCGGCATCAATGAGCCTTTCCTCGGCGGTTTCGTTGATGAACATCACGCTGGGAGCCTTGTTCGGATAGCTCTGCATCTCGGCCTTCCAAGCCTCCATCTGAGCGATTTCAGCAGGAACGGACTTGCGCGGAACTTTCAAGAAGAAGCTTTCATAGTCGCCGATGGTCACGACACCTTGGTCGCTGACGTTGTTATAGTTTTCAGCATAGTTGAAGAAGCCCCAAACCTTGAAGAATTCGTAGAGGTCGGTCTGCGATGCCTCACAAGCGGCCAATGCCACGCGCATATAGTCCTTTTCGATGCCAGCAGGATTTTCATTCGAATACCAGCGGTTTTGGAGGTTGCCGCGACGGTGAATGGCCTCCATCCAACGCGAGAAGAACTCGTTGTCGCCCTTCTGGCGGAAGTAGAGCCAGAGTTGGAACCACATCTTTTGGGTAAATTCTTGGATGTAGCCACCATTTTTCAGATTGTCAACCCATCCGGTTCCACCTTCCTTGTTGAAACGGCTTGCCAAGATGGTTTGAGCGCCTCTTGCGGTCTTCTTACCCCACAAGTGAGTGTAAATCTGCAACAATACTTCGTTGCTGCCTTCGCGTGTGCCAGCGAGCCAGAGCGGACGCTGGTGGAGGTGTCCAACCTCGTGCGGGAAAGCCCAACTGGTTGTCCAGTCGCCATTGCGGAACGATGTTTCACTGAAAAAGTCAGAATGTACCATACCCGGCCAGTCGATTGCTCCATAGCCAGCGCACGGATTACCACCAGACATATCACGAGTGAGCAACATCGGACGATAATAACCGTCGTTGAAACGAGAAGTCATCGCTTTTTCCTCTGCCTCGAAAACGAAGTCAATCATTTGCAAGCTCTTCGTCAGTCTTTGGGCAGGAACCATACGGTCGCGATAGCAATTGAAAATCTGATAGTTGGACTTCAAGTGGAGATACTGGTCTTTGAACATGTTCTCCTTCAGCCACATCCAGTCATTGTTCGTGTGACCACGGCTCAAATCAAACATACCATTACACATACCACCGACAATGTGAATCTTAATGTCGGGATAGTGCGAAAGCGGTTTGGTGTTGTTCGTGTTATGATAGCAGATAATCAGTTCACAATCAGAATTAGCTTTGATTACATTGTAACCCTTGTGCAGATTTGTCCGACGACCATTTTCGTAAATAGCATTGAGTTCTTCGACCCAAAGTTTTCCATCGCTGTCGGCCACATCGTCATTGACGAGGATGCAAGCGACCTCACCTGCCTTCACGCGGATTCCTATCGGCTGCGAGAGGCGACCGAAGTCATCAAAGCCGAGTTTGCCCGACCAAGCACCCGTCGCAGAATACGACTCGTAGTCGTGGATGCGGAAGTCTTCCTCAAAGTGGTTCCATTGTGCATTGTCGTTCCACTTGTTGTTCTTCACGCGCACAGCCTCTTCGCGCAGCATTTCGGGCAGATTGCTCATGGCCGAACGGAGTTGTGCATCGCTCATCGAAGCATAGTTGCTCTTCAACTGCGTGCAAGCATGGTCGGTGAAGAAGTTGGCGAGTTGACTCGTGTAGTCGTCGCCCGTAATCATACGGAGGTTGACGGCTGCAGATTCCATTTCCGTTGTCACGTTCACGGGCTCGAGCAGCCACTTCGAAGCGTCGGAACTGGCTTGCCAACCTACAACCGTGTTGTTTTGGTTGGATGCTCCGGCAGCGTGCAGCGACTTGTGCTCATTCATGTTGTTCACAACGGCAAACCAGAAAAGTTTGTTTTCACCGGAATCGGTCGTGCCAGAGTAGAAGTTGGCAGCATTGTCGCTTGTTTTCCACTGCTGGCTCTGTCCGGGCCAAGCCTGAATGTATTTGCCCGTCGCCAGATTCTTGAACGTGTAGTTGCCGTTGCTGCCAGAAATCTGCCAAATCTGAGCATAATTATTATTTCCTTTTCCTGCAATGCCGATGCCACCGCCGTTGTCGGTCATCACCTTGTTGTAGGAATTGCTTACCAGACGGTAGTAGCTGCCACTGGTGATGTTCGTCGCGTAGGTCACGGTCGGAGTAGCGGTCGGCGTTGCGTCTTCCAGATACCATTCCATGTGTGAACCTGCCATCGAACCGCGTGAACGGATGTATTCGCCATCGTCGCCGACGAAGTGGCGCAGCGAAGCCGTCGCATCGGAAAGGGCTGCCATGTCGTTGATGTAGTAATACTGCACACCATTGACGACGTTGCCTGCGTAGAGGTACATCGTTTTGGGGTTGCTGCTGGCATCAGCCGTGCTTGCCCACTTCTGCGAAGTCGGGCCGCCCGTCAGATAGGCATTCGTGGCATTCTTAATTTGGAAACCGTTGTCATCGGCGGTCAACGTCCAGAGTTGGTTGTCGTTGTTGTTGCGACCGCTTCTGCCGAGGTAACTTCCTGCATTTCTTGTAAGGGCAATGCCCGAATTGCGGTTGATAAGGCGATATTGCTTGTTGCCCACAACATTTTGCCCCTTCGAATCAACGAGCGAAGTAGCGCGCTGCTGGTTAGCGATGGGCACGGCAAACATACGGCTACCAGCATCGTTGCCACCCGTCCAGAACGCGAAGGTTCCGTTGCGGTTGTTGGCGTAAATGCTCTGGCCCTTGCGAGACAGCAAGATTCCGAGCGAATTGTTCGCGAATGTCCAATAAGTGTTGAAACCATTGGCCTCCATGTCGGCGGTTTCGGTTTCCATGTGGATAAAGGTGTTTCCACCCGTGTTACCATCGCCGTTCGGGTTGGTACTGGTCATGATTTTCGTGCTGCCAGTGGCTTGGTTGTAAATCTTATAACCCATGAACGGACTACCGACGAATGCCCACTTGAACGAGGGGGCGGCTGTCGGTTGGTCGGCCGTCGAATGAATCTTGTTCGGCGTGTTGGCATCGTAGCGGAGGAACTTGGCATTTCCGTAGTTATCGACAATGCTCAGATAGACCCAGTTGGCGTTCTCGAAATTCTCCGACGGAACGATGCGGTAGTTGGGCGTAATCTCGCAATTCACCACGAAGGTGACGTCGCCTTGCAGTTTTCCGTAAGGAATCGTGGTATATTTCACGCCTGCCGGCGGTGTCGTCAGGTCGGGATAGGCGCCGGGCTTCACCGTACGGGTCTCGCGATACCATTCGGTGTTGCCAATCTTATAAATATAGGTGACATTGACTTCAGATTGATAGATGACGGTGATGGTTTTTCCGTTGAGTGAAACATTGTAGACATATCCTTCAAGTTCTTGGGGGACGAAGTTTTCTGCGGAAATCGTGCTCAATGCGTCATAGGAAACCGCAAACTTCCCACCATTGCCCTGCGGTGTTCGCCTGAGCACATTGTCGAACGGGTGTCCATAGGTCACTTTCGGTGAAGTGGTCGAGTTGTAGCCCGTCACAACGACATTATAGACTTCATAAGGCTACTCGACAAGTTTCCAGGTCGTATTATAGTCTGCTCCTTTGGCACACTGTGCATTGTTATGCAGCATGGTGGCCGAGCGGCGCGTATAGCCGTCGAATCCAGCGTTGGAAGTGGTCTTTGGGTCGCCGAAAATCGTGTATTGACCACCTGCGTAGCCCACGAAATTGACCAATGGCGCAACGGGAGGAGTGCTCGACTGCCACGCATAGCCGCTGGAAGTGTTGTTAAGGAAGAGGAAGTTCGACGTGTCCGTGCTGTGGGTCACCGATTTGGGCGAGTTGTTCGTCCAAGTCAAGTATTTGCCGTCGAATTCAGCCTTTTGAAGACGGAAAATGGTCGAGGCCTGCGCGTCAGTTCCGTTGGCACGGAGCATATAGAGTTGCGGCGTGGTCGTCGTGCTCGAAGCGATGCCCGGAGTCGAGGTCACGGGATAGTTGCCGTTGGTACAGGCATTGTAAAGAGCGAAAAATTTCCCGTCGGCAAGCTGTTGCTCCACCGTTTCTGCCTCCACGAGCTGCCATTTCACGTCATCACGTTGTGGATGGTTCGTATAGATATACGATCCGCTTGCTTTTTCGTTGAGATTTGGCCCAAGATAACCTTTTGGGGAGGTGATATAGACATTGCCGTTGCCTGCATCGACGATATTCCATGAAGTGGCAATGCTGTTGGTTGTATTCCACGAGTTCCATGTCCCCGTCGCACATCCAAGCGTCTTATCCGAACCAGCTTTCGTTATAGTGTATCCGCTGCCGTCTTGGGCAAGGACAAATGGGGTTCCGACAGAACGGAGCGTTGTTGTATTGCTCGCTTTTCCTTCCTTATAATTGTCGTGAAGATAGAGATAGAGACCTGAATTGACATGTTTCAGCAAATATTGCCCTTCCATGCTGACATTCCATTGAGCTCGCACAACAATTGAAACAAACAATGCTACGAGCAAAAAACACCTTTTTTCCATAACATTTTACTTTTTACATTAAAAATACAATCTTCAAATCTTCTCGTTAGTAATGATAAGCCCTAAGAAGCACTATTGTTATCCCAGCTACGTTATTTATACTTTGAGATTTTTGGCAAAAAAAATCATTTTTTCACATCTGATCATTTTTTTTTAGGTTTATATACATAATTAAACATTAGCGAAATTGTTAAAAATCAGTGTTGATTCCGCTAACGACAACAAATTCATTGGTTCCAGACTTCCCTTATTTCTCGCGGCACGACTGTTCCGCCGATGCGTTCATCTTCTTATTTTGTCCTGTTTTTATACATGGCGCACATTTCCGCACAACGCTCCCCGTCGACAGCTGCCGAGACGATACCACCTGCATAGCCGGCACCTTCGCCACAGGGGAAAAGTCCCTGGATGCGCACATGCTGTAAAGTCTCTCTGTCACGCAGGATGCGCACCGGCGCGCTGGTCCGGGTTTCCGTGGCTATCAAGACCGCCTCATTTGTCAAAAAACCATGGCAATGCTTTCCGAAGGTCAGGAAACCTTCTTGCAAGCGTTTGACGATGAACGACGGCATCCAAAAATGCAATGGACTTGAAATTAAGCCTGGCGCGTAACTGCTGCGAGGCAAATCGTAGCTCAAGCGGCGGTTGACGAAGTCGGACATACGCTGTGCCGGTGCCGTCTGCCTCCGGTTGCCTTGCAGCCAACAGTCGCTTTCGAGCTGCTGTTGATAATGCATCATACGCAACACATCATCGCCCTCAACGTCCTCCGGGCGCAGTTCCACTACCATGCCGCTGTTGCTCCACTGTGTATTTCGGCCGGAGGGCGACATCCCATTGACCACTATCTGCCCGTTTTCAGTAGCCGCGGGAATGACAAAGCCGCCAGGGCACATGCAGAACGAGTAGACACCCCGCCCTTGCGACTGTGTGACAAAAGAATATTCTGCGGCAGGAAGATATTTTCCGCGTCCATTTTTATGGTGATATTGGATCTGGTCTATCAATTGCGACGGGTGTTCCAAGCGGACACCAACAGCGATGCCTTTGGCCTCCATCTCGATTTTAGCCTCCTCATACAAATATTTGTACACATCACGGGCACTGTGTCCTGTGGCAAGTATGACAGGACCTTTGAAATGCAGCTGGGCACCCGTCACCACGTCCACAGCCTCAATACCATCCACTGCATTGCTTTCATCCAGCAGCAGCCCCGTCATTTTCGTTTGAAAACGGACTTCTCCACCATGTTGAATGATGGTCTCGCGCATGTTTTCAATAATCCTGGGCAAGCAGTCGGTGCCGATATGCGGATGGACATCGGAAAGGATTGCTGTCGAGGCGCCGTGCTGGCAAAAGACGGTCAGGATTTTCTCTATATTTCCTCGTTTTTTACTGCGCGTATAAAGCTTCCCGTCCGAATAAGCGCCCGCCCCGCCCTCGCCAAAAGAATAGTTGCTCTCTGGGTCTACTTGCTGAAGTTTCGTGATGGCAGCAAGGTCTTTTTTCCGTTCACGGACGTTCTTCCCACGCTCCACGACAATGGGACGAAAGCCCAACTCCACAAGGCGCAATGCGGCAAACAGCCCGCCGGGGCCGGCTCCCACGACAACCACATGTGGTGCCGTTGAGACATCACGGTAGCAAATGGGCGTGAACACATCATCGGCGGGCTCTTCGTTGACAAAGACCCTAACCTTCAAGTTGACAAAGATGGTTCGCTGCCGGGCATCGATGCTCCGCCTCAATGTCCGCACATGCGTGATGGTGCGTGCGTCAATCCCTTTCTCACGAGCTATAAACTCCTTTATCGTTGCCTCGGAATAAGCCTGTTGAGGCAAGAGGCGGAAGTCGTATTCATAAACCATAATGACCGCATTTTGACGGCAAAATTAACAATTTATTCGCAATTTCCTCACCATATTTTCAAATTTAGAATCAAAAAGCCCTCCCATGGCACTCAGAAGCGCTTCTACAAAGGCTTTCCGGGGCATGATGAAGGAATCAACAAAAAAAAAGCACATTTTATGGAAAAACATTTACAAAAAAATGGCAGTTTTTACATATATAATTAGTAAATTTGCACCAATTCTAAAAAATTGAGACAACAGACACATGATATACATCAACTTACCCGAAGAAAAACAGCGCCGGCTGAGCTTCTACTTGGCGATGGAAGAGCATGTTGCACATGTGGTTGACGCTGACGACTGCTTTTTCATGTGGCAGGTGGAGCCAACCGTCATTTTCGGGCGCAACCAGCTCATCGAGAATGAGGTGAACATAGACTATTGCCGCAAGCACGGCATACAGATGATTCGGCGAAAGAGCGGCGGAGGCTGTGTCTATGCCGACATGAGCAACATCATGTTTTCATACGTCACCAAAGACGAAAACGTGAATTTCACTTTCAACCGCTACATCAACATGGTGGCCCTGGTTCTCCATAAGATGGGCGTGGAGGCGACGGCAAGCGGGAGGAACGACATCCTCATTGATGGTAAAAAAGTGTCGGGCAACGCCTTTTACCACATCCCAGGCCGCAGCATCGTCCATGGAACCATGCTTTATGACACGCACATGGAGCACATGGTCGGCAGCATCACGCCTACGGACGAGAAGCTGGTCAGCAAAGGTGTGCAAAGCGTCCGCCAGCACATTGCACTGCTCAAGGACTACACCGACATGAGCCTTGCAGACTTCAAGCGTTTTGTGCGGGAGAACCTCTGCCAGGAGGAAGCCACACTCACATCCGAAGATGTTAAAGCCATAGAGGAAATCGAGAAAGAATACCTCACCGAATCCTTCATCTACGGCAAGAACCCGCGCTACACCCTGACGAAAAGAGGCAGGATCGAGGGAGTGGGGGAATTCGACATTCGCCTGGAGCTCAAGAATGAAGTCATCAAAGAGATGAACATCATGGGCGACTATTTTCTCGTCGGCGACATCGATTCACGACTGCTCAAACCACTCCTTGGCGTCAAGCTCAATAGAGAAGAGCTCGGGAAAGCGCTGCCGGAGAGGCTCGACGACCTCATCCTGAACCTGGAAAAAGAAGACTTTATAAATTTAATGATTCAACAATAATAAACGTTTAAAAGTTATGGAAACAAAAAAGACTTGTCTGCATGACAAACACGTCGCACTCGGCGCACTGATGTCGCCTTTTGCCGGTTATGACATGCCGATTCAGTATTCTTCCATCATGGAAGAGCACAATGCGGTGCGCCAGGATTGCGGCGTATTCGATGTTTCCCACATGGG
>ODAI012623926.1_pt1 | contig 16999 bp, 13 predicted proteins | sample 1539321 | NCBI WGS metagenome assembly ODAI01 (sample SAMN02144231, study PRJEB22623) | gut metagenome | biome: sheep rumen | host: Ovis aries | place: New Zealand | reverse complement strand
GATCATGGAAGATGCAAATGTCTGTCCCGCGGCCAGAGCCGGATCCGTCTCCGGAGTCGCGGTTCCGGCGGCTGTAGCCGTCGTCCAGAAATTGAACATCCAGTTGTTCACATACTCGCCGCCCATCATCACGCCGAGATTCAGGGTCGGATTGACCTCTTCGCCGAAGAGATAGGACAGCTTTCCGCCGGCAATCAACGTCGGGGAGAAGCTGTATACGTCCTGTCCGAAACGGATGGTCGGATAGTTGCTGCCTGCCGCCGGATATTTCCAGATCGGATTGTACTCGAAATGCCACGCAGCATGAATCCCCCGGATATCGCCCTGCCAGATCGGAGCGTTGTCCTGAAGGAAGTCGGAGATATCTTCGATCTTATTTCTGGTGACGTCGATGCTGCCGGCGGATTTTAAGAGCTGCCAGCCGGTAATATCGGTGATGCCGCAGTTTCTCGCATCAATATCGCCCGCATAGTTCTCAAGGATCGCCCTTGTAAGCGCCACGTCATCCTCGTAACTGCCTTCCGCGATTTCCTCGAGCATCAGGGGCATGGGCAGATCGCTCGCCCATTTGAACGACGCTGCCTCGTAACTTCCGGCCGCTGCCGCCGCCGTGACGGAATCATAGACTGCCTGGGCAAAATTTGCATCCGTGATGCCCGCCGCGATAATATTGTCAACTGTGAACGCAGAAGAAATCTCAGCCCACGCCGAAGCAGCATCACCGACTGCTGCCGGTGCCGGCGCCGCCTGGACCTGTTCCTCTGCGGTCTCTTCCGCCGCCGGAATCTCTTCCGCAGCAGCTTCCTCAGCGTTCTCTTCCCCTGAAGCCTCTTCCGCGGTCTCCTCCGCTGTATCCTCCGCCGCGGTCTCCTCCGCTGTATCCTCCGCCGCCGGAATCTCTTCCGCGGTTTCCGCCGCTGCAGCTTCCGCCGCCCCGAGCGATTCAAGATCCGACTCGGTCGCAGCCTCTTCGGCTGCCGGCGCCAGAACAGTCGGAATGATGGCAGCGACCACCTCTTCCGGCATCGCTGCCGTCTCTTCCGCCTTGTCGGCTGCAGGTATCTCTGCCTCTGAAGCTGCCTCCTGCACCTCCTCCGCGGCCTCTTCCGTCTCCGCGACGGACTCCGCCGCCGACTCCGTCACGACAACTTCCGTCTCCCCGGCGGCATACGCCTGGAAGACGAAATGATTCGTGAGGAGCAGTGCAAGAAGTAATGCTGTAACCTTGCTGATCAGCTTCTTCTTTCCGTTCATGTTATCCTCCTTACTATTTCAAAAAACAGGCTGTTCTGCCCAAAAGGGCAGACTAAAACCTATTATTCTATTCTATTCTTTTAATACAGAAAGTGCAATATTTTTTATCATCTGATTGTAAAAAACATTTTACTTTTGCGCCGTTTATCGACGTTATTTTGCGAAATTTGCCTCATTCCCGGGGCATCAGGGTGCCCTCAGCCTGCCGGCCCGGCGAATACGGCGAAAATGCCGGCCGCCCGGTTCACCCGGACGGCCGGCGTCTTCAGGCCGCTCTGCCCTGATCCCCGCTGCCGGGGATGAGGGGCATTTATTTCCATTTATCGATCAGCGCGCTGAGCTGGTCAGCGAATTTCGCGAGATCCTTGTTCGTAAGGCCGCGGCTCTCGCGGATGAGCGACATGAGCCGCTTTCCGGTCTCCTCAAGCCGCACGTAAGGCGTGCGCGGAGATCCGTCTCCGGCGGGTCTCCCCTCCGCATCCTTCTTCACGTACGGGATGCCCTCGGTCACCTTCAGGAAGCGGTCCTCGCCAAGGTCGTAGACCGCCCCGGAATACGGCGCCGCCGCATCCCAGCCGAGCTTGTCCTTAAGTTCCTCCGCAAACAGGTCCGTCACCGTGTCCTCGCCGTGCACGACGAAGCACTTTTTCGGCTTTTCTTTGATGCCGCCGGCCCACTCGATCAGGCCTTCGCGGTCCGCATGTCCGGAAATGCCCGGAAGCACCGTGATCTCCGCGTTCACCGCGATATCTTCATTGAACAGCTTCACTTCCTTCACGCCGTCCACGAGCCTGCGGCCGAGCGTCCCCTCGGACTGGTAGCCGACGAACAGGATCGTCGACTCCGGCCGCCAGAGATTGTGCTTTAAATGGTGCTTGATCCGGCCCGCGTCGCACATGCCACTGGCCGAGATGATCACCTTCGGCCTCTGCTCGAAGTTGATCGCCCGGGAAGCCTCCACGGTCTCCGCAAGGCGCAGCCCGTCAAATGTCAGCGGGTTGATCCCCTTGCGCACCAGCGCAGCCGCCTCCTCGTCGTAGCATTCCACGTAATTGTCGCTGAAGACTCTGGTCGCCGCCAGCGCCATCGGGCTGTCAACGTAGACCTCGAAATCCTCGTGGCCCTCCACCAGCCTCTGCTCCTTCACCTGGCGGAAGAAATACAGCATCTCCTGCGTCCTGCCGACCGCGAAGGACGGGATCACGACGTTCCCGCCTCGGTCAAATGTGCGCTTCAGGACGTCAGCAAGCGCCGGCACATAATCGAACACCTGCTCATGGCTCCGCGTACCGTAGGTGGACTCGATAATGACGTAATCCGCCGAGTCGATCCGGCCCGGGTTTCTCAGGATCGGCTGGTTTTTATTTCCGACGTCCCCCGAGAAGACCAGTTTCACTTCCTTCCCGTCCTCCGTGAGCCAGACCTCGATGGCCGCCGAGCCCAGAAGGTGCCCGACGTCATTAAACCGGATCTTTATACCCGGCGCGATCTCATAGATCCGGCCGTAGTCGCAGTTCACAAAGAGCTTCAGGGCCGCGAGCGCGTCCTCCATCGTGTAGTAGGGCTCATAGGCCGGTTCGCCTTTACGCTTGCCCTTGCGGTTGCGCCACTCCGCCTCGAATTCCTGGATGCCTGCGGAATCCCTCAGCATGATGTCGCAGAGTTCGCAGGTTGCATTGGTCGCAAAGATCGATCCGTGAAATCCCCTCGCCGCCAGCAGCGGCAGGTTCCCCGAGTGGTCGATATGCGCGTGCGTCAGCAGAACAAAATCGATGTCGCACGGGTTTACCGGCAGGGGTTCATTTTCATAAATATTGACGCCCTGCTCCATGCCGTAATCCACGAGGATCGTCCTGCCTGCCGCCTCGATCACGTGACAGCTCCCCGTCACTTCATGGTCCGCGCCTATAAAGGTAAGTTTCATGCCGCCTCCTCCAAAATGCTCGTTGAAAAGCCCGGAAATTAGACTTATAATGATTCTGTTCATATTATATCATAAAATGAAAGGAGCCGCAGACAGTTCTGCCTAAAATATGAGAAAAATAGTCCTGACAGGCGGCGGCACCGCCGGACACGTCACACCGAACCTCGCCCTGATCCCTTCTCTCCGGGAGGAAGGCTACGAAATATACTACATCGGTTCCATCGACGGCATGGAGAAAAAGCTGGTCGAAGATTACGGGATCCCCTACTACGGGGTCCACACCGGCAAGCTCCGCCGTTATTTTGACCTGAAGAACCTCACGGATCCCCTGAAAGTTCTTCTCGGCATCCGCGAGGCGAAAAAAGTCCTCCGGCAGATCGACCCGGATATCGTCTTCTCAAAAGGCGGTTTCGTCGCCGTCCCGGTCGTCCGGGCCGCCTCAGCCCTTAACATCCCGGTCATCACCCACGAGTCCGACATGACGCCTGGTCTCGCCAACAGGCTCTGCGTGCCGATGGCCTCCGCGGGCTGCTGCACATTTCCGGAGACCATGTCCCATCTGCCCGCCGACAAGGCGGTCCTCACCGGAACGCCGATCCGCTCCGAGCTCTTTCAGGGAAATGCAGACCGCGGCTTCGCCTTCACCGGCCTTGACCGCACTAAGCCAGTCATCCTTGTGATCGGCGGTTCCCTCGGCGCCCAGGCGGTAAACGAAGCTGTAAGAAGCGCGCTCCCCGAGCTGCTTCCGAAATGGTCCGTCGTCCATCTGACCGGCAAAGGCAAGCTCGACGCTTCCTTCGAGGGGCAGGAGGGCTACCGCCAGTACGAGTACATCAAGGAGGAACTGCCGGACCTCTTCGCGATGGCCGATGTGGTCATCTCCCGGGCCGGCGCCAATGCGATCTGCGAGATTCAGGCGCTTGCAAAGCCCAACATCCTGATCCCGTTGCCGGCGAAGGCGAGCCGGGGCGACCAGCTCCTGAACGCCGAGAGCTTCCGGAAACAGGGCTTTTCCGTCGTCCTGAAGGAAGAGACCGTCACGCCGCACGTCCTGGCCTCCGCGGTCGAGGACCTCTACAATAAGCGCGATCTGTACGCAAACACCATGAAGGACAGCCCGCAGGGCGATTCCGCCCGCATGATCATCAAGCTGATCAACAACTACCGGCTGCACCGGTAAGATATAAGGAGGTAAATCATGTCAGACTGCATTTTCTGCAAGCTCGCCGGAGGCGAGATCCCGACCGCCACGCTCTACGAAGACGACGATTTCCGCATCATTCTGGATGCCGGCCCGGCCACAAAAGGCCATTGCCTCATCCTGCCGAAGGCGCATTACGCCAATATCTATGAGCTTCCGGACGAGCTCGCCGCAAAGGCCTTCGTCCTCGCGAAGAAGACCGCCACGCGCCTCACAAAGGCTCTCGGCTGCGACGGCTTCAACATCGTCCAGAACAACGGCGCGGCCGCCGGCCAGACAGTGTTCCATTTCCACATGCACCTGATCCCGCGCTGGGAGAACGACGGCCAGCACATCCTCTGGAAACCCGGGAAGCTCACGGACGAGGCGAAGGATGAGATCCTTCGGAAGTTCGCGGAGGCGAAGTGATTGAATTCCCATCAGGGACGGTTCCTGGGAGGCCGCCGAAGGCGGCCGGTGGGAACCGTCCCCAAATACTTGTGGGAACCATCCCCAAAGATCAGGGACGGTTCCTGGGAGGCCGCCGAAGGCGGCCGGTGGGAACCGTCCCCCAAATACTTGTGGGAACCATCCCCAAAGATCAGGGACGGTTCTTGAAAAAACGCGGATCAGCTGATCCGCGTTTTTCCTTAGAACCGTCCCCGGCAGGCTCACCCGCCCGTTCGAAACACAAACCCCGCATCCGCGAACCGCACCCTGTCCCCGTCCGCAAGCGGCGTCCCGCCTGCCGCGGTGATCTTCCCATTGACATAAGTCCCGTTACGGCTGTTCAGGTCCTCCAGAAACCAGCCGTTCTCCCGCCGGATGACCCTCGCATGGATCCGGCTGACCACCGGCGAGGGGATCACCGCGTCCACCGCGTCCGCGAGCTTGCCGATGCGCGTCTCAGCGCCGGACAGTCGTATCTCCTTAAAGCCGGCCGCGGCATCCTCCGGGATCAGCCGGGCCATCCGCCCGTTCCGGTCGGAAACCCCGGACAGGATCCTGGTCTCCGGACCGCCGTCCTCCGCGGAAGGCGGGACAAACAGGTCTTCAAGATACCGGTCCGGGGAGGCATTTTCCGGGATCGCGTAAAGATCCGAAAACCGGTCCGGAAATGCCTCCTCCGGCCCTCCCTCACCCGAATCAGACTCCTGCGCCGGCCCGGCGCTCTTTTTTTTCTTTCTGAGCCGGAGAATCAGTACCAGGGCTGCCAGAACACCCGCGGCAGGTATGAGACAGAGGGCCGCGCCCGCCGGATAAGCAGGAAGAAGCGTCCTCGCCGCATAGATCAGCAGCGCGAGACAGAATACACCTCCGGCGACAGCCGCCGCATAGAGCCCGGAGCGCCTCATAAGGCTCCCTTTTTCTGCATCCGGAGTCTCTCTTCGCAAAGCAGGCTCTTCCTTTTCCGGCCTCGCTTCAAAAATGTCATCCTCCGGCCGAAACGACTCCGGGGTGCCTCCCGCATAGAGGTCTTCCGACGGCGGACAGTCATTTTCGGCGGAGATGAGGTCCAGAAGGGATGTTATATTTCTCGTCGGCGCGTCAAGCTCATGGCTGAAACGATAAGCGAGAAGTATGGCCTCATGGTCATCTTCCGGGATATTTTCAAGGAAGAAACCAGCCAGTTCTTTCAGGCTTTCGAAGAAATCCCCCGTGAATCCGGCATCGTAGACCAGGCCGGTTTCCTTTGCCGCCGCATCGAGGAACACATACTCCGGCCGAAGCACAAAATGTCCCGGGTCGAGCAGATATTCCTCGAGATTCTCAGCCGCGGTGAGGATTCCTGCCAGGATCGTTCGCAGGAAATCCGCCGAGATCCTGCGCTTTCCGAGAAAAACCTTAAGGCTCTGTCGGCTCGTCACGTCGAAGAGAAGCACGGTTTTCCCGTCCAGATGCTCCGCCCGGCAGTCAAGCAGCCCGGAGATCCGGTTGGCCGCCAGGATATTCCGGCCGTAGGCTCCCGCCTCTCCGCCGGCCGGAACCGCAATATAAGTGTGATTCAGGATCCTCTTTACCGCATATGCCATCATTCTCCCTTTCCCGCAAGCGCTTTTGCCGCCTTCACATTCCGGATCGCGGCGAGAGGCCGCACCTTCTCATAGACCGCCTCCTCGGCAATCTCCCAGCTCGCCGCGTAGAAAAACGGCAGCTCCGTCCGCGAGGTATAGGCCGCCTTTCTCCGCCTGTCCGAGTCCTCAAATGACCGCTGCGGCTGCTCCGAAAAGAGCAGCTCCGCGCTCTCCGTTCCGCCGCCGGCTGCCTCGACGACGCAGGCCGCTGCCAGATACGCCCGGTTGTGGACGTGCATCGTCAGATAGATTGAAGCAAGGACCGCAAACAGTATGACCGGCATGAGCAGCGAAAGCTCCACGGTCGCGGATCCGTCCGCCAGTTTCTTCATGTCACCCTCCCGTCATGATGATAAGTATGTCCGCAAGGAGCAGGAAAGGAACAAATGCAAACCGCTCCTGTCCCCGCCTCCGCCTCAGAAACATCCCTCCTGCAAAGATTCCCGCAAGGAAGAATCCCAGCAGCGCAGCGCTCCAGGCTTCCTCCGCCGTCCAGAAAAATCCAGCCGCCGTGAGCACGATCCCGTCTCCCATGCCGATCCCGCCCCGCGCGGGCAGAGCAAGAAGCATCAGAAGGAGGCCCGGGAGCAGCGAAACGAGGATCCCCGCCAGTCCGTCCTCCCTCAAAAGGATGCATGCGGCCGCCCCCGCCGCGCCGGCCGCGAGCGTAAAAGGCAGATGGATCTTCATACATCTTATGTCGACCAGGCTGTTGATCAGCAGCAGGACAAGCGCCGCCGCCCCTGCAATTGAACGCTCCATTCCATTCACCTAGGCCGCCGCATCCGCCGCGTCCCGTGCGGCGCAGCGCGCGCATATGGGCAGACTCCCGCACTCCTCCGCGGTCACCGTGCGGACGTGCCTGGTCAGGCTTCCGTACCTCGTGGAAGGATAATAGAAGTTCCCCTGCCGCGTCACATACACCGGACCCGTCCAGTTCTCCGGAAAACCGTCGCAGGGCCTGTATCGCTCCCCCTTCTCGTTCCGGAGGCTCCCTACGGCAGAAAGCGTCGTCCGGTAGATGGTGAGATCGAGGTGTGTGCAGTCGGCATGCGTATGGTAAACCTCCGCGTTGTCCGAAAGATAGCGGGTCCCGCCTGCGCTCTCGTCCGCCGGATCACTTCCGGTTTTGTAGCCCGAAAATGCCCTCACTCTGGCCCGCACCGCGATCTTCAGGTCCGGCACGGGCATCGCCGAGAACGGAAACCGGTATGTCACGATCTCCGGAAGGTCGATATACAGGTCGCCCCCCGGCCCCATGGACGCTGCCGCCGCGGCTTTACGGGCCCGGTTTGAGAGGGATAAGGTCCGGTCCGTCTCGAGGCGGACAGCGTACATGAAGGACAACAGGGTCAGAACGGCGAAGAGAAAGACCGGCAGCGCCAGCGCGCATTCGACTGTCATCGAGCCGTCCGGATATGCCTTTTCATGGCAGGATAATCTTGCCGCACCATATCTCCTTTTATATTTGCATTCTGCATGAAAAGGCATACCCCGACCTCCCGTCACAAATCGTCGTAGGAGAGCGTCCTCTCTTCCGAAAATGAAACCCTCCCCTCGCAAAACACCTCTGCCTCAAAGGTTACGGCTCCCAGCATGTGGTCGATCCGGAAATTCTCCCGTCCGGCCGTCCGAAGGCGGGCTTCCGCCGCCGCAAGGCTCCGCCCGACGGTCCGGCTCCGCCCGGCGAGGAGCAGAAATCCGCGCAGGTAGTCCCGGTAGGACATGCCGCCCGGCACATCCCGCGCCAGCACATCCAGCCCGCCCGGCGCAAGCATCGAGGGGATCGCCGCAAGCGGGACCTGCCAGGTCTCCGCCGTCTTCACGGCAGGCACTTTCCTGCCCATGAGCAGCGCACGCACGTCCACCAGGCTCTCGCAGAAGGCCCAGCCTGCCGAGAGGATGAGCCGCACGAGCGGCTCCGCCTCCGGCAGCAGAAGCAGGGCTGCGATCGAGGCGGACGCCGCCGTTATCTCCGCCTGTTTGCCGCTGTCGGCGAGGATCGAGGCCGTGTTCGCCGCCTCGCGGACGAGGAGGAGCTTTCTTACGACCTTTTCCAGGTTCTTCCGGTCGTTCTCCTTCCCGCCGAGCATGTATTCCGTCTCATAGTCCAGGGCCGCGTTCTCCTTCTTTGCCGTGAAATCCCCGAAATGCATGAGCAGGTACTGGCAGAAAAGCGTCCTGTCGGCGATCGAATCCAGCCCTTCGGGCAGCACGATGACACCGATCCCGTTCTCTTTCTCCCGCGTTTCGCACTCCGCCGGCAGCTCCGAGACTTTGGGGGAAACATTCTGCGGCCCTCCGGCTGCCAGGTCCGTGAGGGAGAGCTCCCGGAGCCTCTCGATGAACGGCAGCGGATTGACAAAATCCTCCGGCACCGCTTCCGCCCTGGCGTCCGCCTCGGTCCTCACCGGCACCAGGCTGCCCGCCTTCTCCTCCTCATTCTTCCTCTTCGCCTCCTCGGACTGTGAAAGCAGCCCCGCGTAGGCGTCCGGGCCGCCGGCGCTTCCCGCCTCCGTCCTGTCGGCGGCCGCCATCGCGTCATTTCCGGCGCCGACCGCCGCCGAGATGGCGGACAGGGCCAGCGTATCCTTCATAAACGCGACCGCCTGCGCGGCAAAAACGTCGCCTCCGCAGTCCGTCGCGAGCGTGAAACCGGTCATGCCGTGCCCCGTCAGCGAAACGGACAGCAGGTCTTTCCCGAACATGCGCCTCATGCCGGCTGCGGGATGCAGGTTGGCGGAGAAATCCTCCTCAAAACGGCTCGCAACCTGATCGGGACGGAAGGCTGCCGTCTCACAGCCCCCGTCTACGAAAAACACATCAAATGCATCAAACAGATCCCGGTCATACCGGGCGAGGCAGGAGAACAGCGCAAGGTCCATGGCGACGGCGCACCTGGCCCGCCCTGCCTCCGCCTTCACTGAATAGAAAGCGGCGGACAGAAGCGCCAGTATGAGCACCAGCATGAGACTTAACCAGATCGTAATGCTCCCTTCCTTCGCCTTCAACTCTCCCTCCCCGGCATTCCGGCCGGTCTCCTTCAGATCGCGTTGCTCTGAGATGAGACCTTGTTCAAAATACTCTTGACAACCTTGATCAGCTGGTCCTTGAACAGTGCGACCAGCGCGATGAGGACCAGCAGGACCAGTATGATCTCCACGGTCGTCACGCCGTCCTCCTCCTCGATGAAAGAGCGAATTTCTTCCATAGCTTTTGTCTCCCTTCATATTAGTCTTCAGAATGATCGGCGGAAAAGCCGGCTCTCCGTCTCTGACAGATTGATGATAACAATCAATCCATCGCACCCGCAATACGGGATAATTCACAAATTATCAGATGGATTTTTCTTTCAAAATGCCCATGTGAACCCAAATTGGCTGTTTTCATTTTCCCAAAAAGAGGGTACAATATAGCCAGGGAGGTGATATCATGAACTCAATTCTCGCATGGGGCATCCTGCCGCCCCTCGCTCTCATCATCTATATCTGGCGGCTTGACCGCATTGAGAAGGAGCCCCCGGGACTCGTCCTTAAGGCGATGATCTTCGGAGCACTCTCCGCCATCCTTGCGATGGTGATGGAGATGGCCGGCGAGTATGTGCTCTCCTTCCTGCCGCTCTACGAGGACGACATCCTCTACATGCTTCTCTACTACTTCCTCGTCGTGGCCTTCTCCGAGGAGTTCGCGAAGCGCTTCGCCATGAAGCGCGCGGTCTGGTATAACGATAACTTCAACTTCCGGTTCGACGCGGTCGTCTACTCGGTCGCGTCCGCGCTCGGCTTCGCCGCGTTCGAAAATATCCTCTACATGCTCTCCTTCGGCACCGAGATCGCGCTGGCCCGCCTGATCCCGACCCACTCGATCTGCGGCCTCTTTATGGGCTACTACCTCGGCATCGCCAAGACCGCCGAGCTCGACAACGACGGGCGCACCCGCGGCCGTTTCATGAAGCTCTCCCTCCTCGTCCCGATCCTGATCCACGGGTTTTACGACTTCTGTCTGAGCACCGGGGATGATTTTCTTTCCATCCTGGTTCTGGGCTTCATTTTCGTCCTCACGATCGTCGCTTTCTTCAAGCTGAAAAAATATGCAAATGAAGACCGTCCGGTCTGACAACAAAACAAACAAAATGCGGAGCCCGCGCCCCGCATTTTTTTATGCTTAAAAATGCTTCCGTACTTGCATTTTCAGACTATCTCCGCTATGATGTTTCCCGTAAACGAGGTAATGCCCCGCCAATTTCAGGAGATATTATTATGAAAGACCGCAAAATCTACTGCCTTAACAACATCAGCCCCGTCGGTACCGCGCGTTTCCGCGACGGCTACACCCTCGTCGATTCACCCGAGGAGGCCGCCGGCATCCTGGTCCGCTCCGCCGACATGAAGGAAATGCAATTCCCCGCCGAACTCCGCGCGATCGCCCGTGCCGGCGCCGGCACCAACAACATCCCGATCGAGCGCTGCTCCGAGGAGGGCATCGTCGTCTTCAACACCCCGGGCGCAAACGCGAACGCCGTGAAGGAGCTGGTCATCGCTGGCCTCATCCTGGCCGCCCGCGACGTCGTCGGAGGCGCCGACTGGGTCCGCGCCAATGCGGAGGACGAGAATATCAAGAAGGACGCCGAGAAGGCCAAGAAGGCTTTCGCCGGCAACGAGATCAAGGGCAAGACGCTCGGCGTCATCGGCCTCGGCGCGATCGGCGCCCAGGTCGCCAACACAGCCCTGGAGCTCGGGATGACCGTCTACGGCTACGACCCGTTCCTGTCCGTCGACGCCGCCTGGAGCATCTCCCGCGAGGTTCACTACGCGGCCTCCCTCTCCGACCTCTTCGCCGTCTCGGACTTCCTGACCATCCACATCCCGTATCTCGAGTCCACGAAGCACACGATCAACCGCGAGGCCATCGCGAAAATGAAAGACGGCGTCCGCTTCCTCAACTTCGCCCGCGACGCACTGGTCGACGACGAGGCGATGGCGGAGGCCCTTGAGTCCGGCAAGATCCGCGTCTACGTGACGGATTTCCCGAACCCGGCTGTCGTGAAAATGAAAAACACCGTCATCTTCCCGCACCTCGGCGCTTCCACCGAGGAGGCTGAGGATAACTGCGCGGTGATGGCGGTCGACGAGCTCCAGAATTACCTGGACAACGGCAACATCAAAAATTCCGTGAACTTCCCGGCCGTAAACGCCGGGGTCTGCCAGACGGTCTCCCGCGTCGCGATCCTGCACCGGAACATCCCGAACATGCTCTCGCAGATCACCACCTTCTTCGGCAGGAACGGTCTCAACATTGAGAACCTTGCCTCGAAGAGCCGCGGCAGCTACGAGTACACCCTGATCGACATCTCCGCTCCGATGCCCCACGATACCGTGGAGAGGCTGAAGGCGATCGACGGGGTCCTCCGGGTGCGCAGGCTTTCCCCGAAAAACTGAACAATTTCACCTCAGGGACGGTTCCTGGGGGACGGTTCTAAGCACACAAAAAGGTTCTCGCATAGAGAACCTTTTTGTGTACAAGAACCGTCCCTGGGAACCGTCCCCATTTTATTCCTCTTTTTCTCTCCTCATCTGCTCGATAAACTCCGCCGCATCGTCCGGCGCGTCGTCGAGGTCGTCGCCCACATCCACGTTGAGCGGCTGGCGCTTAAAGAAGATATCGTACATGATCGGAATGACGTAGAGCGTCATGAAGGTCGAGTAGATCAGGCCCGCCGAGATGACGATCGCCATCCCGCGTCCCAGCTGGCTGCCCATGCCGCCGCTGAAGATCATCGAGGACATCGCCAGGATCGTCGTGAGCGCGGTCATCAGGATCGGGCGCATGCGGGTCCGGCCGGTCGCGACCAGCGCGTCGACACGCTTCATGCCGCCGATCCGGAGCTGGTTCGCGTAGTCGACGAACACGATGCCGTTGTTGACGACCGTACCCATCAGGATCAGGAAGCCCATCAGCGAGAGCATGGAGAGCTGTTCATTTGCGATGATCAGGCCCAGCATGCCGCCCGTAAAGGCCAGCGGGATCGTGAACATGACGATAAACGGCGAGAGCAGGCTCTGGAACTGCGCGACCATGACGAGGTAAATGAACAGCAGCGCCAGCGCCATCAGCTCGCTCATCTGCGTGATCATGTCGTTGATCTGCGTCGCCTCGCCCTCGATCTCGTAGCTGACGCCCTTCGGCGTCTCAAAATCCTGCAGCCTCGTGCGCAGCTCGCGCGTCAGAAGCTCCGTATTGTAACCCTCCTCCGTCCTCGCGCTGACCGTGATGTAGCGGGAGAGATTTTCCCTGCGGATGCTGCCCTGCGCGTAGGTCTCCTCGATCGTCGCGAAATCACTCAGCTTGTAGGAGGACGGCGTCTCTTCTTCCTCCTCTTCACCGGCAGACTCTTCGGTGCCGCCGCCCATCATGCTCATCATCGCGGACATATCGCCGCCGGAGCCGCCCATCGCGGACATTCCCATTGCGGAAGCCGAGTAGGAGGACGGTTTGAATTCCATATCGAGGATATTTTCCTTCGTGAGTTCCTTTGTGAGGTCCCGGATGACGACGTCCAGAGTGATCCCGTTCGAGGAGATCGAGGTCGACGTCACCGACGTCGTGAGCCTCTGGGCGATCTCCGCGTAGATCTGGGCCACCGTGAACCCGCAGGACATCGCCTTGTCCTTGTCGATCACAAGATGCAGGGTCGGCGCGGCCTCCTCGGAACCGTTCGACGCCTCGGTGAAGCCTTCCACCCCCTCGATGATCTCCATGAGCTCAAGGCTCACCTCGTTGACCGCGTCGAGATCCTCGCCGAACACATTGATGGAGAGGCCGCTCGACATCAGGGCGGTCATATCACTCATACCGCCGGTCGAGGCGGACACGTCGGCTTCCAGGTCCTCCGTCGCCGCGTTGATCGCTTCAACGAGATCGTCCACCTTGCTTGAAAATGCCCCGCTCTCCGGCGTCACATAGCACATGTAGAAGCCGTAGGAATCCGAGGATCCCCCTCCGAACGAGCCCAGGAAGCCCGCTGTGCTGGCGGAGTCCATCGCGCCGACGTTCTTCACGCCGTCCACGGCCATGATCCGGTTGATCACCTGGTCGACCATCCGGTAGGACTCCTCGCGGGTCGCGTCCTCCGGCGTCGAGATCGTCACCTGGATGTCGTCGCCGCTCATTTCCGGGAGCACCACGATACCCATCGTCACGAGCCTGACGACCGACACGACAAGCAGGACGATCGCAGCGACGAGCGTGAGCAGCTTGTGGCGGATGCACCAGCGCAGCGTGACGGAGTAGCGTTCCTGGATCAGGTCCATGATCCCGTTTTTCTTCGGCGTGACATTTTTCATGATCGTGCTCGAAGCCGCCGGCACGACGGTCATCGCGACCACAAGCGAGGCGAGCAGGCAGAAGGAAATGGAAAGCGCCATCGGCACCAGCAGCTCCCGCACCGTGCCCGTGGTGAACACCATCGGCAGGAAGACGCAGACCGTTGTGAGCGTCGAGGCGATGATCGCGCCCGACACCTGCTTCGCGCCCTGGACAGCCGCGCGCGGGGCGGGAAGTCCGCGGCCGCGGAGGCGGAAAATATTTTCAATGACGACGATCGAGTTGTCCACCAGCATGCCGATGCCGAGACCTAAGCCCGACAGCGTCATGATATTGAGCGACAGCTTCGAGAAATACATCATGACAATCGCGAAGAGCACCGACAGCGGGATCGCGATCGCGACCAGCATCGTCGGACGGAGGTCCTTCAGGAAGATCGCCAGGATAAAGATCGCGAGCAGGGCTCCGATGCCCATGCTGCGGACGATCTCGTTGATCAGCAGGGAGATATAATCGCCCTGGTCCATCAGCTTGACGACGGTCGTGCCCTCGTCATCCGCCTCAATGCGTGCGATGGCCTTCTCCGCATTCCGGGAGAGCTCGTTCGTGCCGACCGAGGAATTCTTGAAAATGGAAAGAACCACCGCCGGCTCCCCGTTCAGCTTTGCGTAGGAGAGGCCCGCGTTGTCGATCACGGTGATGTCCGCGACGTCGGAGAGGCGCACCGCGCCGATCCCGTCCATATCGACGAGCAGGACGTCCGAGATATCGTCCGAGGTCGCGAACTCGTCGCCGACCTTGAGCAGCCAGGACTCGCCGGAGGCGTCCTTGATGTAGCCCGCCGGCATGGCGAAGTTCTGGGCATAGATCATCTGCGAGAGCGTCGAGGCCGAGAGAAGCGCATCCGCGTTGGCGCTCTCAAGCGCCGTCTCTCTCGCCGACTCGTACTGGGCCTGCGCAGAGGCCAGCTGGGTCTGGGCGTCCGCCAGCTGCGTCGCCGCCGTCGAAAATGCCACCGCCGCATCAAGCTGCCCCTGCGTCAGGGCCGCCATGGCCCCCTCGAGCCCGTCCATGATCCGCGGAGCCTGGTCCATAAGCCCGGTGAGGGCTCCGACGCCGCCCTGGATCGTGCTGCTCGGGCTGGTCAGGACACCCTTCGTGTCAATCTGGGAGACCCGGCTCATGATATTGCTGACCTGCGGCACCACCGAGGCCAGGCGGTTCACCGCCTGCATCAGTGTGGAAAATGCACTGCCGTCCAGCATCCCTGCTGCCTCATCCAGCCCGTTGATCGCGTCCTGAATGTCGGCGAGCACCGTCGTGATGTCGAGCGCCTCGGCCGCGTCCTTCGCCGCGTCGTCCATCGTCTGCTGAGCGGCCTGGAGCTCTGCGAAGGCAGCATCTCGGTCTTCATTTGCCTTAAGAAGCGCCTCATAAGTCTGTGTGACCGCCTCCTCGAGACCTTCGCGCATGGTCTCGTCGGCCGCCTCTAGGTTCGAGACAGCCTGGTCATAGGCTGCCTGGGCGTCCTTCGCGGCCGCCTCAAGCGCGTCGTATTTGGTTTTGGCCGTCCCGTAGGCGGAGCGCATGTCCGCCGCGGTCGCTTCCGCGATGCCCTTGGCACTGCCGTAGGCGAAGGATAGGCCCTCGTAGAGCTTTTTGAGGCCGTCCGCGAGGCCCAGGACCTGTGTTTTCATATTCTGGGAAATCTGGGCGGTCGGGCCCTTCAGCTGCGAGAATAACCCCGAGGACAGCATTGACCCGAACTGTTTCTCCTGCGCTTCAAGCGCATTCTGGCCCTCGTCGACCTGGGATTTCGCATCGTCGAGCTGCGTCTCGGCCTCGTCGAGCTTCTTCGTGGTCTCGCGGAGGATCTTTTCGTTCAGTTCATCGATCTTCCGCTGGTTCAGGTCGACCTGCACGGTCTTGTCGACGAGACCGATCGTGGAGACCGAAGCCACACCGTTGATTCGCTCGATCGCGGGCTGGAACTCGTCGCGCACGTACTCGGAGAGTTCGTAGATGTCGTAGCCGTCCCGCTCGACCGCGATGTACATGGAAGCGATCATGTCCATGGAAAGCTCCATGATGCTCGGCGTGCCGCAGCTGTCCGGCAGCTGAGCGCGGGTCTGCTCGACCGCGCTGGACACCTTGACCATCGCGCTGTCCATATCCGTGTCGTCCTCGAACTCAAGCTGGACCATCGAAAAGTTCTCGGAGCTGACCGAGTAGACGTTTTCGATGTGGGAGATCGTGCCGAGGGCATTTTCCAGAGGCTCGCTGACCTCCAGTTCAACCTTCTCCGGGCTCGCGCCCGGGTAGGGCGTGATCACCAGAAGGTAAGGGATCGAGATATCCGGGAGCAGGTCCATCGGCATGTTCATGACCGACACGACGCCGAGCGCAATCACGGCGATCACGGCGACGAGCACGGTAAACGGTTTTCTGACGCTGAATTTTTCCATATATATATTTCTCCGAACTTCTTTCCTGAAAATGAACCCCTGCTGTCAGTCCCTCTGCTCCGCGAGGACTTCTTCCATATTATTCATAATGAGATCCCAGATCCGCAGCATATCCTGAAGATCCTGCTCCGGCATGCGCCTCAGCACTTCTCCCCAGTACGCGTGGACCTTCGCGAGCATCGCATCCGCCTTCTCCCGGCCTTCCGGCGTGACCTCGACCATCACGCTTCTCCGGTTCTCCGGGTCGAAGCTGCGGACGATGAGCCCCTTCTCCTCCAGGTGCCGGAGCGTCCGCGAGACGGCCGCCGCCTGCATGCCTGTCGTACCAAGGAGCTCGGAGACCTTGATTTTTCCGTCTTTCTTCATGCAGGCCGCCCCCAGAAGGTGCATCTCGGAACGGCAGCATGTGCCTGTGAGCTCCCAAAAATTGATACGTTTCATCCTGGAAAATGACTCCAGTATCCTGTACTCCAGATCCCCTTTTTCCATACCTGCTCCCGGATTATTTAACACTGTCAATAATTAACCTTGACGATTATAGAGCCTGTGCCATTGCCTGTCAAGGACAATGGACAAGTTGATTGAATTTTTACACAAAAAAAGGACCGGACTTATCCGATCCTCAAGAGGCGACACCCGGAATCGAACCGGGGATGAGGGTTTTGCAGACCCGCGCCTTACCGCTTGGCTATGTCGCCGTGTACAGTTTTGGTCAAATGACCCCAAGCAGGTTCGAACTGCTGTTACCGCCGTGAAAGGGCGATGTCTTAACCACTTG
>ODAI014456856.1_pt1 | contig 17000 bp, 11 predicted proteins | sample 1539321 | NCBI WGS metagenome assembly ODAI01 (sample SAMN02144231, study PRJEB22623) | gut metagenome | biome: sheep rumen | host: Ovis aries | place: New Zealand | reverse complement strand
CTTCCGGAGCGGCGATGATGCATAAGAAGCGGATGTTCTGGCAGCCGTGGGACTTCAGCTGCGAGATCGCGTCCACCGCGCTGCCGCCGGTCGCGAGCATCGGGTCAACCACGAAAACGTCTCTCTCCTCGATGTCGGCCGGGAGCTTGCAGTAATATTCGACCGGCGCAAGCGTCGACGGGTCGCGGTAAAGGCCGATGTGGCCGACCTTGGCCGACGGGATCAGGGTCTGCATGCCCGGAACCATGCCGAGGCCTGCGCGCAGGATCGGAATGATCGCCAGCTTCTTACCGGACAGCCTCTTGCCGATCGTGTGGCCCATCGGGGTCTCCACCGGATACTCCTCGAGCGCGAGATCCCTCGTCGCCTCGTAGCACTCAAGCGTCGCGATCTCGCCGACGAGCTCGCGGAAATCCTTCGTGCCGGTCTCCGTGCTGCGTAAGATACCGATCTTGTGCTGAATAAGCGGATGATCCATAATGAATGTCTTTCCCATAACTGCCTCCTTACTTGTCTCCATATTTATTCAAAACGGAAATTTTCCGTTTTATGCGTAGATCACTTCGTGGCCGGCGGCCTTTAAGAGCCGGTTCATGATCGCCTGGCCCATGCGGGGCGTAAGAAATGCCTCCGAGTAGATGACCTCCACCCCGTCGTCGTCGAACTGCCTGAGCGCGTCGAAAAGCCCGCGGGCAATGTCCTCGTCCCGGCTGATGCTGCCGAGATCCTTCACGTCGTCTGCGCGGTAGCGCCCGGCGGTCTCGTCCGAAGCCATGACGCCGGTCCGTTTTCCCTCCTGCGCCGCGGCGTCCGCAAGCGCCTGGATCTTTGATACGACCTTCTCCGGCTCGCCCTCGACGATCACGAGACGGGCTTTCGGCGCGTAATGCCGGTAGCGCATGCCCGGAGCCTTCGGGCGGACGCCCTTCTCCTCCGCCGCGTCGAGGATCCCGGGATCGATCCGGACCTCCCCGAGTATTTCGGAGAGCATCGCCAGATTGTAGTAGCCCGGCCGCAGGATCACCGGCACGTCCTCCGTGAAATCCACGATCGTGGACTCAAGCCCGATGTCCGCGTCCCCGCCGTCGATGATCATGTCGATCCTGCCGGAAAGGTCCCGGATCACATGCTCCGCCTTCGTCGTGGAAGGCCGCCCGGACAGGTTGGCCGACGGCGCGGCGATGTAGCCGCCTGCCGCCCGGATCAGGGCCGCCGCGACCGGATGGCTCGGCATCCGGACCGCCACCGTGGGCAGGCCGCCGCTCGTCTCGTCCGGCACAAGAGAGGTCTTGTTGAAGATCATCGTGAGCGGGCCCGGCCAGCAGGCACCAGCGAGTTTCAGGGCATTTTCCGGCACTTCCGCGGCGATCGGAGGAAGATGCTCCATGTCCGCGATGTGGACGATCAGGGGATTGTCGGAAGGTCTCCCCTTCGCCGCGTATATTTTCCTTGATGCATCGGCAAGCAGCGCGTTCCCTCCGAGCCCGTAGACCGTCTCGGTGGGAAATGCAACCAGCCCGCCCTCTCTCAAAATGCGCCCCGCCCGCTCGATCGCCGCCGGGTCGGGCGCATTTTTGTCAATTTTCAGTATCTCAGTCTCCATGCAGCCGTTACGCTTTCCTGTCCTCTCCCGGCAGGCGGAATGTCCCGTCCTCGCCGTAGGAATTCTTCGCGAGTTCGCTCTCGAACGCCTGGATCTTCTCCTCGCGCGTCGCCTCCTCGCTCACGGGAGCCTTGGGCTCCTCCTTCACGGGCGGCAGCTGGGCCTGGAAAGCTTCATCGAAGGCGATCGTCGCGGAAACCAGCCTGGATTCCTCGAACTCGGACTCGTCGATCTCCTCCTCGTACTCGTCATCATCGTCGTCGAAGCGGTAATCGTCGAGTTCATCGTCGTCCGAAGCGACCGCCGGGCGGTCCGTCACCTTCTCCGGCATCGCCGCGATCAGCTCCGCGATGCTGTCGCCGGAGTCGTCGAAACGCTTGCGGACCTTCCCGAAGAGCTCCGCCAGCTTCGCGATCGCGTCTTTCAGCTCGTCGTACTTCTTCTGGCCGTCCGCCAGGATCGCCTCGACCTCGGCGTCCGCCGCTCTGGCCCTCTTTTTGGCCTCCTGGTCGGCGTCCTTCAGGATCTCGACATATTTCTTGCGGCCGCCAAGGACGATCTCCTCGGCCTCCTCCTTCGCGTGGGCGACCAGCTTTCTGCTCTCCGCCTTGCCGGCCTCGATGATGTTCCGGCTCTTCTCCTCGTTGTTGGCGATCTCCTCCTCAGAGGCGGCGATGAGGCGCTGCATCTCGGCCTCCCGGGCCTCCGCCTCCGCGGCGGCATTGCGCTTCTCCTCCTCGATGTGCGCGGTGCACTCTTCCGCCTCCGCATTTGCCTTCGCGAGGATCTCGTCCGCGCGCTTGCGGGAATCGTAGACCAGCTCGCCGATCGCCTCGTATTTCTCTACATATTCCTTATATTTCGTCTCGATCTCGGCCTCGAGCTCGTCGATCTTCGCATTTCTTTTCGCGATGCGCGCGTTCAGCTCGGCGATCTCATGCTCCTTGTCGCGGATCGCCGACTCAAGCTTGCTTACGCGGTCTGCATTTTCCCGATCCTTCTCGGTAAGGTAGCTGATGACTTCATCCTTATCGAAGCCTTTTCGGGATGTTTTAAAGCTCTGCTCGTCATACATGACGTGTTTCCTCCTTGCCTTTTTGCTATCTTTAAAAAGCAGCTCAGCCGATGCTGTTGCCGCTCACGGATACCGTAAGTTCCCCGCCGGAAATGAACCCCGAAAGAAGCTCCCACACGGAATCATCCGCAAGTTCGAGCTTCCAGAAGGCGGCGCCGGCGATCTCATTTTCCCGGACGAACGCGAGACGCTCCGCCAGAGTCTCCGCCGTCTCCGGCCAGATCTCGTACTTTCCGTCCACGCCTTCCCGGTAAGCGCGGGTCATGCCCGCGTCCCCGTCGTAGGCGGTGCTCATCGCGTTCTCGGCGATGTAGGAAGCCGCCTCGGCCATGCCCATGGCGCGCGATTTCACGTTGCCGGCGGACCCGGTCGTCCACAGCCGCGAGTAGAACGGCAGGGCCGCAATCGTCTGCTCGCGGGGCACCTCCTTCAGCGTATCCCTGATGCCCCTCTCGACAAATGACATCGAAGCCGTCGGGCCTGCCTTCTCCGACCCGGCCGCGTACTCGTCGTAGCACATGACGATCACGTAATCCGCGACCCGGGCCTGCTCCGCCCGGTTAAGGTACTTCGTAAAGGTGGGCACATAATCGCAGACGGAGAGCACCAGCCCGCTGTTCCGGGCCATCACGGACATCTCCCGGATGAACTCCAGGTAGTAAGGCGCGGTGTCCGCGGACACTTTCTCGAAATCAAGACAGATCCCGTCCGCCCCGACCATGAGCAGGTTCATGACCAGGTCTGAGATTGCCTTCGACCTCGCCGTCTCGCTCCGCAGCATGGCCGTCGTCGACGCGGCGGAATTCACGGCCCCGTCGAAATCGTTGACCACCGCCCAGACGGAAAGCCCCATCCCGTGCGCAGTCCGCACGTAGGAGGCGGAGGCCAGGGAAGACATCTGCCCGCTCTCATTTTCGAGGAAGAACCAGGTCGGTGCGATCACATTGACACCCTTCATGCCCACAGCAGTGCGGTCCAGCGCGTCGTTGGCGGCCTGGGAAGTCGTCTGGTGGAACACGAGGCTCACAGGATCCTCAAGGAGGATGTGCGTGTACTCCGGCTGGGTGTACGTGTGCTCATCTTCCTTCAGCGGGTTCTCCTCCTCCAGGTATCGGTCCTCGGCGTAGCCGCGGTAGCCGTCCTCCGTGAGGACGTGGGTCCAGCCCTCGATCTTGTCGGCGGAGATATTTCCGTCCGCATCCGCGTCCAGGCTGCGGAGCGCGGTCCCGGCCGGCGCGTCGGCGATGATCGGGCTCTTGATGCCCGCCCGGTAGCGGATCACCGCGTCCTCCGCCGTCTCCGTCACCGGATAGGCGAACACGGTCTCCACGACGACGCGGTCCGGCCCGCTGTAGCTGCGCCATTCCGCCTCCGCGTACTGCCGCACGAACGTCTGGGAAATGAAAACCTCCTCCCCGTCCTTCCTCAGTATATCGCTGCTCCCGTCGATCCCGAATGACTCGATCGTCGACGGTGTCGTGATGATAAGCTTATTGTCATCCTCATCGTAAAAAAGGGACGGACAGATTTCCTCCGCGACGGCGATCGGAAGAAATGCCTCCCCGTCAAACCGTCTGCCGCTCTCCTTCGAGGTCCCGTCTTCCGTCACGATGCCGAAACGGTCTTCATTTTCAATTGCAAAATAGTCCTCGGGCTTCATCCGCTCCTTCGAAGGCGTAAAATGATCCCACACAAACCACACCGCTCCCGCCGCTGCGACGAACACTGCGATCGTCAGGACGAGAAGGACAGGCGACTTTTTCTTCTTCATAGTGCTTCCTTTTTTCAGTCTTCCCCCTATTGTACCATCAAACATTCGATTCGTAAAGAAACTAGCGCACGAAAAAAAGGCGATATATACCGCCTTCTTTGTCACAAAAAGCTCCCCGGGCGGTACACTGTCCGGTGCCGCCATGCCCGGGGAGTCTCTTTTCCCTTTGTCTGATGCAGACGCATCTCTTTTTTTACACAGTTCCCTGACCGTATTCATGACGGTTCGCAGTTCCGTGACTGCGAACATGATTCATGGGAGTCTAAAAATGTCTTTTTCTCCGCATCCCCTTCCTTTCCACACTTTTAAGGAACCTGTCTCCAGCGCGTGAGAGTTTCACATGGAGACCTTTTAACGGTGCGGCGGGCACAAGCGCGCCCGCAAGAAGCTTCTTCGGAGAATATTATGATATTTTTCAGGCAAGGCGTCAACGGAACCGGCCAAACAAGCCTATGGAGTGATACCGGAACCCGAAATCCGCCTATACAGTTATATCGGAGGATAAGATCCTGTCAGACTTTTCAGCCCTCCTCCTTCACCAGCGCGCTGAGCGAGGCGAGCGCGTTGTCGCCGGGGATGCGCTGCTCGTGCTCCGCGAAATGCGCCTCGAGCGCCTTCGACCACCTGACGGACTTCCCGTACTCGGAGAGGATGTTGCAGACCTTGTTGAAGTCCTCCGGCGTGTGACCGCTCTGGTGCACGACCAGCCGGTACTCGCCGGTCCGCCGCATCCGGTAGAGGACGTTGTTCCCGGTGTAGAGCTCCTTCAGGCTGACCGCTGCGCGGATCGCGTCGTCCAGCGATGAAAATGAAAACACCTGCACATAATCCACATCCTGCGCCTTGCCGCCCTTTTTCTTCTCCGCGGGCTCCTTCGGCGCAGTGTCCTCGCGGGCTCCGGCAGCCTCCTTCGGCTCCTCCGCGCGGCGCCGGCCGTTCGCCTTCTTCCTGGCCTCGTAGATCCGGTGGATCGTGTCGAGAATATCGTCCGCCCCGGCCATGTCCGCGATCTTCTCCTCCTCATTGGTCTGCGGCTCGGTGAAGCGGGAGAAGCGGGTGTCGAGCTCCTCCGGATCGTCCACCTTGGAGATGATGAGGACGATGCCGTCGTCCGCGAACGGGACCGCCTCGATCATGATCGGGACATTCTCCGCCTGGAACCCGAATTTCCGGTAGGCTTCCTCCATCATGTCGCGGAAGAGATTTCTCGCCTTCTCCGTGCCGTAGGCGAGCTCATGCAGGCGGATCTTGCGCTCCGCAAGGTCTGCCATCGTGAGCGTGCAGCGGATCTGGTCGTCGTTCAGTTTCTCAATCTTCATATATAAATGCCCCCGTCCTGCGGTTCTGGTTCGCTTACTGTCCAGTCTTCGCGCGGCCATGCCGCGCCTTACCGTGATTATAAACGAATCTTCGTCTCCTGTAAACAGTGGAACGCAGGGTTCTTGTTAGCTTAATCTAACCGATTGTACCCTTTTTGGCACACATAAACCTTTAGGTTTGTCTTGCCTAACGCAATAATTCGTGCATAAAATACATTGTAAGGAATACTTTTATTCTTATTTTTCAACACAATCAATAAGGAGGATACTACTATGGCATATGTTATTTCTGACGAATGCGTTTGCTGCGGCACCTGCGAGGGCGAATGCCCGGTCGGCGCTATCTCCATGGGCGATGAGCACTATGTGATCGATGCGGATGCATGCCTTGACTGCGGCACCTGCGCAGCGGCCTGCCCGACGGAAGCTATCTCCGCCGAATAATCAGCACACAAAAAAAGAGCGGACCGCTCACGCGGCCCGCTTTTTTTGTGCCTTCACCCGCTTGGGGACGGTTCTTCAACGGGTGAGGGACGGTTCTTCAACCGTTGAAGAACCGTCCCCAGGCGGTTGAAACACAAAAGAATAAAGACCGCATGGCAGGTGCGGTCTCTACTCTTTCAAAAAGGGAAGGAGTTCCGTCTCTCGACGGATAATGAAAAAGAAAAAGGTAATTGGCAATCTTGTCTTTTCTTATGTTACATAAATTAACCTAATTTTGTGAACACAGTATGTCTAACTTTGGAGCATTTTGTAAATTTTTATGATATCGCCTGGTTTCTGAGTCTGTGCACGCGGGCCGTGCTTGCACGGTAACCGCCGGGCCGCTCACCGCAGCAGCATCTTCACCGCCCAGATGAGAAGCAGGTGCCCCGGATAAAACACATAAAAGAGCCATTTGAGGCCCCTGCCGCGCTTCCCGTTGTAGCAGAGGACCGGAATGAACCCCAGAAGCCCGAACCAGTAGATCCCCTTGTTCCGGAGCAGCACATGCCAGGCCGCCGCAGCCGCATTGTTAAGGATCGGCGCCCTGCCCCGCAGCAGATAATAAATGAAAACAATCCCCATACCCAGAATAGTGTAGTCCGTCCCCAGGATGAGCGACATGACCGCAAACACAATGAGCAGCGCTGCGCCGCCCGCCGCCGCGGCCTTTGTCCCCGAAGCGGTCACCTTCTCAAACAGGATCAGCCCCAGGATCGCCCAGAAAAATGTAAACATGATGTTCTGGTGTGAAAACTCAAGCATTTTTCCGGCGGTCACAAGGTCGAAGGGGACTTCGCTCGCAAGTGCGAACAGGCCCATGCGCCTTAAATACTTCATCCGGTCGTGCGTATGCGCAAACCCTTCCGCGACGCAGAAGGCGAAAACCGGCATCGCAATCCGTCCGACGGCCTGCGTCCACACATGCTCCGGGAAAAAATTGTCTCCCACGTGTCCGATCGTCATGCACACCATCGCGATGAGCTTGAGCGTTGTTCCGTCGAGGAGCTGCCAGGGCCGCAGCTTTTTATTTTCCATAAGAACCTCCTTTATAACCAGACCGTAAAATGATTATAGCACATCTGAGAGTCGGGAAAAAGAATCATTATGACGAGGAGACAGACAGCTGGATCCTCGAGCACACCGGTTACCGGTTTGCGGTCGGCCCGAATGCAGACGAAAAAGCACTGAAAAGCGTCATGCTCACGCTGTAAAAAAGACAGAAAACGCCCCGAACCTTCCCGGTTCGGGGCATATTTTTTGCCTGCGCGCAGGCAGGTTTTCATTTTTCTTCAGTCCGCCAGGCCAAATGCCTCGTGGACAGCGTTCGCCGCACGGTCCGCATCCTTCAGGTCGACCAGGACCGTGACGCGGATCTCGGACGTGGAGATCATGTTGATGTTGATGTCCTCATTGTAGAGGGCTTCGAACATTTTCGCGGCGACGCCCGGGTTCGTCATCATGCCGGCGCCGACGATCGAGACCTTCGCAACGTCCGGACGGGACTCGACGGACTCGTACTGGAGCCGGTCCTTGTTCTGCTCGATGGCTCTCAGCGCATCGTCCATGTCGCCGTCGGAGCAGGTAAAGGAGATATCCTTGGTCCCATTGCGGCCGATCGACTGCAGGATCATGTCGATATTGATCCCCGCCTTCGCGAGAATATCAAACAGGCGGAACGCGACCCCCGGCCGGTCCTTAAGCCCGATCACGGAGACGCGGTCAGCGTCCTTGTCCAAAGCTACGCCGCTAATCAGCATTCTTTCCACTTTTGCATCCTCCTTGACAACGGTGCCTTCGCTGTAATTTAAGCTGGAGCGCACGACCAGCGTGACTCCGTATTTCTTCGCCATCTCGACCGAGCGGTTGTGCAGGACGCCTGCTCCGAGGGAGGCAAGCTCGAGCATCTCATCGTAGGTGATCTCGGACAGCTTTTTCGCATTTTTGACGATGCGCGGATCCATCGTGTAGACCCCGTCGACGTCCGTGTAGATCTCGCAGGTGTCCGCGTGAAGCGCCGCCGCGAGAGCGACCGCCGTCGTATCAGAGCCGCCGCGCCCGAGCGTCGTGTAGTCGTCGTACTTGTTGACGCCCTGGAAGCCGGTCACAATGACGATCTTCCGGTCCTCCAGCTCGTGGCGGATGCGCTCGGAATCGATCCTCTTCAGGCGGGCGGAGCCGTACTGGCTGGTGGTGTGCATGGCCACCTGGAACGCGTTCAGCGAGACAGCCCGGACGCCGAGCGAATCCATCGCCATCGCCATCATCGCGACGGAGACCTGCTCGCCGGTCGTCATCAGCATGTCAAGCTCGCGCCTGGGCGGCTTCGGGTTCACTTTGTGGGCAAGATCAATGAGTTCGTCCGTCGTTTTGCCCATGGCGGAGAGGACCACGACCACATCGTTCCCCTTCTTGTAATCTTCGACGCAGCGGATCGCCACGTTCATGATGCGCTCCGGCGATCCGACTGACGTACCGCCGAACTTCTTAACAATCAGCATGTTTCTTCTCCTTATGTCTCCGGGACCGCCTTACGCGATGCGGATCCTCTTAACCACCCTGTCGGTGGCAGCCGCTTTGAAGTCCTTTTCCGCCATGACCGGCGTCACAAACCCGAACTCATCCGGGAGATACGGAAGCCGGACCGGCGTGATCTCGCCAAATAAAGCCCTCGCCTCCTCCTCTGTTCCGGCAAAGCGCACGAAAAATGCGTGCTTCACCTCGTCGAGCGGCATAAGCTCCATCTCCTCCGCCTTCCAGTCGGAGGCCATCGTGCGGTTTAAGTGGCGGGCCGCCGAGATGACGTCGCCCGCGACCGCGCTGGCCGTCGGCAGGGAACCGGCTCCGCTCCCGTAGAAGAGCGTGTCACCGACCGCGTTGCCGTGCACGAGGATCGCGTTCAGGACGCCGTCCACGTTGTAGAGCATATTTTTGCGGCCGACCAGCATCGGGGCAACCATCGCCCAGACGCCCTCGGCGGTGTTGCCGGAGGCGGCGAGCAGGCGGATCTTCATTTTCAGGGCCTTCGCGTAGGCCATGTCAGCCGCGTCGATGGCGGTGATGCCTTCGGTGTGGACATTTTTATAGGAAATGTGCTTCCCGTAAGCCAGCGATGAGAGGATCGCGATCTTGCGGCAGGCGTCCCAGCCTTCGACGTCCGCTTCCGGGTTCCGCTCCGCATAGCCCAGCGCCTGCGCTTCCTTCAGCGCATCCGCGAACTCCCTGCCTTCGTCCATCATCTGCGTCAGGATGTAGTTGGTCGTGCCGTTCAGGATGCCGTGGACGCTGTCGATCTCGTCCGCGGTCAGCGCGGAATCCAGCACGTGGATGATCGGGATGCCGCCGCCGCAGGAAGCCTCGAAGAGGTAGTTGACGTTCTTCTCCTTCGCGATCTGGCGAAGCTCGACGCCGTGCTCGGCCACCAGCTCCTTGTTGGAGGTGCAGACCGCTTTGCCCGCAAGAAGAGCGCGCTTCGTGAAGTCGTAGGATGGACGCAGGCCGCCCATCGTCTCGACAACGATCTTAACTTCCGGATCGTTCAAAATGTCATTGAAATCATGGGTGAGCACGTCCGTGACCGGATCGCCGGGGAATTCGCGGAGATCAAGCACATATTTGACCCGGATCTCCTCGCCGACGCGCTCCCTGATCAGCTCGCGGTTCATTGTAAGGACCTTAAAGACGCCGGCGCCGACCGTGCCGTAGCCCATAATCGCTGCACTTACCATTATCTTACCCTCTCATTTCTTGTCAGCGGATGGCTGTCGCGTCCGCCGCTGCTTCCTTTGCCTTGCCGCCGAGCGCTTCCCATTTCAGGAAAGCGTTGATGAACGGATCGATGCCTCCGTCCAGCACCTTCTGGGCGTTCGTCTGCTCTTCATTGGTCCTGAGGTCCTTGATGAGCTGGTAGGGCTGCAGGAAATAAGACCTGATCTGGTTGCCCCACGCAATCTCCGTGACCTTGCCCCTGATGTCGTCCAGCTTGTCCGCGTTCTGCTGCTGTTTCAGCATGAAGAGCTTGATTTTCAGCTCCTGGAATGCCTTGTCTTTATTCTGGAACTGCGAGCGCTCGTTCTGGCAGGTGACCACGATTCCCGTCGGGAAATGCGTGATCCGGATCGCCGAGGACGTCTTGTTGATGTGCTGGCCGCCCGCACCGGATGACCGGTACGTGTCGATCCGGATGTCCTTCGGATCGATCTCGATGTCGAGGTCTTCCTCGATATCCGGCATGACTTCGCACGCGGAAAATGACGTCTGCCGTTTTCCGTTCGCGTTAAACGGGGAAATGCGCACCAGCCTGTGTACGCCGTGCTCCGATTTCAGCAGCCCGTAGGCGTTCTCGCCGTTCACCTGGAATGTGACCGACTTGAGGCCCGCCTCGTCGCCCTCCAGAATGTCGAGCACCTCGACGGAGAGCCCGTGCGCCTCCGCCCACCGCGTGTACATGCGGTAAAGCATCTGCGTCCAGTCCATAGCCTCGGTTCCGCCGGTCCCGGCGTGGAGTGTGACGATCGCGTTGCATCCGTCGTACTCGCCGGAAAGCAGGGTCTTCATGCGGATCCCCTCGAACCTGGTCTTGAAATCGTCGAACATCTCCTGGACTTCCGGCACAAGATCGGGATCCGGCTCTTCATCGGCCATCTCGATCATGTCGCGGATATCGTCCCGGGACGATACGAGCGCGTCGTAGCCGGCGACGTCCGCCTTGAGGTCGGCCAGCAGCTTGGTCTTCTTCTGCGCCGCCTCCGGGTCGTCCCAGAGATGCGGATCCTCCATCTCCCTCGTCAGTTCCTCAATTCGCTTCTCTTTGACAGCGAGGTTAAAGTGAATCCCTCATTTCAACTAAAGGTTCGTCGTAAGTATTCAATTCATATCTGATCGGATCTAACTCTACCAATAGTCTCACCCTCTTTCGTAAATCCGCTCCCATAAGGGAGGTGCGCCCGCGCCGCTTACGTTCGGCCGGGACTTAAATATATACAATCCAGTATGATACTAAAAAAAATAGCAGGATGCAAGAGAAAATACCGAAAAAATAAGGGGGACGGTTCTAGGCACAAATAAAGATTCTCTTTCAGTGAATCTTTATTTGTACAAGAACCGTCCCTGGCGTCTTTAAAGGATAATCTCCCGCCCCAGCGCAAACGACCAGATGATCTTCTCCTTAACGCTCTTCCCCGTAGCCCGGGCCAGCGCCTCCCCGTAGGCGTCAAGCTGCACCCGGTAGCGGTTTACGAGCTCCTCCGGCGCGTCGACCCGGTCAGTCTTGTAATCGACCAGCACGATCCCGCCGTCCTCCTCGAAGAACGCGTCGATGATCCCCTGCACGAGGATCTCCTCGTCCGCCGGGTAATCCTCCCGGACCTCCGAAGCCGGCACAAAGAGGACGAACGGCTGCTCCCGGTAAAGTTTCTTCTCCGCCGCCGCGCGCGCAAACCGGCGTCCCAGCGGGCTTACAAGAAATGCCGCGATGCGGCCGGGCACGACCATCGCCGCGTCGGACGCCTCCATCCGGCCGTCCGTCACAAAGCGCGCGATCTCCGCCCGGACCGCCTCTGTCACGGCCTTTTCCGCATCCGGCCCGTCCGGCAGCGCATGAAAACGGGCGTAATCCAGAAGTTCCATGACCCGGTGGTGGGCCGTGCCGCGCGCAGCGCCGCCGGCCTCCGAAGCCGCACCTTCCTCCTCCTCCTTCCGCCGCATAAAGGCAGGTACGACCGAGACGGGCTCAACTTCGGGAAATGCATTTTCCGCCTCCTCATCCTCCATATGCGCTCTCTTGAGCTCGGAGACCGAGATCTTGGCCGGGACATTGTCCCGCCCGGCGTAGGGATAGACGTAGGAGAAGCGCTCTTTAAGGATCCGGGCCATTTTTTCGTCGTAGACGCCGGCCGGATCCGCCTCCTTAAGGGCTGCAAGGGCTTCCCGGCCTTCGCTTCGGGCGGCCTCATGCGCCGCGGCAAGCCCGGACGGCAGGACCTCCCGGATCACGAACGGCTCCTTCTCTCCGGCATTTGCCGCCCTCCGGTTCGCCCGGTCCGCGGCCGGCAGGATCAGTGAGAACGGGCTCTGCGCGCGCAGGATATAATTGTCCGGAAAATGAAGTTCCCGCAGCAGCAGATCCGTATGGATCAGCTCCGCCAGCTTCTGGTCATCCTTCACGGTGCCGGTCAGGATCAGCTTCTCCTTCGCGCGGGTCGCCGCGACATAGAGCACCCGGAGTTCCTCCCCGAGCAGCTCCTTCTGCATCCGCTTTTTGATCGCTTCCTTTTTCACCGTCGTCGTCCTCGTCCGGTTCACGTAGTCCACGTATTCCGAGGCGATCCCCAGCTTCTCGCTGATGAGCAGGGACGCGTTGATGTCCTGCCGATTAAAAGACTTCCCGAGGCCTGCGACAAACACGATTGGGTACTCGAGGCCCTTGGACTTGTGAATGCTGATGATGCGGACCGCGTCCGCGTTCTCGGAGGCTGTCTGGGCCGCCCCGAAATCCACCTCGTACTTGTTAAGGCTCTCGATGTAGCGGACGAAGCTCGAAAGGCCGGCGTAGGATGTGCCCTCGTAGGCGAACGCCTTCTCCTCGAGCATCCTGAGGTTGGCCGCCCGCTGGGCTCCGCCCGGCAGGCTTCCGGCGTACGCGAGATACCCGGTGCCCTCGAGCACCGCGTAGACGAGTTCATGGACCGGCGTCACGGGGACGCTCAGGCGCATTTTATCGAAAAATGCAAAGAACTCCGTAAGCTTCCCGCGCGTCTCCTCCGTGACCAGCCCCTCGACTTTTCCGGCTTCCACAGCCCGCGCGCATGCGTGAAGGGACTTCCAGCCTGCCTCCTTCACAAGGGAAGGCGAGCCGAACGCCAGCCTCACCCGGGCAAGCTCCTCCGCGGAGAGGCCCGCGATCGGGGACTTCAGCACCGCCGCAAACGGGATATCCTGCTCCGGATTGTCGAGGATCCGGAGATAGTTGAGCACCGTCACGACCTCGATCGCCGTGAAATACCCTGTCCCGGAGGACGCGAACGCCGGAATTCCCCGGCTCTCCAGCACCTCCGCGAACACATCCGACCACCCGGTCATCGTCCGCAGCAGGATCACGATGTCCCGGTAAGCCGCCGGCCGCGAGGTCTTTGTCTTCGGGTCATAGACCGTCTCGTGCCCGACGATCCGGCTGATCCGGTCCGCGACGGCAGCCGCCTCGACCTCGCGCGAAGCCCGGCTCCCGGTGTCCTCGAGAAACGGATTGCCCTCCGTATCCTCCTCGCCGCAGATGACCGGCAGGATCTCGGTCCTGCAGCGGTCCCCCGCGTCCGGATAATCCGCTCCGCAGATCAGCTTCGCGTCCTCGTCGTAGTCGACGCCGCCGACGCCCGCCACCATAAACTGCTCAAAGAGCAGGTTGGCGGAGCGCAGCACCTCGTCGCGGCTGCGGAAATTCCTCGCGAGGTCGATCCGGACGCCCGAAAGGGACGCGGACGGCTTTTCGGGCTCCCCGTACTTCCTGTATTCCTTATATTTCTTCATGAAGAGGTCCGGGTGGGCGTTCCGGAACGCGTAAATGCTCTGCTTCACGTCCCCGACGCAGAAATAATTGTCCTCCCCGTCCTCGATCCGGCTCACCGCCGTCAGGATCTCCTCCTGCAGGTCGTTGCTGTCCTGGTACTCGTCGCACATCACTTCCTTAAAATGCGCCGCGAGCTCCCTCGCCGCCGCCGTCCTTCCGACCGCGTCGTCCTTTCCGCGCAGGATCTCCAGTGCAAAATGCTCGAGATCCGCAAAATCGACCACCTTCCGGTCGCGCTTCTTTTGGGAAAAACGGCGCAGAAATTCCTCCGAGACTTCGAGCAGGGTGTCCAGGATCGGGGCATTTTTCTGCATGTATTTAAACAGCTGCCTCGCCGGAGCCGCATAAATGCCTTCCTTAAGTTCCCCGAGCAGGGCTTTGATCTCCTCCCGGCGGGCCTTGAAGACGTCCCGGAGGTCCTTGTTCTCCCCGGGAGCGGGCTTTTTGCCTGAAAGACGCGCAAAGTTCCCGTCCTTAAGAAGCTGATAGCGGCCGTCCGGGTGTTCCTCCCGGAGGAGAGCCTCCAGCATCTCAAGATCAGTCCCCGCCGCATTTAGGTAGGCCGACGGGCCGTCCGGCTGCTGTGCGAGCGCGAGGTTCGTCTCCGCCTTCGCGGCCGCCTCCCGGAGGATCCCGTCCGCATCGGCCGTCATCTCCCGGTACCAGCCGGAATGGATCATATCATCAAAATCCTCCGCCCTGTTCTCCCGGCGGCAGGCTGCGAGCCAGACATAAGGTCTCGGCCGGCTCTCCGCCGCCTCATACACTTTCCGTATGTAATCCTCCAGGAGTTTCTCGGACTTGCCGGTCGCGACGGACTCCACCAGAGCCTGAAAACGCTCCCGTTTCACGGCGTCCTCCTCCGCGAACCAGCTCTCCAGGAGCTCCTCCATCGTGTCCGCCTCAAGCAGTTTGATCTCCCCCTGCTCCGCGACCCGGAAACCGGGCTCGAGATCGGTGAGATAGCCGTACGCGTGCACCAGATAGGAGCAGAAGCCGTCGATCGTCGTGATCTTCGCGTTGTGGATCAGCTGGGTCTGGCGCGCAAGATGTTCATTGTCCGGATCCTTCTCGAGCGCGTCCGCGATGGCTGCGCCGATCCGCTCCCTCATCTCGCCTGCCGCCGCCTTCGTGAAGGTGACGATCAGCAGCTCGTCGATATTGACCGGATCGTCAGGGTCCGTCAGGCGCCCCATGATGCGGGCGACGAGGACTGCCGTCTTTCCGCTGCCGGCCGAGGCCGCGACGAGGATATTTTCCGCGCGCGCGTCTATGACGTGCTTTTGTTCATCTGTCCACTTCATGATTTTCCTCCATCGCCTTCAGCGCTTCGTCGTCCTTCATCGTCTCAAGTTTTCGGTATGTATTTCCCGGAAGCCGGCGGTCAAAACCGCATATTCCCCGGAACGGGCAGTACTCGCAGGCAGTCTTCCCCTTGTAGGAACTGGGATTCTGCCGGATTTCTCCCTCCATGATCCTCCCGGCGAGATCCCGCACCTTGCGGGAGACAAAGGATAGCAGCACGCCGAACTGATCGCGGTCCAGCGCGTGGGATTTCGAGGACATTTCCCCGTTTTTGTTGTACTCGACCGGCAGGACGTCCGACTTCTGGTTTCCGGGTCCGAGCGTCCTGTCCGCGTGCGCGATGACCGCCGGTTCGGAGGAGATGTACCCGGACACCTTCATGTCGATGAGAAGCTTCTTCATGAGCTCCTCCGCGGTGATCGTCCCGTCCGTCTTCTCGACCGGATCCTTCACTTCATAATAAAATACGCCCGCCGGCTCCGCCCTGAGTCCCTGATTCCGGAAAACCTCCATCGCGGCGCCAAGGTAGAGCACCAGCTGCAGCTGCAGCCCGTGGTAGACCGCCGTCATATCGAATTGCTTCGAGCCGGTCTTGTAATCGATGATCTTCACATAGACCGTATTCTCCTCCCGGAACGTGTCGACGCGGTCGATCCGGCCGGTCAGGGCCATGGAATTGCCGTCCCCCAGGTCGAATGTCAGCGCGTCGAGCCCTTCCTGCCCGTTGAACGCCATCTCAAAGCCCGTCGGGACAAAATCGCCGCGCCGCAGCTGCTCGGTGAGCGCCCAGACCGTGGTCTTCATGAGCCGCTCCATCCGGCGGATCTGGTAAACGCTGCGGCTTGAATCCGTGAGGACATCCGCCCCGTAGGCGGCTGCCGCCTTCCTGACGGCGGCTTCCGCCCTCCGCTTGCGCTCCCGGTCCGAAAGCTCTCCCCAGGAGAGCCCTTCCTCCGCAAGCTCCTTCGCGTAGCTCTCGAGCGCGCTGTGCAGGACATTGCCCATGTCCATCCCGGAAAATGAATACTCCTCCCTCTCCTTCAGCCTCAGCCCGTACTGGACAAAATGCGCAAATGCGCACTCCGAAAACCGCTCCAGACGGGTCGCGGAGTTCACGAGCCGGCCGCCGTAGAGCATCTTTGCGGTCTTCCGGCTGATGACATCCACAGGACGCCTGTAATTGAGGGCGTCCAGCAGCGTCTCCGTCCGGTAGAACCAGGCGGGGTCGTTCCTGTACCATCTGAAAAGCTCGAAAAATGCCGGGGAGGGCTTCCGGTCCGCGATCGTCCCGATCGTCCCCGCAAGCAGGGAAAATCCGTCCGCCGGAGCCTCCGGCAGCTCATAGAGCCCTTCCGCGGTCATCGGGTCCGCAGGTCTCCTGACCGGGAGATCCCGAAACAGCTTCTGCACCGTTCCGACAAGGTAGGACGGCCGCCGCTGCGTCCCGTCGATATCCGCCTCGGACCAGGAGAGGCACAGCCGGTCCGAAGGCTTGGTCAGCGTGAGGTACATATAGAAGCGGTCGATCGCGATATTTTCCCGTGCAGTCGGCTTGAGCTTCACCTGCCTTCGGGCCAGAAGCTCCCGGTCGGCTTCGGTCAGGAGGCCGCCGCCGGCTTCGTTTTTGGGGACGACCCCCTCGTTCACGCCGACAAAAAAGAGCACTTTGACGTTCGCCGGCCGGCTCCGCTCCATGTCGCCCGCCATCACCTGGTCCGCCGTCGGCGGAATGATGCCGAGTTTCTGCTCCGTGAAGCCCGCCTCGATGAGCGCGCGGTAATCCCGCATCGAGATCTTCTCCTCACCGAGGACGGCCACAAGCTTGTCGAGAAAGTCCATGACGATCCCGTAGATGCTCTTCGTCTCCCGCATGAGGTCCT
>ODAI013147902.1_pt1 | contig 17003 bp, 11 predicted proteins | sample 1539321 | NCBI WGS metagenome assembly ODAI01 (sample SAMN02144231, study PRJEB22623) | gut metagenome | biome: sheep rumen | host: Ovis aries | place: New Zealand | reverse complement strand
TTTTCAAGTATTTATCATCATTCATAAGCAAAGCTTCTTTTTCATTTGACACAAAACCAAGTTCAACCAGAACAGCAGGCATTTTAGAATTGCGGACGACAAACCATTCTTCAGCACGGATTCCACGGGCAGTTGACTCTTTTCCAATCTGAGTCTTAAGTCCGTCCATGATGAATTTTGCAATCATTATACTTTCTGTCGTGTACTCCTCTTCCATCATTGAATTAAGGATTGGGGCAAGATTTTTTTCTTCCCTGGCAACTGCTTTTTCATCGATTACAGAACGACGGTAATCAGGGGAAAGATACCAGACCTCATAGCCGGAAGAATTTTTATTCAAAGACGAATTTACATGAATCGAAATAAAAATTACGGCTTCGTTTTCCTTTACGCGGACGTTGTTTGCAATGTCAGTGCGCTCTCCAAGACTTAAGAAAACATCAGTGCTGCGGGTAAGGATAATCTGCTTGTCAGGATAGGCAGTTTTCAGGCGTTCAAAAAGCATTTTTCCAACTTTAAGGTTGATGTCCTTTTCTCGGATTGTGACATTTTTACCGCCGATTTTATAAGTTTTAAGGGCGCCCGGGTCCTTTCCGCCGTGGCCCGGATCAATGAGGATTGCACCAACCTTAAATGGAGTTTCAACTTTCTGATTAAAAAATTCTTCTGCCTGATCAATGAACTTCTGTGAAACCATAATCTGATTTTCAAGGATTTCCGGAGCATCTGTAATCTGAAGTCTGATGCTGTCCAGAAGCACAACCTGATCACCTGAACGGAAGGTAATCTGGTGTCCGGCCTTTTCTATCATTCCGGTCTGAGAAAGAGAATCCCAGTAAAGGGTCATTCCCTGTTTTTTGGCAGTTTCCAGAAGAGAAAGGGAATTTGCGCCGAAAGAAAAAGCGCAGTTAAAAATCATCAGAATGGGCAAGAATAATTTTCGCATAAAAGTCATAAACATTTCCTATTTCGTTGAATCACAAATATATACGGCAGCCTGTAATCCGCCCTGAAAGAGAGCTTTCCAGAATTTTTTTCCGTCAAGAGCTGCATGTTTTTTTCTGAGTATATCAAATTTTTCAAGGCTCTGAGAAATTGTGTTGTAATTCCAGTCCTTAAGCTTTCCGTATTTTTCAAGAATGAAAGGAGGCAGAAGACCTGTCACCGGAGAGTCTTTTTCTATCAAAGATGGAAGTTTTGAAAGCTCATCGTCAGAAAGTTTTGCAAAGGCAGCAGGTGGAAAGCCTTTTTCATCAGCTGCTTCAAGACCCGCAATAAAGTCATCCGTTTTTTTACAGCCAGGCTTTAAAGTGATGAATACGTTTGAAACGGCATCTTCAGCCGTGCTCACTGCAATGTCCCGGCTGTGGCTTACAGAAATTACGTTTCCGCATTTTTCTACGTTGTTACGGGGAAAATCCACCTGCCCGCCGACAGACACCGTAGCCCGCGGCAGAATGTCCCGAACCGCCTGGTCAGTGTATTCTTTGATTTCTTCAACATATTCAACGGTTCCCGGAATTGAAATCCAGGCACGTTCTGCACTTGTTCTCAGGCAGGGAACTTCAAAAAGCTGGTAGGGCTTTGTAAGATTATTGCCGGCCGGGTCGAAGTTTACCGGTATGCTGCGTTTTTCTGCAGCTTCAGGAGCCTTGCCGGCGGCCACAAGGATTGCCTCTTTTGTCAGGTTGATGTCTGAGGCGTAAGGGTAAGTCCAGCCGGACATATATCCGCCGGAAAGTCTTCCCGCAATCTCTCCAATCATAGGGCCCTTTTCTGTCATTTTTATATCAGCCTTTGCTACCCCGCAGGAAAGTCCAAGGGCTTTTGCGCCGCAGGCAAAAATCGAAATCAGCTGGTCGTGATCTTTTTGAGAAAGGATAGCCGGCATTGTATGACCAACTTCTATAAAGTAAGGAGGATAAAAAATGTGTCTTTCGGCAAAACCTGTAACGATAAACTTACCATTATAGACAAGGGCATCTATAGAATATTCAGGTCCTTCCATATATTCTTCAATGATTGCATTTGAAGTTCTTGAAGCCGCAAGCGCCTTTGAAACCGAAGCTGCCACTTCATCTTTTGAACGGATAAGGCGGCAGCCCCGGGCTCCCATATTATCAACAGGTTTTACGGCAAGGGGGAATAAAAGTTTTTTGCTGTTTAAGCTTAAACCATTCTCTGACAGAGTAAGTTTCCCGCTGTCAAAATCATTTTTTTCAAGCTTGAAAAAATCGGGCGATGGAACCCCGGCTTCCTTAAAGCATTTTCTCATTTCAGTTTTTACGCTGGCATTTACGGCTGCCTGAAAAGTATGAGATGGAAGATGTAACTTTTCGCAGACATAAGAAACAGAAGCGGAAAAATCAGTTCCGGCAGTAAATACAGCCGCAAGACCACCTTCCTTTTCAAGTTTTTCTGCATAAGAAAGGATTTCATCCCGCGCTTTTAAATCTATTTTACGGAATTCATGAGCATAAGGAATGGCAACTGCCTTGTCATCTGCATCAACAAGGCAAACTTTATAGCCGAGTTCTTTTGCGCTTAAAATTGCGGGCTTCTGCATGAGGCCTGCACCCAGTATCAGTATATTTTTCATTTTCCCACCATCAGAATTAAAGAATGTCTTTATCTTACCTTTTACGGCAATAGATTTCAAAGGTGTCGCCTAATTTCATCTGACGGCTTTTCAAATCTATCATTTTCCACATCATTCCGCCCGGTTTTGCATTTGCCTTTTGAATTTCGGGGAAACGCTCCGGATGATGACCGGTTGAAACCACCTTCAGCACCTCAAATCCGTATTTTTTAAGGATTTTGGCGGCCTTTGAAGGCTCCCAGATTGTAAAATGGTCCTCAGGGCTGTTTGTAAAAAACTTTTTTGCATCAGTTTTCATTGAAACACCTTCACCCGAGGGAGTTGAAAAGGCAAAAATTCCGCCTTTTTTTGTAATTTCACTCACCTTTTGCAGAACGGAATCAAGATTTTTAAAATGTTCTATAACGTACCACATGGTAACTACATCAAACTGGGAAAGACCGAACTCTGCGGCAATTTCAATTTCTGGAAAGGCAGAAATCGCTGCCGGAAAGTGGAGTTCCTGCTGAACGTATTTTACGGCATCTTCCGAAATATCAGTTCCAAAGCTGTTCATTCCTTCTTCTGCGGCAGCCTGCATAAAAGGTCCGTAGGCACAGCCGATGTCAAAAATATTCCGGTCTTTTACATTTCCCAGAAAAAAGCTGTTGATATGAGAAAGACGGCGCTTTCCCTGCTCTTTTATAGAATCAAAATCTTCCTGATAAGTTTTTCCGTACTGCTTTTTATAATCTTCAAAGAAATATTCTTTTTTATATTCTTTTTCGGTTCTGGTAGAAAAAGACATGTATAGCATGCCGCAGGTCTGGCAGCGGCGGTAGGTTCTGCTTATATTTCTTGATACAACTTTATCCGGCTGGGCAGGAATTTTCTGACAGACAGGGCAGCAGAGATGTTTTCCATGGGAAAGATTTGTAAGGAATTCTCCCAGATCAAGATTTTTTTCTTCTTCCTTAAATTTCGGATACAGATTGTCTGACTGAGTAGCCTGGTCAAAGCTTTCTTTTGTAAGATTTGAATCGGCAACATATGCAAAATTATATTTTTTTGCAAGATTTTTGTGCAGATTTGAGGTTGGAAGGAGGATTACGGCACAGCCTGCATACATTGCTTCAAAAGCCGTAAGACCGTAGTGAGTTACCACAAGATCAAATTCAAAAAGACGTTCTTTAAGATTTACAATCGGCTTCACAAATTCGATATTATCTATGCCGGCTTCTTCAATATATTCGCTTTTATTGCCTGACATAATTGCAGTGATTTTTGCATCCGGGAAGCATTTTGCAAGAGAAAAAACTGCAGGACTTGTAAGATTTTCAGGATCTTCACCGCCGATGCAGACAAGAATTGATTTTACATTTGACTTTTCAATTTTGCCTGATTGTTTTTCTCTTTTATGAGAAGGTTTTTCCATAAAATCAGGTTCGAAAAGATTTGCTTCCCGTTCAAGATTAAAAGACGGAATAATGTCCAGAAGATAATCACAGTAAGAATCATATTCAGAACCTTCATCAACAGAAATCAAAGCCGTATTTGTCCTGAATTCTTCTATCTGATTTTTTGTGAGCTCAAAGGTATCTGTTATGATAACCGGCCGGTAAGTTTCATCCGGCAGTTTTTCAATAATCTGAAAATCCTTAAGGCCGGCTTTTTTGTATTCTTCTACGAGGCTGTCACATTCTTCAAGGCTTTTATCGGCCGGTATATAGACAAAAAAGGGATTTTTGCTTGCGGCAGAAAGACAGCGGTGAAGATGACCTGTTCCATGCCCTTTTGTAACAGACGGCACAAGGACTACAGGATGCTGAACAAAGGTAGAAGTAAAGGAATGGACAATTTCTTCTGTAGTAAAAGGCTGTAACTGAGAGTTTTGAGCAGTCTCCCTTCCACCGTCGCTGCCCCCTGCCCTGTTTTGCAGAACATAATTAACTATCTGACTGGCGCGGAGAAAATCTGAGTATGTATCTATTGTTGTTCGTAATTCAGGATGATAAAAACGGAAGGGTGCTTTAACAAAAAGGCAGTTAAAAATATCCTTGTGATTATAAAGGGCCGGTCCTACATGCTCGTGGTCATAAGGATCAGAAGTAAGATCAATTGCCTTTAAAAGTGAAGATGCCTTCATAATTTCAACGCCGCTGCCATGAGGAAGACCTGTCCAGGTAAGGTAATCAACATTCATACCGGAATTATTGCGGGCTTCAAAATCCTTTGCAGATTCTTCTGCGGCTTCATAAAACAAAAAAGGATTATCGGCTGTTGCCCGGATTACAGTCTTACAGTCAAGGGTTTTTAATAAATCACAGAAGCGCTTGAGGACATCGTTCAAATCTCCCGCAAAGCATTCAAAACCATTTTCGCTGCATAAATCTTTAATATAATCATAAGAATCAAAATCAGTTGCGACATAATAAGAGTCAGCATTGACCTTTTTCATTGAAGAAAGCACCCAGGAAAGGACAGGCCTTCCGGCAAGAGCTTTCAAGGCCTTTTTGGGAAGTCTTGTAGAAGAAAGCCTGCACTGAACTACAACTACTCTGTTTGTTTTCATAAGCTGCTCCAGTTTTCAATAAAATTGGTTAAATCCATCTTGAATTTATATCTGTTTTTTTCTACCCATTTTTTTGCATCCTGATGCTGGCGGCGGGCTTCCAGAAGACCGCAGGAAGAATGATTTCTGAAGGTAAAGAAAGAGAAAAACGACAGATATGCCCGGTCATTTTTGAACTTTGGCATTTCATTTTTCAGGTGATAGCGCAAATAATCCAGATTGAAGTTTTTTTCTTCAAGGGGAACCTGGTCCACATAAGAAAAATGAAGCATAGTTGTAAGGCGGGTCTGTTCGCCCCAGAGCCAGGAACGGAGGCCTAAATCCAGATTCTGCCAGTAAGGACTTTGAATCGTATAATCAAAGCCGCCCAGCTGGATAAATTTTTTGCGGTTATAAAGGGCTATATAATCAAAAGGAAAAATTGTTTTTGTACCGTCCGTAACAGAAGCAATTTCTTCGACTGTAAAGTGCTTTTTCTCTACGGCCGGAATAAACTGGGTCGGAATTCCGTTTTTATTCTGATCTAAAAGGCGGGGAACGACGCAGTAGTAATCATCTTTTATCAGGCGCTCGGCAAGATTGGGCAGTATGATTCCTGACGGAATATAAAGATTATCGCGGAGGACAAGAACATAGTCTGCATCAACTTCGCTCATTGCAAGGTTGATAAGCTCGCCGTCACTGGCTTTTTCCAGAGGAACGATGAACTTTACGGCCGGATATTTTTTTGCGATATCATCAATAGAACGGTTCTGGGCATCATGCTCTACAGAAACTACAGAGCGGAAGTTGCACTGCAGAAGGTTTTCAAAAATATTTACCTTAAAATGGCTGCCGCTTCCGTTCAAAAGAATCACAGAAATATTGAGGGTATTTTCACTGTTATTTTCCCGGCCGCCGATTACAGTGCGGCTGATCTGATGTTCATTAAAAGTTAAAGGTATAGTATTCATCGCATTTCCCGCAGCAATCACAATATTTTTTATCAAGCTGATCCATGATTTTTGAATCAGTTTTTTTCCAGATCTGACATAAATCGTCTTTAAAAGCATTTCCAAGAATCTGCTTTTCCCCACTGTTTTCCTTACAAAAAAGCATATTGGGACAGAGCACTACGATGCCGTCCAGTAAAATGCTCATATCCCGCCTCAGGTGCCAGCATACATTACGCTCCACAGGCGAAAGGTCGGCAGGCTTACAGGGAGGAAGGAGGCCTGAAAAATCGTTGTATTTCTGAATTATGCACTTTCCCCCGCTTGGATTTGACTTTTCATTCCAGTAACGGAAAAAAGCTTCCAGCTGACTTTCATTTTCGTTCATTCGGGTAAACTGAGGATAAATCATACCCGGAAGGGCACGACAAAGTGCATCGCAGGCCGCAAGCGTCTTATTAAAGTTTTCCATCTGGCATCCGTTAATTTTTGCATAAGTTTCCGCCGTCACAGCATCAAGCTTTACCGCAATCATCAGCTTCTGATAGCCGTTTGCCCGCTCAGAAGCAGCGCTTACCGCCCGGACAAAAGCATCACAAAGCTCATCTGTAAGCTGAAGACCTGAAGTTTCAAAGAAAATCGAAAGTCCTTCATATTTTAAGGCTTCTTCAATAAAAGAAATCAGATTTTTATTGCACAAAGGCTCCCCTGCAAATCCAAGATTGAGCACAGCATTTTCAGAAAAATCAGCAATCTTTCTGCATAAAAGAGAAAAGTCTTCAAGACTCATTTCTCCCTTTTTCAAAAGCCCGCCCGCGTCACAAATGCTGTCCGCCTCATACAAAGGCCTGGTATCGCGCCCGCCGGCAATCTGAATGTTGTAAAAAGAAGGCAGGGTCTTCAAAACACCGCACTTTTCAGAAGCAAGCTCCGAAGCCTTTTCCACATCAAGCCTTGAAAGCTCCTTTTTCTCCTCGTCATCCAGAGCCTCAAAAAGCCCCTTAGCCTGCAAAAAAGTGTCCTTATTCTGGCAGCAGAACTTAAAGCGGAAAAGCCTCCAGTCAGTATCAGAAAGCTCCGCTTCAACCTCAAAAGAATTTATGTCACTCTTAATCAGATTATAAAGACTTTCCCGGCAAAGAGGCTTATCACCTTCCTCTGCCTGAGTCGTTTTAGAAAGCTCCAGTAAAATTCCCAGCGCCCCGGTATCAATCAGCTCCGGCGCAAAACCGTAAGGAAAACCGTCCGCAAAAGTATATTCACATTTATATTCAATGTGAGTCTGAACAAGCCGCGAAGTCAAATCCGCATTAATAAAAGGCAAATCGGCATAGGAAAAAATTACAAAGTCCGCATTTTTTTCCCTTGCAAGATGATAAATTTTTGCCAGCAAGTCCCTTCCCGAGCCGATGTCAGCACCCGGCAGGCAGTCTACTCCCCCGTTTTCAATGCCGGCTGGCAAAAATTCGGCCCCCTCAAAAAAGGTCCTGCAAAGTTCAAGTGCGCTCTTCCCGCCAAAAACTTTTTCATCCTGATATTTATTTTTTTCGTCTAATAAAACTGTTAATGCTTTCATATATACTTTCGCTTTTTCCCTACTTAATAATCGGAATCTCATTGATAAAGTTAATAAAATTGATTAAATTCACTCTATGGAAAACGCTTACGCCCTCTCAGAATTACAAAAAGACCACGTATTTTCAGTTACAGAGCTGAACGGCGTAATTTCAGAAATCTTACAGCAGACATTTTTTAACATCACCCTGGAAGGAGAAATTTCTAACTTTAAGCCAAGTGCGGCAGGTCATATATATTTCACCTTAAAGGATGCCTCATCTGCTGTCAGCGCGGTAATGTTCCGTGGCGCTGCTTACAAACTCGCCTTCAGCCCGAAAGACGGAGACAAGGTTCGCGTAACAGGAAGCATTTCAGTTTATTCTCCCCGCGGAACCTATCAGATTATCGTAAATAAAATGGAAATGGCCGGAAGCGGCAAAATTTTACAGCTTCTTGAAGAACTCAAGAAACTACTGGCCGCAGAATGTCTTTTTGGGGAGGCAAGAAAAAAGCCACTTCCATTTTTTCCGCGTACAATTGGTGTTGTCACAAGTCCTCCGGGAGCCGCAATCCGCGATATTTTACAGATTACAAAAAGACGAAATCCTGCTATAAACGTAATTATTCTTCCTGCCCTTGTTCAGGGAGCCGAAGCCGCAGCGACAATCTGCAAAATGATTGAAATTGCAAATTTCTATAAGCTCTGTGATCTTCTGATTGTAGGCCGTGGCGGTGGTTCTCTGGAAGATCTGCTTCCATTCAGCGAAGAAAGCGTTGTGCGCGCTGTAGCGGCTTCTGAAATTCCTACAATCAGCGCTGTCGGCCACGAAATCGACTGGGCTTTGTGCGATTATGCCGCCGATAAACGAGCCGCAACTCCGTCTGCCGCAGCCGAACTTGCAATACCTCTCATGGCTGATTTAAAAATGCAGCTTTCTTCTTATAAAGATTATTTTTACACAAGCATTCAGCAGAAGGTTGAACGTACAAGACTTTTACTGCGTGGCTTTAATCCTGAATCACTTGAAATCCGCTTCAGAGCCATTCAGCAGCCACTTTTAAACCGCTTTGAAAATGCAAGACAGGCCTTGAATCAGAATATTACAGACAAAATCCGCGATTACAGAAGCGAAATTGAGCGTAATAAAACAATCCTTGAAAACGCAAGTCCAAAAACAATTTTTGCACGCGGCTATTCTATGGTTGTAGATAAGGCGACCGGCAAGGTTGTGCGCAATGCGTCAGAACTTTCTGTCAATTCGGAAATAGAAATTACTCCGGCGGAAGGAAAACTTTCTGCTATGGTAACTAAAATCTCATAAAAGGGAGACAAATATGAATACTTTTGAAGAAAAACTTGCAAAGCTTGAAAAACTCACAGGCGATATAAAAAGAAGCGACATCAGTCTTGAAGATGCCCTTAAGGATTTTGAAGAAGGAATCAAACTTGCAGCCGGAATGGAAAAGGAGCTTGATAAAATCGAAGGTAAGATTCAGATTTTAATGAACGAGCCGGTTCCAATGGAAAAAGAAAATCCACCTCAAATGGAGCTTTTTGACGGCGCAGATGAAATCACCGGAACAGCCGGCGCTCCACAGGCAGGAACAAGACAATGAGTGCAGAAAATCCTGTAAGAGCGCTCAACGCAGAAGTTGCAAGAAAAATTGCGGCCGGCGAAGTAATCGACCGCCCGAATGCAATTGTCCGCGAATTAATGGATAACGCAATAGACTCAGGCGCAAAAAACATCACAGTAGAAATTTCCGGCGGTGGAATTGAAAAAATCCGCATTATAGATGACGGCTGCGGAATGACAAAGGAAGATTTACAGAACTGCGCCCGCCCTCACGCAACAAGCAAAATCGCGACCGAAACCGATTTAATGAACCTCAAAACCCTGGGCTTCCGCGGGGAAGCCCTTGCTTCGATTGCGGCAGTTTCACGCCTTTCTATAATCTCGGGCGGTTACAAAATGCGGGCCAGCATCACCGAAGACCACATAATTGAAGCCGCTGCAAATAACGGGGGAACAATCGTTCAGTCGGAAGGCCTTTTTGAAAACTTCCCTGCCCGCCGCCAGTTCTTAAAACGTCCGGCCACAGAAGGACTCATGTGCAAGAACACATTTATAGAAAAATCCCTCTGCCAGACAGATATTTCCTTCCGTTTTATTGTTGACGGAGAAATTAAGCTTGATTTACCGGCCGGTCAGAGCCAGAAAGAGCGTTTTGTAATGGCAAACGGCTACTCAGAAGACCCGGCCCTCTTTAATGAAGTAAAAAATCAGTCCTCACACTTTACAGACGAAGTTCCTGACTGGGAATTTAATGTAGTTATAGGGGAACCGGCAGTCAGCCGCAGCAGCAAAAAAGATATTTTTATTTACGTAAACGGCCGCCGCATTCAGGAATATTCGCTGGTTCAGGCAATTGAATACGGCGGACAGGGTTACTTTCCAAACGGCACCTACCCTGTTGCGGCAGCCTTTATAAAGGTTTGCCCCAGCCTTGTGGATTTTAACATCCACCCCGCAAAAAAAGAGGCCCGTTTTTATGATATTTCTGACCTGCACCACGGCCTGAGTTCAACCCTCAAAAGCTTCTTTTTGCAATACACACAGCAGAACTTCCAGGAAGATAAGCCTGCTGATGCGGTAAGGGAGTTTTCTTTTACTTCTGAGCCAGCTTCAGAGTCTGAATGGAAGCCCCAGTCTGAAAGGATATATCAGAATCACATAAATTATAAGCCGGCCCCAGGATTTTCAGCTTCCTCAGACACAAGTCACTCCACATCCTCTTCCTCAGCAGATTTCAGAAGCCGCTATCTTGGAATTAAGGTATCTCAGCCATCCCCTGACTACAGAACTTCATATAGCGAAAAAAATATACAGGAGCTTGCCAGTCAGGCGCTGTCACAGGACCAGGGGCAGCAAGCCGCTTCCCGGCCAGTCCAGAAAATCCGTTTCATAGGCTCAGCTCTTGGAACTTTTTTGATTGCGGAAAAAGGAAATGTTCTTTACTTTATTGACCAGCACGCTGTTCACGAACGCATTCTTTTTGACCGGCTTATGAACACACAGGGAAAACGCCAGCCCCTTTTAATCCCCTATAAAATCAAAACTGACTCAAAAAGCCAGGATAATCAGCTGGAAAAACTCAAGTACGAGCTTACAAGAATCGGCTTTGAGACAAAAAAAATCAGCGAAGGAGAATGGGAAATTACTTCTATTCCTGAACGCTGGACTGGAACAGAATATGATCTGCGTTCTTTGATTTTTGTAAAGCAGGTTGAACCCGCCCAGATTATCCGCTCGATTGCTGCCATGACAGCCTGTAAGGCAGCGGTAAAGGACGGCTATGTTCTTGATGACCAGACGGCCGCAGAGCTTTGCGAAAAAGCCTTTGAGCTGGAGGATCCTCACTGCCCTCACGGCCGCCCTGTTTACACGACAATCAGCCGGGAAGAGCTTTTCGCCCTTGTAAAGAGAACTTAATTATTCTACAAAAATCGGTTCAGGCTCAATTTTAGCTTCTTCTTTCTTTTCAACCTCTTTTTTGATTTCCTGAGTCTGAATCGTTTCTATTTTTTTGAATAATTCTTCTGCTTCACGAAGATCCTTAAGCCGCTTTTCCTCGCGTTTTCTTTCTTCTTCCTCACGTTCCTGCTCCGCCTGCAGTTGCTCAGCTTCCCTCAGCTGTCTCTGGCGTTCTTCCTCTTCCTTCTGCCCCTTATCCAGAATGACCTTATCTTCTTTCAGCATTTTTTTCTGCGCGGCAGAAAGACCTTCCTCAGATTTATCAGATTTTTTATCAGCACCGGAAAATTCATCTTTATAAAGTTCAGATTTATCCTCGTTATGATTATAAAAATCCCCGTCATCTTCAAAAAGTTCTTCAAGGTCCCTGTTATCATAAAAATCAGGATTATCAGAATATTCTTCGGTAAGCTGCCTCTGTGCCGCAGCCTCAGCATCAAGCCTTTTCTGCTCTTCCTTCAAAAGTCCGATTAATTTGATGATTTTTACCCTCTGAGGATTTTTAGGATCAAGCTTCAAAAAATTTGTGTAGTCAGAAATAGCTTCAATATAGCGTTTCAACTGTAAATAAGAATTAGCCCGGTTTAAAAAAGCCTTTGCAAAGGTTCTGTCAATTTCAATGCAGGAAGTAAAACACTTTGCCGCATTCGAATAATCCCTCAAAGCGTAATAGGAATTTCCTTTGTTATATATAATCGTAAGCTTGTTTATTGAAGGACTTTTCAAGGCATTATCAAAGGCTTCAATTGATTTTTTATATTCCCCGATCTGAAAGTAAGAAAGTCCCAGATAATTGTAGGTGTCGCCGCTGGCATTTCCGCCTGCTATTTCAGCTTCCAGAAGAGGGATTGCTTCGCGGGCCTTATTATGGGTAAAAAGCATTCCTCCTTCCGAAATTGCATATACAGAATTTAAATTACAAAAAAGCAGAAGCAGGAAAATTTTCAAAAATATATTTTTAATTTTCATTTCTTTCATCCTTCAATTTGACATCTCAACCTAAATAAATTACTCTTATTTATTATCGAATTGTTATTAACACTTTTTTAATTTTATCATTAATTTTTGGAGATTTATATCCGGTATGGTTGCGATTGTTCTTATTGTTATACTCTTGCTTGTAGTTGGCGCTTTAACCTTTACGATTGTAAGAAGTGTAATGGCTCCTCACAAACTTGATAATGTTCCCCGCCTTATCAAACAGGGAAAAACACAGGGAGCCATCAAGCTTTGTAAGCAGATAATTGCCAAGGAACCTAAAAACTACAAGGCTCACTTTTATATGGGTAAGGCCTACCTTAAGGAAGGCCGCAATGAACTTGCCCTTGTAGAATATAAAACAGTTAATGATAACGCACTTTTTGGTGAAGGAATTGAAGAAGTACCCTTCCGAAAAGAATATGCCCAGATTCTTTTGCAGCAGAACCAGCAGAATGAAGCCCTGCAGAGCTTTCTTCTCCTTACAAAAATGGAACCAAACAATGCAGAAAACTTTTTCCAGGCAGGCCGCATTTACGAACTTCAGAACCGTTATGACATTGCCCTGGGCTTTATGCAGAAGGCAGCCATGATTGATAAAAAGCACGCAAAAGCCCATGCAGAAATCGGCCTTATGCTTTACAGAACAAAACAGCTTGAAGCCGCAAAAAAGGAAATTGACATTGCAGTTAAATTAAGTCCTGAAACCTATTCGTCATATTATTACCTGGGAAAAATCCTCAAAGATCAAAAGGATTTGAACTCTGCCATCAAGGCTTTTGAAAAAGCCCAGAGAGATCCTGAAGTCCGCATGAAGGCTTTGATTGAACACGGTTCCTGCTTTATGGTTGCAAACCGCTACGATAATGCCGCCCTGGATTTTCAGAGGGCTATCGAACTTGATAAAAACAATTCAAACCCGGAAACACTTTTTGCCCGCTACTTTCTCGGACTCTGTTATGAAAAATCACGTAAAATCGATGATGCAATAAAACAGTGGGAAGAAATTTATAAGCGCAATAAAAACTTCCGTGATGTTGCTTCAAAACTTCAGGAATACAAGGATTTACAGGCAAATGACTATCTTAAAGATTACCTTACCTGCTCAAACGATGAATTTCCTGATATCTGCAAAAACGCTGCCGAAAAAGGCCTTAATCTTCAGGTGCTTTCCTGCGACCTTAAAAAATGGGGCTGCCAGATTACCGGCATAAACAAGGGTGATGATTCATGGATGAATGTCCGTAAGCAGGTAATTTTAATCCGTTTCTTCCGTAATCCGGAACCAATCGAGGATGCACCAGTCCGCGAGGCAGTTGACCTTCTGAAAACAATGAATGCCGTCAAAGCTTTTCTTTTTACCAGTTCATCTTTCTCTCAGGCAGCAAAACATTTTGCCGAAAACCGCCCTGTAGAACTTGTAGAAAAACAGAAACTTGAAGCCGTGCTTTCTAAAGCAGGACAATAAGCACAAAATGAAAATTCTCTGTCTTTCTGACTATGTAGATCCTCTGATTTATACTCCGAATGTAAAAGAGGCATTCCCAGACATTGATTTAGTTCTTTGTGCCGGGGATTTACCTATGGACTACATTGATTTTATTGTCACAGTCTTAAATAAACCCACCTATTTTGTATTCGGAAATCATAATCTTAAGGAGCTCCGTTACTATGAAGTAACGCCGGATCATCTTAGGATGGGAACAAAACCCTTTCCTCAGCCAGAAAAAGCCGCACACGGAGCTTCTTACATAGGCTTTAAAACAGAGGTAAATAAAAATCTTTCTTATATTGACCCTAAGACAGGTAAAAAAACTCCTCTTCTGATTGCGGGAGTATCAGGTTCATCAAAATACAATAACGGAGCCTGCCAGTACACAGACAGAGAAATGAAGCACAAGCTGAAAAAACTGTCCTTCAGGCTTTTTTTGAACAAACTTCTTTATGGCCGCCATCTGGACATTTTTCTGACCCATGCAAGTCCGCGCCATATCCACGACCATGAAGATCCCTGCCACATAGGCTTTGAATGTTTTAACTGGTTTTTAAAAAAATACCAGCCTTCCCTTATGGTACACGGACACATCCACCTTTACGATATGAGGGAGGAGAGGTCCGGCACTTACTTCAAAACAAAAGTTGTAAATGCCTACGCACACTGTATAATTGAGTTCCCGGATGACACTGTAATTGTTTCAGACGGAACGGAAGAAAATTAGAAAAAAGAAATAGATTATCAGAGGAACAAATGTCAGTTACATCAACACAATCTGAAGAAGACTTCACAAGAGCCCACAACAAGGCATTTATCAATGAAATACAGCATTTACTCAATCCGGAAGAAGCAAGGCTTCTGTCCCTTAATGATGTAAAACAGCTTATAAAACCAAAAAACGAAACTTACATTGGAATGAAAACAATCGAAGTTTCAAAGGTAGTCGGCAGCGAAGGCCGCTATAAGGATTTTGACAACCGTTTTTTCCCAAAGAACTCACATCTTAGAAACAGATGGCAGCATGTTGATGAGGCGGCAATCAATTATATTTCTCTTCCTCCTATCAAGGTTTATGAGCTTGCCGGTCTTTATTTTGTCCGGGACGGAAACCACCGTGTTTCTGTAGCAAAAGCCAGGGGCACAGAATTTATTGACGCAGAAGTTGTATCACTTCAAAGCGAAATTGTCCTTAAAAAACCAGATAATCTCAGGGATGTAATCCGTCAGATTATCAATTATGAAAAGCGTTCCTTTTATGCAGAAACGGCCTTTGGCGACATTACCGACTACTGGTGCCTGGATTTTTCAACGACCGGCTCTTACGACGTAATCTATAATCACATTCTGACTCATAAATATTATCTGAACCTTCATAAATCAGAAGAAGTTACTATGGAAGCGGCAATAATTTCATGGTTTGAAACAGTTTACTTCCCTATCGCCGTTACAATCCAGAAGCAGAAGCTTATGAAAATCTTCAAAAAACAGACAATTTCTGACCTTTATGTGTGGATTGTCCGCTACTGGGATGATTTAAAATCAAAATTCGGGGATGACAATATTTCAATTGATAAGGCCGTGTCTGATTTTTACATGCAGCATAAAATCCCTCTTTACAGAAAATTTATGAACTGGATCAACAGAATAAGCATAAAACATCAACAATAAAAGTCATAAAAACTTGACGACAGGATTTTTCAAGTTTATAATTTTATTTGTATTTAAAAATACACTGGTTTAGGGAGATTAAAATTTTGACTTCAATTGATTCATTCATCGGTATTCCATTGCTGGTTACAGCAATTTTGGGATTAGTGCTTCTTCTCTCGCTTTTCATTCTGAAATTGCGCAATAAGGCTAAACCGAGTTTTATGTTTTATCTTATGCTCGCAGTTATAGTCTTAGGAGCTTTCTATTCAGTCTTCACCAGACAGTATATTTTCTTTGTATTTGCTTCAATTGTTTCCGAATTTTTCCTTGGAATTTTTCTCTTATTCAAAACCTTTGATAATCCTGAAAAACGTGAGGCAAAAAAAGCCGCAAAGGCAAGTCAGGAATCCAGTCATTCAGATCAGGATACAGTATCTGCCGCTTTGATTTCAGAGCTGGAAGAAAAGCATAAGCGTACACTCAGCGTTTATAATGAATTCGTAAATAAGGTATCAAACTTCTTTACAAACGATAACTCTATGGAAAACTTCCTCGAATACTGTAACGGTGTTTTGAGGGAAAAGGTTTCTGCCGACGGTTGTATCATTCTTATTGAGGATGATTATGATCAGGTTCTTGCAGTTGAATCTTTTGTCGGTTCATTCCCTCCTCCATATAAATTGCCAGATGATTTACCTCATAAGCCTTTAAGAGTTGAAACAAACCTTCGTTTTGCTCAGTTCCAGCTTAGCGGTAACATTTTTGGTGATATTTTTACAGAAGGAAAACCTGTACTTATTGAAGATTCAATAAAGGATCCTCGTGTATATCAGAACGGTCCTGAAGATTTCTTAAGAACCGGCAGCTATATTTTTGCACCAATCCGCGAAGAAGAAACTGTTGTTGGTCTTATTGGTCTTGCAAAGAATCCTGGGGACGCAAAATTCACTAAGGACGACCTTGAAAAGGTTGAATCACTTGCAAACGCAATTTCTGTAACAATGAACCCTCTTTACAGCTTCCTTGCCTATGCAGAAAAAACTGAGCTTAATAAAGGTGGTTCTATTGCTTCTAAATATCAGAAGGACCTTCTTCCTCAGAAGCTGCCTGTTATTTCAAAAATCTCTATCGGCTGCTTTTCAAATCAGGCAGAAGGTGTCTGCGGTGACTATTACGATATTCTTCCGTCACGTAAAGACAAGATTTCCTTTATCATGTCAGACGTTGCAGGAAAAGGAATGAACTCTCTTATCGTAATGATTATGATTCGCGCAATTCTCAGACTTGCAGTAAACACAGCTCAGTCTGCCGCTACAATCATGACCTGGGCAAACCGAGGAATCTGCGGTGACTCTTCTAAAATTGACCATTTTGCCAGCGTTGCACTGGTAAATTACAATACAACAACAAAGGAAGCAGAGATAGCAACATGCGGTAATAATCCGGTATTTCTTTTCTCTGCTGCTGATAAGACAATCAAACAGGTTTCAACTCCAAGTGAACCGCTCGGAGTAACAAAAGAAACAGTGTTTGAAAATATTACATTAAAATTAAATTCTGGTGACATATTGGCGACTTGTACCGATGGTTTGCTTGAATCATTAAATGAAAATGGTGTACAATATTCGTCAAGTAGTTTATCCAGAATTATAATAAAGAATTGCAATGCAAGTGCTAAAGAGATTTCAAACAAGGTAAAAGATGA
>ODAI013578441.1_pt1 | contig 17004 bp, 13 predicted proteins | sample 1539321 | NCBI WGS metagenome assembly ODAI01 (sample SAMN02144231, study PRJEB22623) | gut metagenome | biome: sheep rumen | host: Ovis aries | place: New Zealand | reverse complement strand
CAGCAGCCTTCATGTACTTGAGGGCGTCCTCGAAAGGAATGATGTTAGCGAGCTTGAAGAATGCAGACTGGAGGATAGTGTTGATACGAGTACCCATACCTGTCTCTTCACCGAGCTTAACGCCGTTGATGATGTAGAAGTTGATGTTGTTCTGAGCGATGTATCTCTTTACCTGACCGGGGAGGTTCTTATCGAGCTCGTCAACGCTCCAGATAGTGTTGAGGAGGAATGTTCCGCCGGGCTTGATGTCGGATACCATATCGTACTTGTCGATATAGCTCTGGTTGTGACATGCAACGAAGTCAGCCTTGTTGATGAGGTAAGTAGACTTGATAGGAGTCTTACCAAAACGGAGGTGTGAGATAGTTACACCGCCGGACTTCTTTGAGTCATAAGCGAAGTAAGCCTGAGCATAGAGGTCAGTGTGGTCGCCGATGATCTTGATGGAGTTCTTGTTAGCACCAACTGTACCGTCAGAACCGAGGCCCCAGAACTTACAAGCTGTTGTGCCTGCAGGAGCTGTATCAGGATTCTCATCGAGAGCAAGAGAGAGGTTAGTAACATCATCATTGATACCGATAGTAAATCTGGGCTTTGTTGTGTTCTTGAATACAGCGATGATCTGAGCCGGAACTGTGTCCTTGGAGCCGAGACCGTATCTGCCTGTGAATACAGGAATGTCGTTGAACTTTGTGCCCTTGAGAGCAGCAACAACATCGAGGTAGAGAGGCTCACCGAGTGAACCGGGTTCCTTTGTTCTGTCGAGAACAGAAATTCTCTTTACGCTGTCAGGGATAACTTCAACGAGCTTGGAAGCAACGAAAGGTCTGTAAAGACGAACCTTAACGAGACCGTACTTGCCGCCGTTTGCGTTGAGGTAATCTATTGTCTCTTCAATTGTCTCGTTAACGGAGCCCATTGCTACGATGATGTGCTCAGCGTCAGCTGCACCGTAGTAGTTGAAGAGCTTGTAATCTGTACCGATGAGGTCATTTATCTTGTTCATGTAGTCCTCAACGATAGCAGGAAGAGCATCGTAATACTTGTTGCAAGCCTCACGAGCCTGGAAGAAAACGTCAGGGTTTTCAGCAGATCCGCGGAGAACAGGTCTCTCAGGGTGGAGAGCCTTGTCTCTGAATCTCTGAGCAGCGTCCTTGTCGAGGAGGCTGTAAAGAGTCTCATCGTCCCAAGTCTCGATCTTCTGGATCTCGTGTGATGTACGGAAACCGTCGAAGAAGTGGAGGAAAGGAACTCTGCCCTTGATAGTAGAAAGGTGAGCAACAGCACCGAGATCCATTACTTCCTGTGCGCTACCTGAGCAGAGCATAGCGTAGCCTGTCTGACGGCAAGCATAGATATCGGAGTGGTCACCGAAGATGTTAAGAGCGTGGGAAGAAACGCATCTTGCAGAAACGTGGATAACGTTAGGGAGGAGCTCACCAGCGATCTTGTACATATTGGGGATCATAAGGAGAAGTCCCTGAGATGCGGTATATGTAGTTGTGAGAGCACCTGCGGAGAGTGAGCCGTGAACTGTACCGGCAGCACCAGCCTCAGACTGCATTTCAGCAACTGTTACAGGCTGACCGAAAAGGTTCTTCTTGTCCTTAGCGGACCAGCTGTCTGTTACCTCAGCCATAACTGAGGAGGGAGTGATGGGGTAAATAGCAGCTACATCAGTAAAGGGATATGATACCCAAGCAGCAGCGTTGTTACCGTCCATGGTTTTCATTTTTCTTTTGATAGCCATAGGAATGACCTCCTAAAGTAAATTGTATTATAGGTGTTACGGCGGTCAGATCGTTAAAAAGTTAACCGCGTATAACTACTTCTGTTATTATAACACACATTTCCGATTTTGTAAACACCTTTTCAGCCGCAGATGAACAAATTTATGTATAAATTTCACCAGTAATATTTAAGCACTTTTACCACAATTTTAAACTTTGCCCTTCCGCACCGCCCTTTATCCTGCCGAAAAGCAGGGACTTCCGGCTGCTCAGCGCTCGTTTTTGTGCTTTTTGCAATAATTGTGTATTAGTTTATTGTGCAAAACAACAGAAATCACGTTCTCATACCAAAAAATCATCATTTTCTCTTGACTATCACGCCAAAATAAGTTATAATATCCATAGTGTTAAATAATCTTTAATTATTAACACTCGTTTTGTTGTCTCCTTTCTTTTGTTCTACACATTTTTATTTTGATTTATTTGTGTCAAAGCAGGGCTTATGCCCTGCTTATTTTTTTGCCGTGTTTTTATACTTATTATAATATATAGTTCACCAGATAATATACCAGACCAAATATCACCGAAGCCGTGCTGCCGTAAAGTATCACCGGTCCGGCTATCGTGAATATCTTCGTTCCCACTCCCAGCACAAAGCCCTCAGACTTCGCCTCGATAGCCGCAGAGCTTATCGCGTTCGAGAAGCCGGTTATCGGCACGAGAGTACCTGCGCCGGCGTGCTTTGCCAGCTTGTGATACAGTCCGAAGCCGGTCAGGAGCACACTTATTCCTATCAGTATCACCGACGTCCACATAGACGCCTCCTCCCGCTCAAGACCGCTTCCGGCAAGCAGACTCGTTATCACCTGCCCTAAAGCGCATATCCCTCCCCCGACCGCAAAAGCGACAGGTACGTTCACAGCGCTCCTCGACTTCGGAGAGACTCTCCTGCTCATTCTGTCGTATAACTCAGGCGTTATATTCATCAAAACCACTCCTTTCACCGCTATTATCCCCGTTTACAGGCGGATTATTCACATTCTGCGCCGGTCTACGGAACGTGGATTGACGCGGTGCCGGCTTTAAGCTATAATGTACTTACCGGGAACAACACACTGTCAAGAGGTGATAATATGGATCAGATAAAGACCGGTGAGCTGATAAAGCGTCTCAGGACTGAAATGGGACTTACTCAGAAACAGCTTGCCGAACGCATCAGCGTCAGCGACAAGGCTGTATCAAAATGGGAGACCGGCAACGGCTGTCCCGATATATCGCTGATCTCAGCACTGGCTGAAGTATTCGGAACGGATATACAAAGTCTGCTCAGCGGCGAGATAGACAAAAACGAAAGTGAGGCAGGAAATATGAAAAAGCTGAAATTCTACGTCTGCAAGAACTGCGGCAACATCATCACTGCGACCTCGGAAGCTGCGGTGACCTGCTGCGGAAACAGGCTCTCAGCCCTCAAACCGCGAAAGGCTGAGGAAAAAGAAATGCTCAAAGCCGAGGACATCGGCGGCGAGTGGTTCATCTCCTCCGACCACGAAATGACCAAGGAACACTATATCTCCTTTGTGGCATACCAGAGCGACAGCAGCTTTATGATGTTCAAGCAGTATCCGGAATGGAACGTCCAGTTCACTCTGCCGCTGTACCGCTCCGGCAGACTCGTGTGGTACTGCACCGGCTGCGGGCTCCTCTATCAGGACATACGCAGGTGAGTAATTGCGGAACGCCGAGGGCGGTGCGGGTGTCCGGCGGACACCTCTGCCGTAGGCAGAAGCACCGACCGAACCGACAGGTGAGAACGTTCCCTACACATATTATGTAACATCAGTAATTTGTAGAGGCGCCGTTACGGCGCCCGCTTTGTTGTTCTGCTATTATGAACTTTATTGACAGTCTTATTCCTTTGCAAGGAATTCCCTGAGCCTGTCAAATATACCGAGTTCGCGAGGATCGCTCTTTTCCGGAATATCATCAAGCGAAAAGAACGCCTGCGTCAGAACTTCGTCCTCCTGTATCTTCAGCTCACCGGAAAAATCACGGCATATGTAAAGTATAGCGGCAGCGTAGGTCTGATCGCCGTTGGGGTACTCGTAGAAGGAGTCCTTTCCCGACATCTCCATAAAGAATTCGAGCTTTCCACAGGTCAGACCAGTCTCCTCGAGCACCTCTCTCCGCGCACACTCTTCAAAGCTCTCCCCTATTTCCATAGAACCGGCAGGATAGTCCCAGAATCCGTTGTCGCGGCGCTTTTGCAGCAGTACCTCACCCTTTTCATTTATGAGCATCACGCCTGCTCCTGCAATAATGACCGGTCTGCTGCCGACAGACCTGCGAAGCTCCATAACATACCCCATTATCATACCCTCCTCAGCTTATTTTAATCAATTATATCACAGTGCCGGAAGCAAGTCAATTATATTTGTCGCTAATCAACAAAAAAGCTGTTGACTTGCAGACAATAATGCGTTATAATAATATAAAACTATCAATATGCAACTCTCTATAGAAAGAAGGCGGATCATAATGTATGTACAGGGCAAATGCTACAAGTGCGGAGGCTTCCTCGCTGTTGACAATACAAAGGACGCTTCTGTGTGCCCGTTCTGCAATCAGGCGTTTATCGTCGAAAAGGCTATAAGCAGCTTCAGTGAAGCTCCTGCGCAGGACACCGGCGCAAAAAAGTTTTCATACGATTATGACAGCGACTTCGTTGTAGAGAGAAGTGTTCTGATACGCTACAACGGCTATACAAAAAACGAAGTCAGGATACCCGACGGAATAACGGTCATTGGGGAAAGCGCTTTTCAGGGGATGAGCAACATTGAGTCCGTCTATATCCCGGAGGGCGTTGAGCTGATAGGTGAGGGAGCTTTTTCCGGCTGCAAGGGCTTGCAGACTATCAGTATCTCCGACGGCGTCGAGACCGTTGACAGGGACGCTTTCAACGGCTGCATAAGCCTGAGATCAATAGAGTTCCCGGACAGCGTGAAGAATATCGAAGCCGGAGCTTTTACAGGCTGCACAAGTCTGGAGTCCGTGAATATACCTCCGCAGATTGAGCTGATCCCGTGGAGGATATTTGAGGACTGCACAAGTCTGAAATACATCGTTATCCCCAAAAAAGTCAAAACCATTGAGGACTTCGCTTTCGCAGAGTGTACCTCACTCGAGGACGTAAAGTTTGAATGTATGCACCCGGACGGCGACAGCTCAGACGGCATCGACAGGATAGGTATGAACGCTTTCAGGAACTGCAAAAGCCTGAACAGCATAAATATCCCCGAAACAGTCAGATATATCGGCAATCAGGCATTCAGAGAATGCTCCAGCCTGAAAAGATTAGTTATCCCCGGCAGCGTTAAAGCAGTCTATCCCCTTGCATTCGCTGACTGCACCTGTCTTGAACAGGTCACCTTCACAGGCGATACCGAGCTTTACAGGGGAAGCAATCCCTATAAATACGAGAAGAATTCCGCGACTTTCTTCAATTGCCCGAAGCTGCTTTCCGTGACTTACAGCAAGCTGCAAAAGAATTACTGGGCTTTCCCTGCATATACAAAATTGCAGGAGCCCGTCAATATCGAAAACGGCAGGTGCAGATACTGCGGCGGCGAATTCAAGGGCTTGTTTGACAAGATATGCTCCGTCTGCAAAGCCCCCAAAGATTATTAACTGCATAACATATAAAAAGTCCTCACAGATAAACTGTGAGGACTTTGTTATTTCATTGCCATTTCCCGAACAGCTCTCTTTTCATCAGACACAGGTCGAATACATCGAGCCTGCCGTCTTTGCAGAGGTCGGCATTCTGCCAGTTCCCGAGCTTTGCGTCAGGTGAAGCAAGCAGCCATTTCTGGAAAAGCACAATATCAGCAACAGTGAATTCGCCGTCCGAATTAACGTCACCGATGACCAAATCAAACGCAAAGAAGTCCGCGCCGAGCTCATTCCTGCCGGAGTTCAGTTCCGTCAGCGGAGAAACGTGCGAGCCGTCATAATAGTACAGGTCGTAGCCGCCGCTCATCGTGCTGCTGAACACCATTTTACCGCCGCCGACAGGACAGGCGTCCGAGCAGTCGTACCTGTCAGAATTGAACGGAAGGGACGTTATTTTCTCGCCGTCACAACACATTATCTGATCGCAGCGATTATCCGCCGAGCACCACTTCGTGAAGTACACCATATCTCCGCAAACGATGGGATAATAGGCATTCACACCGTTTTCGCCGAAAATAGTTTCGGACGCTTTTGTGCTCACATCAAGCCTGCAAATCGAGCCGATACCGTCTGTATAGCTCGCGTAGTAAATGTACTTTCCGTCCGCCGAAAAGCACGGCATCGCCTCCTCAGCGGAGTCATCGGTCAGCATTGTGACTTCCCTTGTTTTCACGTCAAGCAGCGCAAGGTCATACACAAAACCGTCCGCATTATTATCCCAGTGACCGCGCTTAAAGACGATAGTTCTGCCGTCGGGCGAGAACTTCGGATCCTCATTTCGGAAGCCGCTGTTCCGCGTGAGATCAATTATCTCGCCGCGGTCGGAAAGGTAAATATCCCACTCATCAGCCGTCCTGTCTATCGCCATAAAGGTGAACTGCCCGGGCGATCTGCCGAAGCTGCCGTTCATCGCGTGAACGAAATCGCCGCTGACCGTTTTAACTATGCCGTCCGGAGTGCGCAGATACAGCTCACTGTCAAGGTCGGCGTAGCTGTTGTAGCTGTGCCAGAGCAGCCAGCCCCTCGGGAGCTCCGCTTCCGTCCAGCCGTCGTCGAGAGCAGACGACGAATAAGACCTCACAGGCATACAAAGTGCAGCCGCAGCCGCTAATGAGATGATACGCTTTATCATTCCTGCACCTCCGTTCCGCAGGCAGTGCCGTTTCTTTCTTTATGTATTCTATCTTGTCTTTTGCTATTTTCTGAACTTCAGGTAATTCGGGCATATTCCTCGTTCCTTTCACATCTCATTTTTCGCACTTTCCGCAGCTGCTGCATCCATTGCAGGTTAGACGCATACCACAGGTATCGCAGCGCTCCCTGAACGTCGGCTTATATCTGTCCTCGTCGGGTAGAGGGTAGCCCAAATCGTTGTATAGGTCAAAGTGCATTGGCTTGCCCTTGAAGCTCATTCCAGACTTGTACGCCTGTTGACTTTGCAGACCGTTGCCCTCTATCTTGTAGAGTCTGCCGTCTTTTACGAAGCGTCTGCCTGTTCCGCAGAAAACGAAGGTCACGTTGTTGTCCACACATTCCTGTCTTAGTGAACGCACCCAGTCAAAGTGGCAGGGACGAGCCCCGTCGTAGTTCTCGCCGTCGCAGAGGACCTGTTCTATCTGCCCTGTTTCGAGATACTTACGCATACTCACCTGTCCGATAAACGGAGCGCACATCACGCCCTTGTGCTTGAACGGCAGTTCCAGCAGTATGGGGATACGCTCGTCCGCACGGCGCTGATTCTCGGCAGTGACGTTGAAGAAGATATTGTCCCAGCCGTCGCCCCAGTCTTTTGGCAGATGCTCGGCTACACGCTCGGGACGTTTAGTCAGCAGGAAGAATATCACATCGCTGCGTATACGCATAAGCTCCCATGCCTCATCGCGCCAATCGTCCGCCTCAGCGAGAAAGAAATCGGAGGTCATACACACGCGGATCATTTCGCCGCTTTTTATCTTGTAATTGCCACCCCTGTCCTTTTGTATGGGATAGTTGAAGCCTGCCTTTGTACGATATATGTGCGAACCGTCCTGGTCGCGCATTTTATCCAGAAAATACATATAGCAGTTATCGCAGCCCTCGCTCTTCTTTATACAGCCGTGCCAAGGGTTCCATATATCGTGCATTTTATCACCTCGGCTCCAATAATTCGACTTAATTATCATAGCATAGAAATGTGGGAAAGTCAATCACGATAAATCCCCTTGTACTGTATTTGCTGTCCGTACTGCTTAAAGCTATATTCTTATGACAAAGTGTTATCATATGGATTTCTGCGTCTTGACATTGATGACGCATAGTGCTTTATATTAAAGGAAATATAATGTAAAAACCAGCCGCAGAAATCACACCTGCGGCTGGTCGATTTTGAATACTCATTTCAGTTTAAAGCCATTTTCTTTATAGCAGAAGAACGGCATTTAACTATTCAACTGACTTTAGAGCTTCAACCATATCAATTTTTGATATCTTCATACTAACAACGTAGTTTACGATCATTGAACAACCAATAGTGATTGCAGATGCGATCAAAAATGATTTAAACTGAAGATAAGGTCTATACATTATAGAAGATGTAGATACTGCCTTTACATATAATGATAAGAAGAACAGACCAACAGGAATTCCAAGGATCCAGCCTATGATAAGGTTCAGAAGATTATCCTTAAAGATCAGGTTCCGGATCTCCTTGTTATATGCTCCGAGCACACGCAGAGTTGCATATTCACGATATTTTTCCACATAGCCTAATATTCCGAGATTATACAGGATAACAACGCTTAATATTATCGCAGCCAGCAGCAATAATACAATTACTCCCTGTACGCTTTCGAGAACCGATTCTGCTTCTTCCAATTGTGTTTCCAGAAGCACGTGCGATCTGACATAATCAGCATTTTCAACTTCCTCGACGTTGCTGACATCTCCGGCGAGCAATACATTAGGCATAAAAGTTCCGCCAGTAGTCAGCCAGTAGTCCTTAGAAAGGAATATTCCCTGCGGAGAAGGTATCTCGATGATTTTTGCAACTTTAAGTCTATATGAATTCTGACCAAGGAATACATCAACATAGCTGCCTTCGTGAATACCGTTTTCCTCTGCAACTGTTTTCGATATTACAGCACCATCATCAGGAAGAGAAACACGTTTTTTTCCGTCGAACAAATTCATATAATATCCGGTATCGTATATCAGAATGTTTTCTTTTTCGATAGACGATGAACTGTGCAATTCACAAGGGCTCTCAAATCCCCATTGTGTTTTGTGATACAATTTTTCTTCAACTGTTTTTATATCATCATCAGTGATATTATTCAGATACATCTTCTCGTAGTATGTATATTCTGTTCCGTATATATTGGTATTGATATACTTCACAGAATCATTCAGTCCAAAGCTCGCAATTAGCAGCATCATACTGCCGAGAACGCCTATCAGACCGATATATGTTCTCAGACGGTTCTGAGACATATCCCTGAGAGTCCATTTCCAGTTGAAGTCGATTTTTTTCCAGACAAAACCAACTGATTCAAGCAGCAGCTTTTTACCTTTTTTGGGCGGAGCATCTCTAAGGAGTGCCGCCGTAGTTTCCTTAACTATTTTCTGACTTATTATAAGTGCAGAAAACATACATAAAAGCGTTATCAGAACAACTAAAGCAACTGATACAAACGTCATACCGTCATACCAATACGGCATACTATAAAAATTCTTTTGAAGATCTAAAAGTACAGGCGTTATAGTATACGGAGCCAGATACAAACCCAAGGCTCCTCCAAGAGCACTTATTAAAAGTCCATAAAGTGCATAATGAAGTCCTATCTGCCAGTTGTAAAAGCCGATCGCTTTTAATACACCAATTTGTCCTCTCTGCTTAAGTATTATGCGTCTCATCGTAGTTGACATCGTCAATAAAGCGAGCATAAAGAATACCAGAGAGAACATTATTGACATTTTTCTTATCTGACCGATCTTATTTATAAAGTTTGAAACAGGCTCATATTCAGAACGCTCCAGCACATTCTGATACTTGCCGTCGAGCTTGTCTCTGAATTCGGGCTTCAGGGCTGAAAAATCGCAGTCATCTTCCAACTTCAGTTCCATAAGATTATAAGTTATTTCACCGCTGATGCTCTTCATTGTATCAGCAGGAACATAACAATATGTATATTTGTCATGGTTCGGAACAAGCGCTGCACTGTTGCCGGTATGGTATATATATTCAGGACTGTAGATCAGCTCATCAACAACAAGGGAATGTTTTTTACCGCCGTAAAAAATATCTATGCTGTCACCGATACTTATGTCATTGCTTTCAGCGTAAGCATAATCAAGAGCGATACAGTTTTCTGAACTCTTATCAGCTTTTTCTACTGTATGACATAATGATATATCACCGTTTGAATAGTTTACGTCTATGATAACGTCTTCATCTTTTTTGATAAGTGCCGTTACTCTCGAAAGCAGTTCTGCATCATCAACATCGTTCAACTGTCTGATGTTTTCGGCATCTGCCTCTGAAAATCCATTTCCGCTTATCCAGCAATCAGCAAGATTAGTGTCTGAAAAATACTGGTCAGATGCTTTTTTCATACCATTCCAAACACCTTCTATACCTGAATAAATGAATACTCCAAGAAAACACATAATAAAAATAGCAATAAACTGTATCCTATCTTTCCATATGTCGCGGAGCATTTTTTGAAATAGTCTGAACATTACCAATCAATCTCCTCAACACGCATTTTATGTTCGTTGATCTCTATTGCATTGATCTTTCCGTCTTTTATGTGTATAACTTCATCTGCGCATTTGGCAATGTTAGCATTATGTGTAACTATAATAACAGTCTTATTATATTCACAAGACATTTTCTGAAGTAAAAGAAGAATGTTTCTTCCAGTCACACTGTCAAGAGCGCCGGTAGGCTCATCACAGAGCAGGATCTTTGGATTTTTGCATAATGCTCTTGCTATTGAGAGCCTCTGCAGCTCACCTCCTGACAATTCTGCCGGGAAATGCTTTGCTCTCTTTTCGAGTCCGACAGCAGCGAGCATTTCGTTTACATCAAACGAATTTGTTCCGAATTTTCTGACTATATCAACATTTTCATATACAGTAAGATTAGGAATAAGATTGTAGAACTGAAATACAAATCCGACGTCTTCTCTGCGATACTTTGTAAGTTTTTTTCCGCGAAGTGTGGTTATATCCTTATCATAAAAAACTATATTTCCGTCAGTTACATTATCCATTCCGCCGATCAGATTGAGCATCGTGCTCTTTCCCGAACCGCTTGGTCCGAGCACAACGACCATTTTGTTATCTTCAATTTCAAAGCTGACGTTATCAAGTGCCTTAACTGACTGACCGGAGGTTTTGTATTCTTTTGTTACGTTATTAAATTTGATAGCAACCATATTAATCACCTTTATATTTCTGCTACTAATACAGCGTGTTGCCATTTTGTATTCTCAGCAGCGTATATCAGTATCCGATCACCTTTCTGTATAAGTCCCTCATCAAATGCTTTATACAGCGAAAGAGGAAGAGCCGCATTAATTAATGCCCCACCTTCATTCTCGCAGCTGTAAACCTTTGAAGGAACTATTTCCGTTACTTCTGACAGCACCTTTTCCATTATTTTTTCTGAAGCAATAGGCATTATAAATTTATCTATCTTATTCAGATCAAAACCTTTCTCTTTAAGCTGCTTCATTGTTTTTACCAGCACTCTGGCTAATGCATCATCGCTGATGCCTGATGCCTGAAAGATCGGCCATCTATCCATTTTGACTTCATCTGTCGGATAAGGATACACAGAGCCGCCGATCTCAATTATTGAGCCGTTTTCTTCACTTGCATTATTAGAAGAAGCCTCAGCATACAGTATACCTTCACCATTAGTTGCAGTCAATACAACAGCTCCGGCACCATCTCCAAAAAACATATAATTGAATAAAGTCTTTACTGACATTTTGCTTTCCGGTAACAGTGCAAATCTTGATGAGAGCAGGTCTGCTCCGACTATCAGAGCATTTTTCACCTTGCCAAGCTTGATATAACTTTCGGCAACAGTTAATGCAGTGCCGAACGCAGCACAGCCGGAGTGTATATCAAATCCTATACATTCGCTTATTCTGAGTTTTTCCTGTAGAAGCGAAAAGTTAGCAGGAGCCAGATAATCAGGGGAGATCGTAGCATATATGATCATATCAACATCATTTGGTTCGATGCCTGCTTTTTCCAATGCTTCGACAGAAGCAAGATAACCCATATCAAGATTTGATACTTTTTGTTTATTAGTGCGTATATCGGTAGCTAAATAGCGTGAGTGATGCTGTAAGATCCTGCTGACTTTATTTGCTCTCTCGCCATATACTTCAGCAAAATCTTCGTCTGTAACTATTCCGGGTATGTAATGACCTACACCGCTAATTTTTGCATTCATAATTATAATCTGCCTTTCTATGGAAGTAACCGCAACGCTGTTCAGATCATTTTGAAGCCATCGCAAATGCTTCAAAAAGCGCAGCACGTTTCGGTCTCTTTATACACTTATCAGCGATCCTGATAGATGTAGGCACATCAAGAGGAGTAACAGATGTGTCAACATTCTGGTTGCTGATCTCTTTACTGCATATTCTTCCATAGCAGCATTGTGCGGAGTTGGGGAAGTATTTTTTCATATCATTGAATATTTCTTTAATGCTTTTTTCCTTGATATTTCCGAAAGAAAGAGGAACTGCCACACACGGGGTAACAAGTCCTGTATTGTCGATAGCTATGTAATTGGCTCCGGCACTGCAGCCTATGCAGGAAGCACTTTCAAACTCACAGAAATTAAAGATATTCGGATATGAAGGATCTTCAAGATGAAGCATACGCTTATTCTTTACAAAACGCATAGCCTTTAAATATAAAGACTTTGTATCATAGTTTTCAATATTTCCCTGCGGTATCGGGAGTATTACCCTGACTTCATCTATTCCAAGCTGTTTTACAAAATTGAAATAATTCTCAAGATCATCTTCATGCAGTAATTTATCTGTTACGCAAACAGTAACCGCAGTGTAAAGATTTCTGTCTTTAAGAAGATTTATAGCATTGATCGCATCAAAAAATGCATTGTCATAATTTCTCATAGAACAAGAGAGTTCTTCTTTATAATGGTCAAGACTGATAATTACACGAGAAATATTTGACTGCTCGAGAAAATCAACAAAATCTTCATCAAAATTATGACCAGTAGTGTATAACAAACCTTCCATATCATCAGGTATCAGAGATATGATCTCTCTTATATCTGATCTGAGCATTGGTTCGCCTCCGGTAATACCTACTGAAGCTGTACCAAGATCGTGCAGCTCATTAATACACTTTTTAATCTCTTCAAATGACAGATCTGCTCTTCTGTCATTTATCCTGAAACAATGCCAGCATCTGCAATGACATTTACCCGTTATAACAATATCTGCCTGAATTGGTATTCTTATATCTTCTGAAACAACTTTTGTTGATCCTCCGACATATTTGTCCCATGCTTTACTTGGGAAACCCGGAAGAAAAGAGTTGATAAAATACTCTTTGGTCTCTAATTTCTTATTGATCTTAATTCCCTTATTGTTAAGGAATTCCATTACATTTTTAGACTGCTGTTCATATCCTGCAACAGTTGCATTATTCATTACTTCTTCTGTTAAACCTATAATTACTTTTTTCATAAGCTACATCCTCTTCCACAATTGTACAGATCAAAAACCGGTCTGTCGTGTAATAAACTTTTTTAAAAAATTGCTAATCAATCCAAAACTAATAAAATAGTTAAAGACATCTCATTGTTAAATAAAACTTTTTCTGCTAAATAGAAGTATTGGTATCAAATAAATATTCAATTGTACTGTTACAATCAGCAAAATAAATAAAATTCACATTTAAGATATTCCTGAATATTCACTTCAGGAGCGGTCTTACAAGAATATTTATCAAGCTGTTGTATAATTACGTTTTAGGTTTCTTTTGGATCTATCAAAGCCTCCTTTTCAAAAATACTATTATCCCAACCATCAATAGTATTACTATATTCACTTATAATGTAGTTCCTGAACAAATCATCGAAGAAATAGCAAAAATCATAAAAGCACGTTTCTTCTTAAATATATGCAGCTATTGTAATGAAATACTATTATTTCCATACACAACGTGTTTGGGGATCATCTCAATAATAATCTGATCGCACATCTGAGACGATATAGCAATAATAATTGCTTCCGCCATACTGGAATTATTCATCTTTGTGAGAAAAAATTAATAATAGTTTTTTCAAAATGTTGCTGAAATTAGTTCTCTGATTGCTGAATTTAGTATTGTTTATCCTCCTTTTTAAGTTATTTATTCAGCTTCTGATCTGACTAAGACTTTTTAGAATAACTAAGCACTACTATGATTCTATGTCTATTGAAAAATACATTTTTGCTGAAAACCTTCAGCTCTAAAGCAGTTTACATCCCTGCAGATGCACACGTTTTCTTAACAATCGCAATATAAAGTGTTCCCGAGCTAATTTGTGAAAGCATTCTTGCCGCCCTAAAGGACGTTTTTTCAAATTATTCATAAAGCATATGCTTTCTTTGGCTTAATTCAAGTTTGCTTCACTTATTACTCTTGCAGCGTTGTCTTATAAAACGCAATGCTTTAGCCTGTAATTCTTACGATTTGTTCTTCTTTAATTATATTATAATATCAATAAACAAAAATGTCAATGCTAATTTCAAAAACGGCATATTTCACAATATTGTTTCTCAAAAGGCGATGATTGTATTCGATTGCCATAAAGCAAACAGGAAATAAGTGCAGTGCTCAAGTTTGTATAACTTCTTAACTTGCAGGGAGAGATACCGCAGCACGTTTAGAACAAAAAAGCACTAACATTATTTCAGGGCACAAAAAAGTCCTCACAACCTGAAATGCCCCACTCTCGTTAGCTTTCATTTGGTATGTTTCTATTATACCACATTGTCTAACAAAAGGGGAGCATTTCAGTGGCCGTGAGGCGGTCGCTTTTCGGGCTTGTTGTATTATCATAATCATATTATTACCATGTGCTCACATAAAGATTTTATGTTATGATAGTTTGCTAAAACTTCGCGTCACCATCTTTATATTATTAAAACATCATCTTGTCTGAAGCCCTTATCCTTGCCAATAGTATCAATTTTAGAATTCCACTTATTTCCAAGGTTGTAAAATCTCACAGTATCTCGCTCCATATCTATCACATTGATTAATTCTGATTTTAGCGCTGTGAGCTGCACAGAATCAACTATAGTTTCAAATACTGAATTCTGAACTCTAACACCATATCGTTCACATATTTTTGCAACCTTTCTCAGGCGCTTTGCTCCTTGAGTTTCTGTGAAATCAACATCATAGGATATTATCACCATCATATCCTGTCACCTCCATACATAAGGCGGATAACCGTCAAGATCGCCCCTTAAATACCGCGCCAGCAGCATAGCCTGACAATAAGGTATCAGACCTATCTGTATTTTCTCCTTTAAAAACGGATGTGTGATCATTTCCTTTTTTCTTTCCTGCCATTCGCGTATAACAGTTTTTCTGGAAGTATCATCAAGCTTATATACCCCGCCGTCAACAGAAAAGTCCTTAGACTGTATCTGCTTCAGATTTATCAAGGATATAACAAATCTGTCGCATAACGGCGATCGCAGTTCTTCCATAATATCAAGTGCTAAAGAAGGTCTTCCGGGACGAAGCGTATGCAAATAACCGGCAGCAGGATCAAGTCCTGCCGATTCCAGCGCAGACTGCATATCATTTTTCAGAAGCATATATGTAAATGAAAGGAGCGCATTCACACGATTTTCAGGCGGACGGCGGCTCCGCTTTTCAAACAGCATATCAGCTTCGTCAGTTTTTAGCAGATCGTCAAAGACCTGAAAATATATTGAAGCAGCTGCTCCTTCAATACCGCGCATACTATCTATATCTGCTGAATTTTCAAGAAGATCCGCCTGTTCAAGCAGCATTTGTGCTGCTTTTTTTATTCTTTCGGCTTTATCTTCATCTGTACCGCGTGCAGCTTTCAAAAGGAAATTACGGCTGTTCAGAATTTTACCGCATAGTATATTTCGCACTATATCGGCGGATTGGTCAGAACCGATCAGCTGATACTGTTTCTTTCTAAGAAGAACGTTTCCGTTTACAGGACCGTATATCCTGCCATAAAATTTACCATTGTCCGAATGAAACGAAAGTGATATACCATTTTCTCCGCAAAAACCTATGAACGGAGTTGATACTGTTGTATTGCATAAGCAGATTATAGCTTCGATCGTATGCGCAGGTATCCTGACCTTTTCTGAACCGCCGATCTTGACTGATATAGTTCCGTTATCGCAGTGAAGATAACTGCCTTCTGTCATGATATAAAGAACATTTCCAAGTTTTTTCATACTAATCACCTTCTGATATTCCTTTTCGCAGTTTTTTCATATAGCTTCCGATAGTTTTTTCAGTTTCCGGCATACAGATGTCTTTTAAAGAACATCGCATACATTTTGGTGATGACACAGCTTCAGGCACTTTTGAAGACTCAAGCATCAACATCAGGTCATTGGATATTTTCTCAACTTTCTCACGCATTTTTTCAGTAAGAATAATCTCTTTACGTCTGTGAGAACTTATATAGAATATTGCACCTTTTTCTATCTGACAAGAAAACATTTCTTCAAGGCACATAGCCTGCCCGCAAAGCTGAAGTTCATATTCTTCTTCAGAGCGCAATTTGCCGTGTTTGTATTCGATCGGATATAAACGATAATGGCCATTGCCAATAAAACCTATTCCAACTCCGTTTTCATCTTCGATAGCTTCAACCGCATCACATTTGCCTGCTAAATTCATTTTTCTTGAAATCACCTGCATATCCGTTATAGTACATATATCGCTGCGTTTTACCTGACCTGATGTGTGAACATTATTGTGTTCCATAGTACCTTTAGCAGTATCAACACTGTCATTCCACTGCTGTTCAAGCATAAGAAGACCAACTCTTCGTTTGCAGTAGCAGTATTGTGAGATATACGACAAAGGTATTAATTTATCATCTTCCATAATAACTCCTTTCAAACATTGGCTTTAAATAATCAGTTTAGCTTCTATTTGTGCTCCTGCGTGAGGGGCGACAGTATGAGCCAATCTCGGAATTCCTCGGATTTTGGTTTCAATTCACGCCCCTGCGTGAGGGGCGACGCTTCGGAAGAAATCACAGATAAACTCTTTGAGGTTTCAATTCACGCCCCTGCGTGAGGGGCGACGTTTTGGCAGAGTGTGATTTTGCCGGATTTCAGAGTTTCAATTCACGCCCCTGCGTGAGGGGCGACCGTGTAGCTTATATCGTTACATCTTTCTACTTCGTGTTTCAATTCACGCCCCTGCGTGAGGGGCGACGATCTCAACAAACATCTTTTACACCTCCTTTTGTTTCAATTCACGCCCCTGCGTGAGGGGCGACTCCCATTCT
>ODAI012948432.1_pt1 | contig 17004 bp, 13 predicted proteins | sample 1539321 | NCBI WGS metagenome assembly ODAI01 (sample SAMN02144231, study PRJEB22623) | gut metagenome | biome: sheep rumen | host: Ovis aries | place: New Zealand | reverse complement strand
TGTGGAGCAGTGCCGAGCAGCAGCAGGGCTACCTGATGGGCCTGCCCGAAGGGGCCGACCTGATGTACACCCCCCTCTCCTCCCCTGCCAACCACTACGTTAGGATTAACGCCTCCACCATTATTGACCAGGCAGGAACCCTGAGCGGCACCATCACCATCACCGCCGAAGGCCAGAGCGACCGCGCCGTGAGAGGCGTGTTCAACGCCCGCACCGCCGAGTGGATGCGCAACATGGAGGTGGAGTTGCTGAAGATTGCCCCCGGGGCCACCATCACCAAAATCACCCATACCGACAACGACCGCTATCTGGAGCAGCCAGTGAAGATAACCTATAACTTCACTGTGCCCAACTATGCCACCGTCGACAAGAACACCCTGGCATTCATACCGCTGAGTGCTCGCAATTTCTATAACCGCGCCATGAGCCATCTGAGTTTTGACGTGACTAAGGCCGAGCGCACACAGCCCTTTGCCGACGCTTGCTCCCGTCTGGTGGAAATCAAAGAGACCGTGACCCTGCCCGCAGAATACAAGCAGCTTCACTTCCCCACGGTGCAGGGTGTTTCCGACGTGGCCGCCAGCTTCGGCTGCCAGTACTGGATGGAGGGCAACACCCTCACCTTTGCCGAAAGCACGGTGCTGAACAAAAGAGTGTATGATGCCGCCGACTGGCCCAGTTTCCGCCAGTGCGTTGCCAACCAGAAGTTGCTGGCCACCACACCTGTGATTTTGACCAAATAACTATTATAAAGATATTTAGATATGAAAAGAATAATCCTGATAATCATGGCGGTGCTGATGGGTGTGTCCACCATGGCACAGAAACAGCCCGATGCCGAATATAAACTGATTCGCCGCAGCTACAAGACCAATAGCGACGGCTCTATGGACATCAATTTCCGCAAGGAAATCAAACTCTTGCGCAACCGCGCCATCACGGCCTACGCCGACAAGGGCGAGACCTTCATTACCTACAATCCCCAGTTCGAAACCCTGACCATCAACGAGTGCTACACCATCATGGCCGACGGCACCAAGGTGGAAACGCCCGAGAACGCCTTTGTGCTGCAACTGCCCAGCGAGTGCGCCGACTGCGGAAGGCTGAACGGCATCCGCGAGATGGCCATCGTCCACACCGCATTGGAGTACAACTGCATGATTGTGCTCGACTATACCATCCATCGCAACAGCAGCCTCTACGTGGAGCGGTTCAACTTCAAGCAGGACTGTCCTGTGCTGCGCTACGAAGTGCGCTATGCCGACGGCCACACCCAGGTGGAAACCAACATCACCCAGACGGTCAACGACCCCTATATGCCAGTGAAGAAGGACTTTGACGTGGAATTTCAGCTGGGCGAGAAACCCACCTTCGTGGCTGAGACACACCTCGACCAGGCCTTCAATCTGCTCCAGAACCTGAAGAAAGAGGATTCCAAAGAGTATGTCGCCGCCATCCGCGACTGGGTGGTGGACAACGTGAAATTGAACAATGTGAACCTCTCCCATGTCAACTATGCCATGACGCCTGCCACCGAGGTATTCTTGAGTAACTGTGGTACGGCACTGGACAAGACCGGACTGCTGGCCGCCCTACTGAACGAGGCAGGCTTTAAGGCTTCCATCGTGGACAACAGCCTGAATGTCTTTGGCGACAGACCCATGGAAGTGGAAGTGACTATCCAGAACAACACTTACCGCATTTCCGCCACACAGAAGGGCGAACTGCTGACCGAACAGGCCAAGGCCGATGCCGCTGCTGTGGCCGCCGCACCTATCTACGTAGAGCGCCAGTTGGAATGGAAGCCCGACACCCTCACCGACGGATATGTGCGCATCACGCTGCCCACCGAAAAGAGTTCCCTCAACATCAATCCCGCCTACCTCAACCCTTCGCGCACCAGCGATGTGCAGGCGGTCATCACCAGCGAGTTCTACCACTACACCATGGACCTGCCCAAGAATGCCAAACTGATTGGCGGCGAGGTGAATATCGAATACAACAAGTATGACCTGGGCAGCATCAACATCAAAATCAAGCAGAAAGGCAAACGACTGTTGGTCACCCGCCAGCTGCAGCTGCGCAAAGCCCTCATTACCCGGCAGGACTATGCCAACTTCCGCCAGCTGATGATTGACTGGTATGGCCACAAAGAACTCCTCTTCAGCCTATGACCGGACCAATGTGGGCACTGTTGTGTGCCGGACTGTGGACCCTCGGAATGCTCTATTTCGACTATCGAAAGAAGCATAAATAAAGAACCTCCCGCAAGGACAGACCTTTGCGGGAGGTTTCTTTATACTTTGTATGAAAGTTATAGTCTTAACTAAGATAACAATGTTTTGAACACAAATTAAAGCAATCTCCTAATGACAGTCGATAGGAACATCTTCTTTTATATTTCTCAAGACCGATAGGAATTACCTTTTCATAATAATTCTGAGCATCTTTTCTTGATGTTGAACAATATCATCAATATTCCATTCTTCTCCTAATAGCCGTTTCATATAATTATCTTTAATACCAGCATCGTAATTATCTTGGCATATCTGTAACATAATCCGGAACTTTAGGGAAGCAACACTTACCTGATTGGATTTTGTATCAAGATAGCGATTCTTTTTTTCAATAGGATTCCAGTTGGAGCCAGAACTATTTGCATCAGAACCTATCATGGCAAAATTACCAAAACGGTTTATATCTTGCGTACTAATTTGCATATTGTCCCCAGCCTTGGCTTGTGGATAATAATGCTCTAAACTCTTTCGTGTTCGAGAAAAATAGAAATTCTTGAATGGTTCCAAATCAAAGTCACTACAACCTAATGCACTGAAAAACTCAATTCTATTACGAGAACCTTTCTTTTCTTTGTTACCTCGAAGTTCTTCGGCATATTTTTTCCATAGTTTATAATCAGTATAGTTAAATACATACAGAGGTATATTGTATGACCCTACAGGATAAATACTATCAAAGTCTCTATCCACATCTTCTAATACAACGCTCAATTCACCACTATTAAGAATAGTCTCATCAAAACTATTTGGCTTAGGCTGATTTACGTCGTTGAGTTTGCTCTCATCAAGATACACATCAAAGAAATACTTATCAGCCAGCTTTCTTAAGAATTTCACATAGTTATTAAGGTCACTATCCTCAAACAGGTGGTATAAACAATAGAACAGATAGTTCTTTCTTTGCTTAGGTGTAAAAGCGACTTCAAACATGGAAAGTAGTTGTATCACTTCGTTTTGTTGTGCTTTATTGCCCTCGTACAAATCCTTTAGATAGGCTGCCTTATTACCCCTCTTATAATAATATTGCAATTTCCATGGATTCTCTATGACTCTGTCTTCACCATTTGCATGGTGTATAATATAGTTATCAAGAAAATATTTAGCCAAAAGGAGATTGTAAGCAAAGTCCTTAACGAACTCAGGGGTAAGATTTACCTTCTCGAACTCCTTAATAAGTTCTTTATCGTCAAGCGTAAAACTCAAAGGATTAAAATCATCTTCATTCCACAACCTCGTAATTTTCAGTACAATCAACAGAAAATTCGGAAAGTCTATTATTGGCTGGAAATGATCGTTATTGTCAATTTCATCATCTTCATCTACCTTTTTCATAGGCGAATTTAAGAGTTCTGAAATAGTTTTCTTGCCTGATGACGAAGATGAACTCAAATTAGAACTTGGAAACTCATCGAAAGACTCTATTATAAAACCATCCATAGCCGCACCAAAAACCTCTTTCTCAGGGAGCTTCTGCTGAATATAGAAACTCATGTCACTACAAGCCTCCCATATACGACTAAACTTCTCCATAGCATCGTCATCACCATTTAACTGCTCGCTGAGTTTAGCTTTTACTATTTCGTGTTTCTCCAACTGCTCACCACGAGAGTTCATAACCTCAAAATAGTGATTCAAATCCACATCTTTCGGCACACGATAATGGATGATATGCACATTGTTTAAGAAAAAATACTTGAATTCATCCATATCGGTCTTCTTGTCACCAATAATCTCTTTGAGTGCTTCCTTCGCATAATTGAAGCCATTGAAAATACCCTTGTCGTTTTCATCACCAAACTTGGGCATTTGTTCTATTGTCGCTGCTGAAACCTTTCTTGCAGAATAAGTAAGACGGTTTGCAATCGTTTCTATGCCCAAAGCCTTCAAGATAATGTAAATTGTTGTCAATCGTTGCTGACCATCGATAACCTCAAAGATATTCTCTTCACGCTTGTATGTAACAAGAGTTCCAATATAATAAACAGACTTATCCAACGAATCATATACATCCTTTATTAAGGCGTATATCTCTTCACGTTCCCAAGCATAATTACGCTGATAGATAGGAATCTTATATAAGACAGATGCCCCTCTATTTGAGAAATATATGTCATTAATAGAACACTCTTCAAGAATATTATTCAAATCTTTCATTGTTATCAATTTTTATAGAAATCATTTATTTGAAAGAAATAAAGATAGTTTTCATACACACCATCTTTTTTATCCTTTAAATTCTTCAATGTATCTCCTTTGCCGCTATACTCATAGCATTCCTGAGCCCAACCATCTTTAATATCATCATTAGAAAGAGGATTGAGTGTATCAGCCAAAGCACTCAATAATGAGGCTGGTGTATCTTGTTTGACAATCAGTTTATACATATTGAAAGCATTGATCTTATCACCCCACCCCATAATATAATTTTGTGCAGAAAGCCAACCGAGATTAGTGTATTGGGCTCTCAATGAATAAGCCCAAATGAATGCGTATATAACAAATTGTTCAAATAGTTCCATATCTTCTTTTGTAGGATATGTTTCTGGGCAGAATCTATCAACGTAAAGTAGAACAGAGGTGTCAAACATCAGACGTGCTATACCATTACCTATTCCTTTTTTGAAATGTCGATCCAATGTTTTAACTATAATATTGTCGTTAATATAGAAGCCCTCATATTTATTGTTGTTCTGAATATCTTTTAGTATATTATAATAGTGTTTTGTATATTCAAAGAACGGTTTACCAGCAATTATAGGAGTGTTCAATTGGAACGCATTTACATTTCGAGTACCAGAAACAAAAGGCATAGCAGAAGAGTTGACCATATCTGCATAGCAATAGGCACTCTTATAGAATTGAGCATAAGGTGTTCTTGCCGAACGCGTAATACCTTTAAACATATGAATGCTATGTTCATTCAAAACTTTTGCCTTGTTGCCTGCTACCCATTCTTTAATACGATACAGGTAATTACCAAAGAAATCTGCTAAACCACTTTGTGAAACCTGTTCCCAATCCTTTACTATCTTTTCTGTCTCATCCTCACTAATGTCACTCATTTCGCGAAGATGGTATGCTTTCAACAAATCATGAGGATATAGAGCCTTACCTCGTGCATTTTGAGAGTCAAAGAACTGGAACGCTTCAGAAACATCGGGAGTTATTACAACAATCAATTCACACCTGTTCACAATGTAATCCTTAAGACGCTCCATCTCTCGTTGATGTTCAGCAGCCGAATCGTTGTTTTCCGACTTTATTCCAACCCTACGGTTAAGTGCATAATAGTTATTAGCGATATTATGATTATTATGCGCATTGTCATATATTTTCTGCTGCAAGAACTCGATACCATTTTCTCCTAGTGCAGTCAGAAGTAGAGAGAATGTTATGATACGTTGCTGACCATCAACTATATCATATTGATCCTTTCCTTTTGTTTTGTGAAGGATAAGAGTACCTACCCTGTATTTTTCTTTATTACTATTCTTGGCATCAATAATGTCATCAAGCAATTGTATGGCATTACGAGCAGTCCACTTGTATGGGCGTTGGTAGATAGGCACACAAAGACTTACATCCTTGATAGGTTCTTCTCCATTTGTTATAGTTTGGCGAAGGAGCAAATCGCCTATAGTAGTTATTGACAATGTCAGATTTTTATTCATTGTATTATTTCATAACTGTATTAGTTCATAACGTTGTTGTGGATTTGACCACATTAACGTTGCAAAGGTACGACAAAATTTCCAAATCGCAGATAATTTTTTGCAAATAGTTCAGATTGTAGTTTCGAACACTTATGTGGGCACTGTTCTGTGCCGGACTGTGGACCCTCGGAATGCTCTATTTCGACTATCGAAAGAAGCATAAATAAAGAACCTCCCGCAAGGACAGACCTTTGCGGGAGGTTTTGATATTAAAGGTGGGACAAGATGGTAATTAAAAATAGACGGTACTCGAGATTTTCCAAGACAGGCTCGCTAAACAAGTCGTCTTCGACAAGTCCCTACATAACTGGAATATGATTATCCGCAATTGGCACATAGGCAAGGTCGTTTCATTCTCCGTGGCACATTGTGCCACTATCGAAAGTCCACAGGACTTTCTTCACTCCGAGACGCACCCGAGGTGTTGACTATCAGTCACCGCACTGCGCTGCGCTTGTGTGGTGTTATTGAGATTAAGCCTCTCCGAGGCTTCTTTATGGCAAATGGGGATAATCATATTAACTATTTTTCGGTGAAATAAACCGCCATGTCACGATGCAAAAATATTTTTTTTCTGTGTGCTTGAGACTTTTCTCAAAAAAGTGAAGCCTGATACATAACAGTCTATAGCATCCGCACTGATTAGTGAAAAGTGAATAGTGAATAGACATTACATATGTCAAGTCACTATTCACTTATCACTATGAAAATTGGTATGACTCAATAAGGTTTTGTCGGACACCAATAATTAGAAATAGAGGTCGCGTTCGCCTTCGCCGATTTTGCAAAGGTTGCCTTCAACCCGCTTCTTCAGTTCTTCCTTGGTGAAAGTTTCGGTGAGCTGCTTCAGCAGAGCCATGCCTTTGGCCTTGGTTTCGGGGCTGGCATAGTCCTCAAGATATTCGCGGAAGGTGAACATGGCGTTGGGTTTGCAGAACTCCTTGATGAGGCCGGGTTTGGCCAGGTCCATGAAGTCGGCCCCTACGCGGCCCTTGCGGTAACAACCAGTGCAGAAACTGGGGATATAGCCGCCGTCAATCATGGCGGAGATAACCTCGTCGAGCGAGCGGTGGTCGCCAAGAGAGAACTGGGCACCGGTCTTTTTGTGGTCTGCCTCGTCTATGCTGCGTTCGCCCTCCTCATAGCCGCCGGGGTTGGTCTCGCTGGCGGCGCTAATCTGGCTGGCACCGTATTTGACCAACTCGTCGCGCATGGCAGGACGCTCGCGGGTGCTGATGATGATGCCGGTGTAGGGCATGGCAATGCGTATGATGGCCACAATCTTCATGAAGTCCTTGTCGGAGACCGGATGGGGCAGATTTTCAGGCAGGCTGAAAGGGGTGCCCTCGGCGGGTTCGATGCGGGGGAAGCTGACGGTGTGGGGGCCGCAGCCATAGTCCTCCTCCAGATGGCGGGCATGCTCCATGATGGCCAGGATTTCAAAGCGGTAGTCGGTCAGGCCGAACAGCACGCCCAGCCCCACGTCGTTGATGCCGCCCTCTTGGGCGCGGTCCATGCAGGTGAGGCGGTAGAGATAGTCGCCCTTGGGGGTGCCGGCGGGATGGAACTTGCCGTACTCGACGGGGTCGTAGGTTTCCTGGAAGCAGACATAGGTGCCAATCTTCTCGGCATGCAGCTTGGCAAAATCTTCCACGCTCATGGGGGCCAGCTCCACATTGATACGGCGGAGGGAGCTGCCCTTCTCATCGCGGGCGGCATAGGTGCGGCGGATGGCTTCGACCATATAGTCGGCATTGTTGCGGGGACTCTCACCACAGATAAGCAGGGCGCGTTTGTGGCCCATGCGCAGGAGTTGGAGGGTCTCCTGCTCTATCTCATCCATCGTGAGCACCTTGCGGCGAAGAGCCTTATTGTCGCGGCGGAAACCGCAGTAGACGCAGTTGTTCACGCAGGCATTGCCCGTATAGATGGGGGCAAAAAGCACGAGGCGTTTGCCGTAGATCTCTTCCTTGCAATAGTGTGCCACATCGAGGATTTTTTTAATGTCTTCCTCTTTCTCCACGCAGAGCAGCTTGGCCACATCGTGCAGGTTCAGCCCTTTCAGCTTGCGGGCCTTGTTCAGTATGTCGTTCAGTTCCGACTCGGTAGGTGTGTTGTTGTCGAGCAAGCCATAGAGCTTGTCGCGATCTATGAAATTCTGATGTCTCATAACTGTTATTATCGATATTATATTTTAGTCAGCACGGCTTTGGATTCCACCCCCGCCACACGACCCAGGCGGCCTGTGAGGGCATTGATGCGGTCGGGGAAGCCTTCGACGATGAGAGAGATGACAGCAATGTCCCTGTCATGAAACGGCAGGCCTTGTCGGCATAGAATGATGTCGGAAAAGGTCGAAATGATGGCGTTCACTTCAACAGATTTAGCACGGTCGGCTATCAGCAGGGTCACAGTCCCTATTCTCTTCTCCATCAGGTGTTAGGCTTTTGGGTTAGACGAATATTATTTCTTTTAAATACGCTGCAAAGATACGACTTATTTTAGATATAAGCAGTTTTTTTGAATATTTTCTCTTTATTCAACAAAAAATTCGTACATTTGCAAACTCAAATTACAAACAAAGCAACAATATGTACGAACATCTTAAAATAGAACAAAACGGAGCTGTCACCACCCTTACCATCTCGGCTCCCAAATCGCTCAATGCACTCAACAGCACCATTCTGGACGAACTGAACGATGCCCTCGACAACCTGCCTAAGGACGCACGTGCCCTCATCATCACCGGCGACGGTGAGAAGTCCTTTGTGGCCGGAGCCGACATCAGCGAAATGGCCCATCTGAGCCTCAACGAAGGCACCGCCTTCGGCAAAAAGGGTGCCGACGTGTTCCGCAAAATCGAGACCCTTCCCATCCCCGTCATCGCTGCAGTCAACGGCTTTGCCCTGGGCGGTGGCTGCGAGATTGCCATGGCTTGCGACATACGCATCTGCTCCTCTAATGCCCGTTTCGGCCAGCCCGAAGTGGGACTCGGCATCATCCCCGGTTTCAGCGGCACCTACCGTCTGGCCAAACTCGTTGGCATGGGCATGGCCAAGCAGCTCATCTTCACCGGCCGCAACATCAAAGCCGACGAGGCCTTGCGCATTGGTCTGGTCAACGCCGTTTACGAACCCGCAGACCTCATGCCTGCCGCCATGCAGATGGCCGAGAGCATCTGCAAGAACGCCCCCATAGCAGTGGCCTATGCCAAGAAGTGCATCAACGACGAGTACGACCTGCCTGCCGACGAAGCCATCGCCTATGAGAATATGTACTTCGGCAAATGCTTCGCCACCGAAGACCAGAAAAACGGCATGAAAGCCTTCCTCAACAAGGAACAGGTAGAATTCCAAGGTAAATAAGTAATTCAAATAACTTTTATAAAACTCATCAAATCATGAAAATTTGCGTTATCGGTACTGGCACGATGGCCAAAGGTATTGTGAAAGCCTTTGCCGCAAAAATGCCCGTCGTCATGAAAAGCAGAACCCAGGCAAGCATTGACAAAGCCATGGGCTCCATCTCCAAATCCTATGCCAAGCTGGTCGAGAAAGGCAAGATGACTCAGGAAGCCGTCGATGCTCTGCTGGCCAACATCACCACCACCACTGACTACAGCACCTTCAAGGATGCCGACCTCGTGATCGAGGCCGCCGTCGAAGAGATGCAGCTGAAGAAAGACGTATTCACCGAGCTGGACAAGATTTGCAAGCCCGAAACTATCTTCGCCACCAACAGTTCCTCGCTCAGTATCACCGAAATTGCCGCCTGCACTCAGCGTCCCGCCCAGTTCATCGGCATGCACTTCTTCAATCCTGCCGACCGCATGGCCTTGGTTGAGGTCATCCGCGGACAGCTCACCAGCGACGAGGTCTGCAAATGCGTCATCGACCTGGCCACTTCCATTGGCAAACAGCCCGTCGAAGTGAAAGAGGCTCCTGGCTTTGTGGTCAACCGCATCCTTATCCCCATGATCAACGAGGCTGTGGGCATTCTGGCTGACGGTATCGCCAGTGCCGAGGACATTGACAAGTGCATGCAGCTCGGTGCCAACCACCCCATGGGTCCTCTGGCCCTGGCCGACCTCATTGGCAACGATGTGAACCTCGCCATCATGGAAGTGCTCTACAAAGAGTTTGGCGATCCCAAGTACCGTCCTCACCCCCTGCTCCGCAAGATGGTCCGTGCCGGGCTCCTTGGCCGCAAGACTGGCGAAGGATTCTACAAGTATTAATTGCCCTTCCTAACATAACAACAGGAGGAAATCCACACGGACTTCCTCCTGTTTTTTTTTGCCACGTGCCACAATTCATGCCCTAAGACTATTCCAGTAAGAGTTTCCCTATTAGGATTCCATGCAGAGTATTGACGCGGACAGTATAGTATCCCCTGGGCAGACTGCCCACGTCGAGGGGGACAGACTGCCCTTAGCCTGTAAAGGTTCTGCTCAGATACAATAAAAAATCCCGCAACTTGCGCTGCGGGATAAGAGATATTGTGAATCTCAACTAGTTTCTTAGTCAACAAAGGTGTTCCAATGGTGGACATCCTCGGCCTCGCCAAGCTGAATGGCGCGGAGGGCGTTGTAGAGTTTGGTGCTGATGGGGCCAGGCTCTTTGCCAAAGTGGTAGCTCTTGCCGGTGGCGGGGTCGTCAATGCGCTCGATGGGGCTGATGACGGCGGCGGTGCCACAAGCACCAGCTTCCTGGAAGTCGACAAGTTCGTCAACGGCAATAGGACGACGCTCAACTTTGATGCCCATATCCTCGGCCAGCTGCATGAGGCTCTTGTTGGTGATGGAGGGCAGGATGGAAGTGCTCTTGGGAGTGACATAGACACCGTCCTTAATGCCGAAGAAGTTGGCAGCGCCAGCCTCGTCAATATACTTCTTCTCCTTAGCATCCAGATAGAACTCGCAGGCATACTCACCGCCATGGCAGGCAGTGGTGTGAGCCTTGAGGCTGGCAGCATAGTTACCACCCACCTTGTAGACACCGGTACCGAGAGGGGCACTGCGGTCATAGTCGCGAGTGATAACATAAGGATTGGCCTGGAAGCCACCTTTGAAATAAGGTCCGACGGGGGTGACGAAGATAAGGAAGAGATACTCGTCAGCGGGTTTCACACCCACGGTGATGCCGGTGCCAATCAGCAGAGGACGAAGGTAGAGACTTGCGCCAGTGCCGTAAGGAGGAATGAATTTCTCATTCAGCTTGACAACTTTCTTGCACATCTCAACGAATTTCTCGGTGGGCAGTTCGGGCATGACGATGCCGCGGCAGGTGCTCTGCAAACGGGCAGCGTTCTCATCGGGGCGGAACATGCGAATTTTACCGTCTTTGCAACGATAGGCTTTCAGACCCTCGAAAGCCTCCTGGCCATAGTGCAGGCAAGAGGCACCCATGTGGATAGGAATGGTGTCTTCGGAGCATACTTCTATTTCGCCCCATTTTCCGTTGCGATAGTAGCAGCGGACATTATAGTCGGTCTTAACGTAACCAAAGGGAAGGTTTTGCCAATCAATATTCATATTGTGTAATATTTTTAGTGTTAAAAAAAAGTGGTCCCACTTGGGCTCGAACCAAGGACCCACTGATTATGAGTCAGTTGCTCTAACCGACTGAGCTATGGGACCAGATTTCCTCTTTTTGAAATCGTTTGCAAAGGTACGTTTTTTTTTTCAATCAACAAAAAAAACTTTTTATCTGTTCTTACCAGAAATACACTTAGCAATTGAGAATGACTTCATTCGCTTGTCAAATTATATTTAAAAACATGTGAATAAACTTTCTCAAATCCTTGTTCCGTTTTGTCAAAATGAACTCATTCGGGATAATATTCTGCAAAAGAATGGTCGTCATAGAGCACTATCATCTTCACAATTTTCTTTTTCACGAGATTAGGCTCTACCGATGCGCTACCCAAATTGATTTCATTTGGACGATTCTCGACAAGTTCAACCGAAGGGGGATTATGCTGGGCAGCATTAGCTGACACTGCCACTGATGGATGGTCCGAAGTAGGTTGATTGGGCGAGGGAGCGTAATTGGAAGCAGGAATCTCACGAGTGACATTTATCTCTGAGCCAGTAGGCAGCGTTGGTGCTGTTGTCGGCGGTAAAGGATTCGAGGGGGCAGTTTTTTTCGCAACAGGAGTAGCAGGTTGTGTGAAAAGGTCAAACTCCTGTGCTTGTTCGGTAACCGGTGCAACTGTGGCTTGTTTGGGTTCTTTGGTCTGAACTGGTTCTCGTTGAGCAGACTGAGATGAAAGACCATCATACATTTCACCATTACCAAACATCAGCCAGTTGATATTCACCTCTGGCCACCGTTTGATGACTTTCATTACAAAATCCAAACTAGGATTATTTCGCCCCGACAAGATGTGAGACATACCACTCGGCTGTATGCCAATCTCCTCAGCAAACTGCCGCGCCGTGATGTTCTTTGCTTTCAACAATAGATTTATTCGTTCAATCATTATATAATATGTATATATTATTATTTATACAAACCAAACTGTAAATGACTAGATAACATATGTATATTTACATTTGTACACCGATTAATTTCCGATGCAAAGATACATAAAAATACTGAATTACCGTAAAATTATTTTTGTAATATTACATATGTAAATATAACCCATACTTAAAGTATCTAATTATATTATTTTGTTAATAGACTATTATATTGCAGTTTATATATTCAACTAGTATCTATGTGCATTTTTCGCCTAATTAAATGCCAAGTAGTTAATTAATACATGAGGTAATAATTATTATTAACTGATTATTAGTTATTAATGGTATTATTATTATCTATTTGTTAAGACTTTTGGCTATTTTACAGATTTCACTGATTATATTTGTATACATTTCACATAATTAATCAATACTTTACATATGTATTCTTCAGCTCCTTCTCTTGTATTTACATATGTATACACATAACAAGTGTACTGACGTGACTCTGTAATGGGGATAACTGAAATTAGATTGTATTTGACTAATTCTTCCCCTGGTGGTTTTCTATAACAATATTACTGTGTAGCCCTTCCGTGGGAAAAGACCTACCCTATCGCCTGTTCGTGGTTTCCGCCAACATAATACCTTTTCCATAGACTAGAGAAACACATTAGATGAAACGATGAAGTCCAAAAGACCCTGACGCACTTGAATGATAATAGGCGAATATTTAACAACAACCACTCCAAGATAGTCGGTACCACTATTGCCAGCCACTCTATACCCGCTACTATTGTGGGTCAGAAACGAGTCGGTAACGAGTCGGTATTGGTCATGGTTTGGGATTGAGGCAGAGTTATGGTGTATATTATCTGACTTCAACAGTAAGAACTCGAGTGGCATCTTCTCGGATCAAGAGTGGGTCAATTTGATATATGGATGGATAATACTAGACTTTATGCATCATGATAAAGAATTTGGATAACAATTATTTGCATAATAGCACCTCAACTAAAAGACTATATGACTAGTGGAGTATGATTGGGACCTGTCGCCAACCTCCCATAGCACAATCTGAACATTATCTACAGATACTACTTCCTGCTCTTGGAGAGGTTCATTCACCCTGATGGATGGATTGCATGAGGCTTTCTTCTGAAGGGAATTCTTTTGAATATTTCCGCCCTCTTCCCTACCCGACTTGCTATAAGCGATTCTGAATGTTAAACCCAATCATGGAAAAAACAGCTATTTCACTCAATCTATTCTCATCCTCGCTGCTATTGGTTTATTTCTTTTGACCGAATAGGCATAAATACTCCCCCAGATGACGTGATGCGCCGAACGTATATTTCTCATTACTATTCAATTAAATTATTTTTGGTGTCAATTTGTTATATATACATTTTTTTTTGTATATTTGTAATTTGAATTTAAACACATTATTAACCCAATGAACTAAATATCATAATAATAAATGGCAGATAAAAAACCAAAAAGTTGGTGGGACAGTGATAATCGCTGGGCCTATTTAAAAGTAGGCCTCATTTATTTCACCTTACCCAGTAAAGTATATGAGATTGCACACAAGCGCTCCTCGGCAAACACCCACGAACGTCTGATTCGGGGTAGGCTTTTAGAGATGGGAGTGTTGCGCAATCAGGCAACCCCTTCCGAGCATGATAAAATCGACCTTGAGAAAGGGCACATTTGATTGAAAATACTGATAATACTATTAATATTAAATACATCACATCATGAAGAAATCTATTGTTGCAGTCTGTATTGTTATGATTTTTGCAATGGTTGCTGCTTCTTGCACACACCACACTTGCCCCGCTTATCGTGGTTCTGTGGCCGAAGCCGTTGTTGAATAATTATTCATAGACTGCTGTAAAAAAGAAAGAGTCCGTTCCTCACGAGGAACGGACTCTTCTTTTATCTGAAGGTTTACTTTTACTTCTCAAGCATAGACTCAAGCTGGTCAATGCGTTGCTTTATTTTCAAGATCTGACTTTCAACGAAGTCCTCACTATATTTAGCATCGCAGAATCCATTACCCCGAGCCACATAGGCATCGTCGTCAGCCATGTCTACTTCCAGATCTTGGTAATTGAGCAGCAGTCGCTGCTGCTGCTCAAGTTCCACTTGAATCTCTTCTTGAGTCATAATCATTAATTACCTCTTAAAGACCAATTTTCTCGTTGACGATCTTGATAATCTCAGCCTCTTCCTTGATGGCGCGGGCTTCGAGGTCGGCAGCCTTGGCAAGGATGTCGTTCTTGAAAGCTTCGTCTTTCAACGAGCTGGCGTTTATCTTGACGTTGAGGTGTGCGCCCATTACGGCACTGCGGGCTGCCAGAGCTCCGACACCGCCGTCAGTGACACTGGCAGGGTTGCCCCATTCCACCATGGCGCGGCAGACCTCGAAGGCCTCAAAACTCTTCTGCATGGTGTGGAAGGGAACCTCGGTGGCAAACTTGGTGGCCTCCTGGATGGCAGCGGTGCGAGCAGCTTTGTCCTCGTCGGTCTTCTTGGGAAGACCAAAGGCATTCATAATCTTGTTGAAAGCATTGGTATCTTCATCCACCAGGTGAAGCAGTTCGGTCTTCAAGGCCTGGCCTTTTTCTGCCACTTGGCTGAATTTCTCCCACTCGTCATCATATGCAGCCTTACCACCGGTGAGGTTGGCCACCATGGTGCCAAGAGAGGCAGCCAAAGCACCCATATAGGCACTGACGCTTCCACCACCAGGGGCAGGGCTCTCGCTGGCAGTCTCGTCGCAGAAGCCGGTGCAGGTGAGGTCGACCAGTTTCTTCTGTGAGTTATCCTCAATCAGGAACTCGATCACCTTCTCCTTAGGATTGAAAGGCTTCAAGTCGTCGAGGCCCATGCTCTTGATGGCCACCTTCATAATCTCCTCTTCGCTCACACCGAGGCTGCGCTGCTGTTTGGCCAGATAGTACTTGCCTGCATCAATCAGGACACTCTTGGGGATGAGACCCACAATCTCGCAGCCGGTCACACGCAAACCGCGGTTTTGAGCACAACGGCAGACCTCGTCAAAGCATTTGTGCACAGGGGCCACCTTGATGGAAGTGATGTTCATGGAAACCTGGGCGATGCCGTAGTCCTCGATATACCAGCCGATAGCTTTGGTACCTTTAAGGGTGCCGGGAATCATGATGGTCTTGCCGTTCTCGTCCTTGATGGGTTTGCCGCTGGGCTTGCCGCCTTCGCGTTTGGGACGACCTTTTTCGCGCACGTCGAAAGCGATGGCGTTGGCGCGACGGGTGCTGGTGGAGTTGAGGTTATAGTTGATGGCCACAAGGAAATCGCGGGCGCCCACCTGGGTGGCACCCGTCATGGCCACATGCTGGTTCCACTCGTTGGGACCGAAGTCGGGCTTCCACTGCTCGGTGCCCAGACGGGTGCTGAGGCTCTCGTACTCGCCCGTGCGGCAGTAGGCCAAATTGCGGCGTTCCGGAAGGAGGGCAGCGTTCTCGTAGGCATAGATGGGGATGTTCAATTCATCGCCGATACGCTTGCCCAGCTTGTGAGCATACTCCACCACCTCTTCCATGGTGATGTTGGCCACAGGGACCAGCGGGCACACGTCGGTAGCTCCCTGACGGGGATGGGCACCATGATGGTTGCGCATGTCGATGAGTTCGGCAGCCTTTTTCACCACGCGGAAAGCAGCCTCGCAGCAAGGTTCGGGCTCGCCAACGAAAGTGATGACCGTACGGTTAGTAGTTGCACCGGGGTCAACGTCGAGCAGTTTTACACCTTCAACCTTCTCAATCTCGGCGGTCACCTGATTGATGATATTCATGTCGCGGCCTTCGCTGATATTGGGCACGCATTCGATAAGTTGTTTCATAAATGTATATATTTATATTTTACTAATTACTATCTGTCAAATCCTTGCGCAGATATTGGACGCACAAAGTACCTTGCAAAAATACAAAAGTTGTGCGAAATAACCAAAAAAAGTTTTACCCAGAAAAGACATTTAGCCCAAATCGGTCGTTAGGATTTGTGTCAGACTAGTATTTGTTTCGAGCAGATTGGCAGCATCTCTGTCGCAGGCGTAGCCCGCTACGTCAAGACAGAGATGTGGCCAAGATACCGAAAGAAATACTGATATGGCATAAATAGAGCTTGAAATGAGGACATCATGAACACATGTCGGTCTAATGACCGATTTGGGTTTAATAATGGTCGTCTGGCTGATTGCGTTTTCCCGGAATCGCTTGACAGTTTTTTGCAGGTCAAACAGATTCGCTTGTCAGCTTAATCTGATGCCAAACAGAATCGCTTGACCGCGGTGATGGCAATAGATAATGCAGAGCCACCACTGAAAATCTCTCCCTACGGTGGGAGGCGCACTTTTTTCAGAGGGGCGCCTTAGTTATATGTCTGCCGTTTTCGGGGCGGCGGCTGGCGGGTTGGGCAGCAAAGGAGCCGCGGAGGGTTGCTTTCTCCGCTGCGCCTCTGAAGGCCTCCTCTAGTGGCTCTTGTT
>ODAI011689364.1_pt1 | contig 17004 bp, 12 predicted proteins | sample 1539321 | NCBI WGS metagenome assembly ODAI01 (sample SAMN02144231, study PRJEB22623) | gut metagenome | biome: sheep rumen | host: Ovis aries | place: New Zealand | reverse complement strand
GCCGCTCGAGCGGCCCTATCGGTTGATGGAACGCGACGATCTGCTGCCTCTGTTTGCCGCGCGGCCCAATTTCTCCAACAAAGGCAGCTACGGCTTCACCGCGCTGATCGGCGGCTCGGAGAACTACCCCGGCGCGATCCGTCTGGCCGCAATGGCGAATGCCGCGATGCGCAGCGGCGCCGGCGTCATCCGGGTAGCGCTGCCGCGCAGTTTGTATCACGATCTGCTGCCGCTTATCTTGGAGAGCACGGTGTTCCCCCTCCCGGACGAGGGCGGCCAACTCGTCTTTGACGAGACGGAGGCCCAGCGTCTGATTCAAAAATGCAGAACGGTCGCCATCGGCATAGGGATCGGCCTCGGCGAGGGTGCGGCCGCGCTGCTGCGCTGGCTGCTCAGTCACTTTGCCGGCACGCTGATCGTGGACGCCGACGGCCTGACGCTGCTCTCGCGCCTCGACCGTGCGCTGCTGCGCTGCGCCGCCTGCCGCCTCGTGCTGACGCCGCACCCCGGCGAGTTTGCGCGCCTGACAGGCTTGAGCACTGCCGAGGTCCTGAATGCGCCGATCGCGCAGGCGGAGGCCTACGCTCTCGACACCGGCGCGATCGTCTTATTGAAAGGCCCCACCACCGTCGTCACCGACGGCAGCGAGACCTGGCTTGTCGACACGGGCTGCGCCGGGATGGCGACAGCCGGCAGCGGCGACGTCCTCTCGGGGATCTTGGCGGCAATATGTGCCTGGGCGCCGGACGCCCTGACCGCAGCCGCGGCCGCGGCCTGGGTCAACGGCCGCGCCGGTGAGCTCGCACAGCGCCGTTATGGCTCGATCACGATGCTCGCGTCCGACACCGCCGCGTGTATCCGGGATGTAGTATCGGGGTTGGAGCGAGGTTAGGGCGTAGGGAGGCAGGCCGCCCTGCCGCGAATGCCTTTCCCGGGTCTGCTTACGCGACAGCCCGCCAAAGGCGCGGCTGCGGAAATGGGACCTGCGCGAACATCTGCGGAGCGATCTGGGGATCGCTCCCTACGATGGGCTTCCGTAGGGAGGCATCCCCTGATGCCTCCGTCAGCCTGCGCGAACATCCACGGAGCGGTCTGGGGACCGCTCCCTCCGAGACATAGCTGCCTGCCCCACTTCATCTGCCACCGGCAGCGTGGGCCCGACAGCCCCTCTCAGGCGCTATCGCGCCAGCTCTCCCCTCTCGCTTTCGCTCGGGGGCGAGCCAAGGATGGCATTTTCCCGTTGGCAAACGCATAGGTCTATGCTATACTAATTTTATTCGGTGCTGTGAAAAGATGGATTTCAACTCGTAGGGGCGACCCCGGCGACCGCCCGCGCGGCAGCAGACAAACACAAGGAATAGCTTGGGCGAATCCTTATATTTGTTCGAATTCGCCCAACGTATTGTGATAATTGTTCTGCTTCCTGCCGGGCGGCCACAAGGGCCGCCCCTACGATGTGAACTGTTTTCACAGCCCTAAAGCCGACAGAACGGAGAACTGTATGAAAATCAAAGTCTTTTTTGCCCTGCTGCTGGGACGGCTGGTGCGTTGGATCTCGCGCGTCATCCATCGCGGCGGCACCGATATGCCCGGCCGCATGGCCTTAAAGCTCTGCCCGCAGCTGCTGCGGTATCTCGCAAAGGATGTCAAGGCCGTCGCGATCACCGGCACCAACGGCAAGACCAGCAGCGCGCGCATGGTGGAGCAGGCCTTTGCCGACGCCAAGCTCAGCTACTTTTCCAACCGCTCCGGCGCGAATCTGATCTCCGGCATCACGACCGAGTTCATCATGAACGCCACGCTCACCGGCAAGCCGAAATGCGACTACGCCGTGATCGAGTGCGACGAGGCCGCCGCCGTGAAGGTCTTCCCGCAGCTGCGGCCCCAGGTCGTGATCGTGACGAACCTCTTTCGCGACCAGCTGGACCGCTACGGCGAGGTGACCCACACGCTCTCGAACATCCGCACGGCGCTGACCGGTCTGCCGGATACCACGCTGTGCCTCAACGCCGACTGCTCGCTGACGGCCTCGCTCGCCGGGGATCTGCCGAACAAAGTGGTGTGGTACGGGCTCGAGAAATCCGCCGCGCCGCACAATGCGCCGGAGCCGCCGGTCTCGGACGCGACGCACTGCATCCGCTGCAAGACGAAATACGACTATGACTACCGCACTTACGCCCATCTCGGCGGCTTCCGCTGCCCGAAGTGCGGCTATGCCCGCCATGCGGCCGATGTGGCCGTGACCGAGATCGTCGAACAGAAGTTAGACGGCAGCACGGTCGTGATGGACGTGCGCGGGGAGCGCAAGCTCGTCCGGGCGAACCTGCCCGCGGTCTATAACATTTACAACGCCGCCGGGGCCCTCGCGGCTGTCACCGAGATGGGCATTGACGTTGACACCGGCATTGCGGCGCTCGGCCACTTCAACTGCGGCTTCGGGCGCATGGAGCAGTTCCCGCTCGGCAAGGCTGGGGCGCGCATGGTGCTGGTGAAAAATCCCGCCGGCTGCAGCCAGGTACTGAACTTCCTGCAGGATATGCAGGAGCACTTTGTGCTCGTCGTCTGTCTCAACGACCGCGGGGCCGACGGCACCGACATCAGCTGGATCTGGGACGCGGAGTTTGAAAAGCTCGGCGCACTCGGGCCGCGGCTGGAGAAGGTCATCGTCTCGGGCGACCGCGCGTCCGACATGCTGCTTCGCATCAAGTACGCCGGTGTGCCGGCCGAGCGTCTCACTCTTGAGCGCAGCTATGAGACGATCGTCTCGCAGCTGAATGACGAGACGCTGCCGATCGTGCTGATGCCGACCTATACCGCCATGCTGGAGCTGCGCTCCACCGTGGTGCGCCATGTGGGCGGCAGTGAATTCTGGGAATGAGGGCGAAGGGGGTTGAACACTATGGAACTGAACATCTGCCATCTCTTCCCCGACGTGCTGAATCTCTACGGAGACACCGGCAATATCGTGTGCATGAGCCGCCGCCTGCAGTGGCGCGGCATCGGCGTCGCCGTCACCAAAGCCCCGATCGGCTCGCCGCTCGGCCTTTCCCGGTACGACCTCGTCTTCATCGGCGGCGGCCAGGACTTTGAGCAGCAGGTGCTGCTCGACGACCTGCACCGCGGCCGCGACAAAGAGATCCTGGCCGCCGTCGAGGACGGCCTGCCGTTTCTGACGATCTGCGGCGGCTATCAGATGCTCGGCGCCTACTACGAGACCCATACCGGCGAGCGCTGCGACTTCATCGGTGCGCTCGATCTGTACACGAAGGGCTCGGACACGCGCATGATCGGCAACTACAAATTCCAGTGCAGCGAGAGCGCCGGGGGCAGCGTGATCGTCGGCTTTGAAAACCACAGCGGCAAGACGTATCTCGGCCCCTCGCTCGAGCCGCTCGGCCATGTGCTCCGCGGCTACGGCAACAACGGCGAGGACGGTACCGAGGGCGCGCACTATAAAAACGTATTCGGCACCTACAGCCACGGCCCCCTGCTGCCGAAGAACCCGGCCTTCTGCGACCTGCTGCTGAAAACCGCGCTCGAGCGGAAATACGGAAAAGCCGAGCTCGCGCCGCTCGACGATACCGCCGAGCTCGCCGCGCACGACGAAATGTGCAACAGATTAGAGTAAGGACATGCCAATGATACGATTTTTCAACGGCCGGGTGCTGCGCTTTGCACCCGAGATGCGCGTGACCGGGGACGAGGTCTGGGTCGACGGCGGCCGGATCGTCTATGTCGGCCCCGCGCGCGCGGATGCGCCGCGCTTTGATCGCGCGATCGACCTGCGCGGTGATCTGCTGCTGCCGGGCTTTAAAAACGCGCACACGCACACCGCCATGACCTTTCTGCGCTCGAAGGCCGATGATATGCCGCTCGATGCCTGGCTGAGCGAGCAGGTCTGGCCGAACGAGGCCAAACTCACCGACGAGGCCGTCTATACCTTCACGAAGCTCGGCATCATGGAGTACGTCTCGAGCGGCATCACGGCCTGCTTTGATATGTACGTCCACAACGACGCCTTCACGGCCGCCTGCATCGACGCGGGCTTTCGTGCCGTGCTGTGCTCGGGCTTCAACGATTTTGATAAGGACATCACCCAGGTCGAGCGCGACTACGTCAAGTATAACGCCCTGCACGAGCTGATCTCGATGACGATGGGCATTCACGCCGAGTACACCACCGGCCGCGAGCGCATGGAGTACATGGCCTCGCTGGTGAAGAAATACCGCTCCCCCTGCTTTGCCCATCTGAGCGAGACGAAATCGGAGGTGGACGGCTGCATCGAGCGCTACGGCACGACGCCGCCGCAGGTGCTCGACCGGCTCGGGCTCTTCGACTGCGGCGGCGGCGGCTATCACTGCTGCTATATGAGCGAGGAGGATATCGCCCTGTTTGCGCGCAAACAGCTCTGGGCCGTGACCAACCCCGCCTCGAACCTCAAGCTCGCGAGCGGTATCGCGCCGATCGTAAAGCTGCAGCGCTCCGGCGTGCCGCTTGCCATCGGCACCGACGGTGCGGCCAGCAACAACGCGCTCGATATGTTCCGCGAGATGTATCTCGTCTCCGCGCTGCAGAAGGTCGCGGAGAAGGACGCCTCGGTCTGCGCCGCCGACAGTGTGCTCGAAATGGCCTGCGTCGGCGGGGCCCGGGCGATGGGGCTTGCGGATTGCGACGACATCGCCGAGGGCAAGCGGGCCGATCTCATCGTCATCGACCTGCAGCGGCCCAACATGCAGCCGCTCCACAACCTGACGAAAAATCTGGTCTACGCCGGGAGCAAGGAGAATGTGCGCCTGACGATGGTCAACGGAAAGGTCCTCTATGAAAACGGCGCGTTCTATGTCGGGGACGAACCGGCGAAAATCTACGCCGAGGCCAACGCCTTTGTCCGTGGGCTGGACACGTGAGAGCGTGTCTATAAGATTCTGTAATCTCTGTATCTACCGTAGGGGCGGCTATTAGCCGCCCGGCATGAAAACAGTATAATTGACGTGAAAAGTTGGGCGAATCCGTATCATTGTACGAAATCGCCCAACTTATATTTGCACTTTAAATTGTACCGCGCGGGCGGCAGATTGCCGCCCCTACGGTGATTTTTTTCTGCTGATTCTTGTTTATTTTGCCTTCTTATACTTCTTCACTGCGAGGTACGCGCCGCAGAGGATCGCCGCGCCGGCGACAACGTCCAACGCGATGAGAATCTTCTTCCAGGTCTCGAGGCCGTGCTGGGTGTGCTCTTCGTCATAGGCCCAGGAGTTGACCGTGGTGAAGAGGATGTTGTGCGTGGCCTCGCGCATGTATTTGACGTTCGAGGCGGCCGTCTTGTCGCTGACCTGGTTCGGGCCGCCGGCGAAGGTGGAGAGCATGGCGTCCACGCCGTTGGCCAGCGCCTCGTCGGCGTTCATGAAGCCGTGGCCGTTGTTGCGGAAGAAGTCGGACACCACAAAGCCCCGGAAGCCCCACTCGTCGCGCAGAATGGTCTTGTTGAGCGCCGCGCTCTCACCGGCCCACTTGTTGCCGATGTAGGCCCAGGATTCCATCGCCGCGTTGGCGCCGCCCTTCTTGACGGCGATCTCAAAGGGCTTGAGGTAGATTTCGCGCATCGACTGCTCGGTCGCCCAGGCGCAGACCATCTTGCCGTTGCAGTCGTACATGGCAAAGTGCTTGATCGTGGAGTACACACCTTCCTTCAGCGCTGCTGCAACTGCGTCCGCCGCCATATAGCCGGCCAGCACGCCATCCTCGGAGAAATACTCATAGTTGCGGGCGGTGAAGGCCGAGCGGTGGGTGTTCATGGCCGGCGCGTACCAGCCTGTGGAGCCCAGCTCCTTGGACATTTTGCCCATCAGCTCGCCCCAGCGGGCGGCCAGCTCATGGCTCCAGGTGCAGGTGATGACGGTCTCGATGGGGAAACCGATGGAGCCGCCGCCGGTGAAGTTGTTGTTGATGGCGGCAGGGCCGTCGCAGTCCACGTTCTGCAGCTTGCCGATCGAGGCAATGGCCGGGGTCTGATAGCCGGAGAGGGCGATCATATTGGCCATCTCATCCACGGTGACCTCGTCAAGCAGCTGTTCCCAGCGCGGATCGTCGTAGCTGGCGTCGCGCAGATCCGTCAGCATGAGCCCGTTCTTTGCGCCGGTGACAGGCATGACATCGTTGGGATCGATATAGGCGGTCGGGTCGTAGTTCTGGTTGAGGTGGTAGCCGGGGATATACTCGTCGGCGAGGTTCATATCGCTCGGGGCAGCCGTGGCCTTGTCATAATTGGCAAAATGCGCGGCGCGGGAGAGATAGGTGGCCGTGCCATGGGCGTCCTGGAGGACATTGACGGCGGCCTTGTCGTCGGAGGGCCGGGGATTCGACTCGTCATAGACGACGGTCTCGGTCTGGGCGTAGACCTTGCTGTCCAGCTCTTCGTGGGAGTTGGCCTTGACAGAGATCACATAGTCGCCTTCCTCGAGCACATAGCAGCCCGCGCCGGACTCGTCATAGGAGGCCATGTCTTCGAGATCAAAGCGGATATTGACTGTGGTGGAGGCGCCGGGGGCGAGCAGCCCGGTCTTCTCATAGCAGACCAGGTTGGCGCTGGCTTTCTCGATGCCACCATCAGTATATGGCGGGTTGAAGTAGACCTCGACCACGTCCTTGCCGGCCGTGTCGCCGGTGTTGGTGACGGTCACGTCAAAGCTGACGACGCCGTTCTCGACGCGCAGCTCGGACATCTGCTGGGTGAAGCTCGTGTAGCTCAGGCCGTATCCGAAGGGATACTGCACCACGCTGTCGTAATCGAAGACGAAGGCGGGCTCGACCGGCTCACTGCCCTCTTCGGCAGCAGCGTTGAGCGCTTCGGCCTCCTCGGCGGCGAGCAGCGCTTCGGTGTAGGCGGTCTCGTAGAACTTATAGCCCACATAGATATTTTCCACGTAGTTGATGAAGGCGGGGGCGTAGTTGGTGGGGACGCCGGCGTTCATGCCCTCGACAGTCATGTGCAGCATATTGGCATAGTCGCGCTTCTCGGCGTTGTTCCAGTAGGGGGTCTCGCGCATATCGTAGACAAAGGTGTCGTTCGTGCGGCCGGAGGGATTGACCGTGCCGGCCAGGATCTCACCGAGCGCCGTGAAGCCGACGTTGCCCGGGCCGCCGGCCCAGATCACGCCCTGGATCTGCGGGTATTCCTCGGCAAAGCCCAGCTCGAAGGCATAGGCGCCGTTGTAGACCAGCACGACCTTTTCAAAGTTGTTGCAGACCATCTCCACCATCTGGCGCTCGGTGTTGTTGAGCTGCAGATAGTGGTCGCCCTCGTTCCAGTCGCGGTAGTCGGCGGAATTGTCGGTGTAGATTTCGCAGTTGGACATATCCTGGGGGATGTCGTTGTGGCCCTCACCGGCCAGGCGGGAGATGACGATCACAGCCGTATCGGAGAAGTCTTTGGCGTTTGCCAGCAGACTCTCGGGATAGGTGCTGACCGGCGGTTCGGGCAGGTTCCAGTTCTGCGCGGTGATAGACACGGCCGCGCGGTTCTCGGCATAGGCCGTATAGAAGTCCAGCAGCTCATGGTTGACCTCAAACCCGGCGTTCTCGATGCCCTCGACCAGGCTGACCTTGTGGTAAAGATCGTTGATGCCGCCGGAGCCCGCGCCGCCATAGACGGGGTTCGTGGCCGACCAGCCGAAGAGATTGAGCTTTCCTGTCCCTTGCAGCGGGAGGATGCCCTCGTTCTCGAGCAGGACGAAGCCCTCCTCAGCGATCTCAAGTGCGACCGCTTCCGCCTCGGCGGCCAGCTCGTCAGAGAGCTTGGTGGGCGTGGGACGGGAGCCGATCAGGCTCAGCAGCGCGGCCATGGGACCGGTGCAGATGAGGTTGGCCGTCAGCAGAATGACCAGCAGCGCGGCCAGCCAGCTCTCGGTGCGGATCAGCTTTTTCTTGGCTTTGGGGAGCTTTTTTACCGCGACCGTCACCGCGATGGCGGCGATGAGCGCGACGGCGATGGCGATAAAGTAGGGGGTCAGTCCCTGCAATACGCCGATCAGATCTTCCATCTCAAAGGTAATCATGGGTTTTCTCCTCTCTGTTTTGAATCCTGGCAGTTTTTGGGGCCGATGGTCCCCTTGCCGTCAATATAGCAAAAAGAGCCGATGGGCACCAGAACAGTTTTGACAAATCCTATAAAGTTCTGGACAGAAACAGAAAAGGTGTTTATAATCTGAAATTGTACAGATCACAAAAAGAAGGTGCTTTCATGTCAGAAAAGCAGCGAAAGCCGGATCGCCGCACTGCGGTGACCCGTACGGTTATCAAGGATGCCATGCTGGCGCTGATCAAACGCGATGGCTTCCACAAGGTCACGGTTGCGTCCCTGTGCCGGGAGGCCGGCGTCGGGCGGGCCACCTTTTACACACACTACACCGGGCTTATGGATGTGATCGACGAGCTGGCGGACGACGCCATCGGCGCTGTACGTCACGGAGGCACCAGCGCCTATGAGAACACCGTGCGTCTGGCCGATCTGGTACGCCCGATGGAGGACGCGCGGGAACTGGAGGCCTATCTCGATTTACTGCCGATCTGCCAGCGCGTGGCGGACGATCCGCGCTACCGTCCGCTGTTCCGGGACGATCATATCGCCGAGTATATCATTCTGCGCATCTTCCGTCAGGAGGGCGAGCGGGTGGTGCCGGAGATCATGGCGGACATGGGGCTGACTCGCCTTGAGGCTGAAAATCTGTTTCTTTTCGGTGTGATGGGCGCCTTTGCGGTCAACCGCTCGCTGCATTGGACGAAGGATGACAACTGGTACCGCGTCCAGCGCCTGCTGCTCACCTATGCGCACGGCGGCTACGAGGCTGTCAAAAAACTCAAGCGCGGATAATACATTAAACGGGGCGACCTTTTTGTGGTCGCCCCCAATACTTATTCATTTTTTAAAAACAGGTCTTTGTATTTGCCGGAAATTGTCAGTCCACGCGCTCGCTGCCCCAGAAGAACAGCGCCACGGTGCCCGGGCCGGTGTGGCTGCCGATCAGGTTGCCGATGTCATTGATCTCAACCTTGCCGTTGAGCTTCGGGAAGCGCTCCTCCACGAGCTGCGCGACCGCCTTCGCGTCGTCGAGACAGTCGGACATCGAGATATAGCATTTGCCGTCGTAGTTCAGGCCGTCGCGGGCGTTTTCTTCCATCTTCTTGACGATCTCGCGGATGACGCGCTTTTTCGTGCGGATCTTGAAGCGCGGGCGCAGATGGCCCTCGTTGTCCATGTTCATCAGCGGGCAGATTTCCAGCAGACCGCCGAAGACACCGGCCGTCTTGGAGATGCGGCCGCCCTTGACAAAGAAGGTCAGGTCGGAGGAGAAGAACCAGTGGTGCAGCTTCAGGCGGTTCGTCTCCAGCCAGTGGACAAGCTCCTCGGCGCTCATCCCCTCGTCCCGCCGATCCGCGGCGCCATCCATGATGAGACCGTAGCCCGAGGATGCGCCGAGCGAGTCGACCACATAGATCTTGCGGCCCGGGAAGCGCTCCATGACCACGTTGGCGGCGTTCCTGGCCGAGTTGACCGTGCCGGAGATGCCGGAGGAGAGCGTGACGTGGACGACGTCCTTTCCCTCTTTCAGAAAGGCGGAGAAGTATTCCACATACTCGGTGATGCTGATCTGCGAGGTCTTGGTGTCGGCCCCGTCGCGCATGGCCTGATAGAACTGCTTGAACGGGACGGTCTGCCCCAGGTCGTCCAGATGCTCCACGCCGTCCAGGAAATAGTGGAAGCAGATGTAGTGGATATCCCGCGCTTCAAAATGCTCCTTCGACAGGTCCGCCGGAGAGCAGCAGCTTAAAATGTAATCGCTCATGGTGTTGACTCCTTCCGTATCCGCTTGCTGCGATTTGATACGTTCATTTTAGCGGTCAAGGCCTTCCTTCGCAAGCTACTGCCCCGATTCCACACTCTACTGCCCCACTCTACGATTCGTAGAGTGGCGAAAAGACGGCGAAATCAGGGCAAAAACGGGTTGGTATTATAAACTGAAATTGCGGTTTCTGCCGTAGGGACGGCAATCTGCCGCCCGCGCAGCAGAACTTGAACGATATAGAAAAGCCGGGCGAGTTCGTACGTTCACTGTCATACGGATTCGCCCAAGCTTTTCACATCAAGATTATTTCCGCGCCGGGCGGCTGGTAGCCGCCCCTACGATACATTCGGAGCCTATTTCACAGTCTCAGAGTTTGTATTCTCTTCTCCCTCCGCGGTCGGTTGTTTTTTGTGCGGACGGCGGCGGATGCGGAAGCTCAGCAGCACAAGCAGCTCAGCCGGAATCAGCAGCAGGAAGAGCTGCCAGGGGTTCTGCAGCGGGATAAAGCAATAGATGTTCACGAACACCATCGCCACAAACAGCAGCAGCACCGGCTGCAGGTGCCGGGCCTTTTTGAATACGCAGTCGAGGATCATGTACACTAAGATCGCGATCAGCGCCGTCACGAGGAAGACGCGCCACTCGACGGTATCCATCAGCCAGAGCGTGATAAACACCGCAAGGCCCAGCGTGACCGTGCCCAGCACCGAGATCGCCATGATGGCGCTGGCACTGTAGCTGTAGCTCGGTCCCGGGTCGGGCTGCTCCGCCTCCGAGGGCTCCCACTTAGTGTGCTCGGAGAGCAGATAGTTCACATCCACGCCGAAGATCTCGGCCAGCTGCGTGAGCACAAAGGCGTCGGGGATCGCGTCGCCGCGCTCCCACTTGGAGATGGTCTTGTCGGAATAGTTGAGCTTCGCGCCGAGCTCGGCCTGGGTCAGTCCCGCGCCGGTGCGCAGATTGATGATGTTGCTGGCGGAGATCAGCTTCAGCTTGTCGAGCGTCAGGTCACTCACAAAAGCGCCTCCTCCCACTCAGCTTGGCGAAAGCCCACGAGAACAGCCTCGTCTGTCACCAGAATGGGGCGCTTGACCAGCATGCCGTCACTCGCGAGCAGGCGGAACTGCTCGGTCTCGTCCATAGTCGGCAGCTTCTCCTTCAGCCCCAGGGACTGATACACCCGGCCGCTGGTGTTGAAAAAGCGTTTGAGCGGCAGGCCGCTGCGCTGTCGCCAGGCGCGCAGCTCGTCCGCGGTGGGCGGCTGCTCCTTGATGGGACGGTCGGTATAGACGAGCGCGTGTGCGTCCAGCCATTTTCTGGCCTTCTGGCAGGTGCTGCACGCAGGATATTCAATGAATAGCATATACTCTCCTGTTCAATCAGCGAAAAACCATAATAACTGATTTAGTATATCACGGAGCCGCTCGGGAAATCAAGAGCAGAATGGGTCTGCCATAGAGAAATGTGCAAGCGCTGCGCCTGTTGTTTTTTCCCGGGACGCGTTGTATAATACAGCTGCTCGATTCGAATACTATAACTTTGTCTCCACGTCCGCAGAATGCGGACGTAAGCGGGCGACAGCCCGCAGCTGACGCACAACATGCGTCAGCTGGAGACGACGTTGCAACGGTATCCCCGAAAAACACAGAACGTTCTGTGTTTTTCATGCGAAACAGCGTTTCGCATGCGCGCATTTCATGCGCGCGGGGATTTAGTTATAGCCCGATCAGTCCGCGGCTCAAACGCCCGAGGATTCCGGCAAAACCGATGTGTGCGACAGCGCCGTCGGCCAGCAGCGGCAGCGTGGCTACAATGGCGCCGTCCCGCGTGGCTGTCAGCGTGCCGAGCTTCTCACCGTCATGCACTGGGGCGGCCACGCTCTCGGGCAGGTCGAAGGCGTACTCGATCGGGCTGCCGCTCTTCATCAGCAGGGCTTTGCCCTCGCCCTCGACACGCAGTGCGACGCTCTCGCTCTGCCCGAGCTCCACCGGCAGCAGCGGCAGCGGCTCTTCGGGCAGCAGCGAGGCGAGCTCGTAGTTGGCAAAGGCATAGTTGAGGAGCTTCTTGGCGTCGCTGTTGCGATCCTCGATGCTCGCCCCATGCATGATGACAGCGATATACTCCACGCCGTCGCGCTCGGCCGTGGCGGAGAGACAATACATGGCGCTGTTCGTAAAGCCGGTTTTCAGTCCTGTGCAGCCGGGATACCAGTAGACGAGCTTGTTGGTGTTGTTCAGCTCGAACGCGCCGTTTCGGATGCTGTCGATCCAGATCGTCGAGTAGTCTTTGATCAGATCATGGCGGATCAGCTCGCGCGACATGACGGCGATGTCGTAGGCCGAGGTATAGTGCTCAGCGTCCTCAAATAGTCCCGTGCAGTTTGTAAAATGGGTGTCCTGCAGGCCGAGCTCCCTGGCACGCTCGTTCATCCGCTTGACAAAAATCTCCTCGCTGCCGGAAATGTGCTCGGCCATTGCGACCGCGCAGTCGTTGGCTGAGACGACCGTGATGCACTTGAGCATATCGCTCAGACTCATCTGCTCGCCCTCTTCGAGATAGACGCAGCTGCCGCCGAAGGTCGAGGCGCGCTGTGAGGCTGTGACGATGTCGTCGAGAGACAGCTTGCCGCTCTCGATGTCTTCGATGATCAGCAGCAGCGTCATCACCTTGGTGACGCTGGCCGGGGACATGCGCTCGTGCGCGTTTTTCTCGTAGAGTACCTGTCCGGTTTCTTTTTCCATCAGGATCGCCGAGGGGGCGGAGATGCCCAGCGTGTCCTCGGTGAATGCCGCTGTAGGGACACGGCCTCCGCTCTGACGCGGCGTATCGGCGTGCAGCCCGGGAAACAGCAGCCCAACAGTGAGTAATAAGGAAAGAAGTCGTTCCATAATGGCCCTCCTGTTCGTTTCTGCCCTCACTGTATGCATGCGATGCGGCGGAACATGACAGGTTGACGAAATTATGTATAATGTGGGCAACAAAACGCATATCTCAGGAAAGTAAAAAACGGAAGGCCGCCTGAAACACAGAGTTTTTCACATTTCCCACAGAGTTTTCAACACGATGGAGACTGAATAAAGTAACAATTATGCGACATATTGGTTAACATAAAAACAAAACGGTAACGGGAAACTTTTATATTTGACCGTTGACGCATCGGACAACAGATAGTAAAATATCATTTATCAGAGAGTACAGGAGGGTCCGGACATGCACAGGCGGTTCAATTGGGACAAGCAATATCTGCATTGGGGCGTCACGGCATTCTGCGTGATCGCGGCCTCGATCGCGTTTTATATGGTATTCTCGAACCTCGCTATGATCAATACGGGCCTTGCGACATTTATCAGCATCCTCAGCCCGTTTCTGTGGGGTCTGGTCATCACTTATCTGCTCTCCCCGCTGATGCAAAGACTGGAGAAGCGGGTATTTCTGCCGCTGTGCGGAAAACTGATGAAAAAAAGCAAGGACGGCGGAAAGCGTCTGGCACGCGGCATGAGCGTCGTCGTGAGCCTGCTGGTGTTTTTCCTGCTGCTGCTCGCCTTGGTCTATCTGCTGATCCCGCAGTTGTATAACAGCATTGCAACGATTGTTGCCAACAGCAACAGTTATCTTGAAAATCTGACGGCATGGATCCGGAAGCTGCTGGAGAATTACCCAAGCATCGGATCGGTCGTGACCGAAAGCCTCGGGGATGCCAACGAGGATATCATGGGCTGGGTGCAAAACAACGTTCTGCCACGCTTCGGCGGCTTCGTTACGAACATCACGAGCGGGGTATACACGGTCTTTCGCGGTGTGTACAATCTGGTCATCGGCATCATCGTATCGGCCTACATTCTCGGCAGCTATGAGACTGTGCTGGCCGGCATCCGCCGCGTGACCTACAGCCTGTTCCCGCTGGAACGGGCGGAGTCGATGCGCAGTGTCGTCCACTTTGTCGACAGGACATTTATGAGCTTTATCACCGGCAAGCTGCTCGATTCGGCCATCGTCGGCATCATCTGCTATATCTTCTGTGCGATTGCCAATATGCCCTATGCGCTGCTGGTCAGCGTGATCGTGGGTATCACGAACATCATCCCGTTTTTCGGGCCCTTTATCGGCGCGATCCCGAGCGCGTTTATCATTCTGCTGGCCGATCCGCCCAAGGCGCTGATTTTTGTGATCTTTATCATCGTCCTGCAGCAGGTGGATGGCAATATCATCGGGCCGAAGATCCTCGGCAGCAGCGTCGGCATCAACGGTTTCTGGGTGATGTTTGCGATCATCGTGGGCGCGGGGCTGTTCAGCTTCTGGGGCATGCTGCTGGGCGTGCCGGTATTTGTGCTGATCTATACCGGTGTCGATGGCTGGATCGGAAAACGCTTGAAGCGCAAGGATCTGCCCATCGAGACAGGGGCGTACATGGATCTCGAGCGTGTCGACCCGATCAGCCGCCGGATCATCCGCCGGGAAGAGGACGTTGGCGACGAAGCAGAGCCGTCGTGAAATCTGAAAAACGTGCAAAGGCCGCGGGGACAGAACAGAGTGTCTGTTCCCGCAGCCTTTTACTTATCTGTGAGCAAGGGTCTTATGTGCTTCGATCAGCCCGTCGCAGAGGGCGTCGGCGTCCTCCTGGGTCGTATACCGGCTCAATCCGATGCGCAGCGCGCCGTCGATGACGCGCGAGGGCAGCCCCATGGCCTCGAGCACATGGCTGCGCGCGCCTTTCTTGCAGGCAGAGCTGCGTGAAACGTAGACCTCGCGCGCCTCGAGGAAGTTCATCAGCACCTCGCTGCGCCAGCCGGGCAGCGCCACAGACAGAATATGCGGCGCGCCGCCGCCGATGTGCTGCAGCTCGGGGATCGCTTCAGTCAGACGGTCGAGGATGCGCTGCCGCAGCGCCGCCATGTGGGCCGTGGAGCTCTCAAACTGTTCCGCCCCCAGCACACTCGCTGCACCGAAGGCCGCGATCTGCGGCAGGGCCTCGGTCCCGGCGCGGCGGCCGTTCTCCTGCGCACCGCCGACGAGGAAAGGATGGAGCCGCAGTCCGCTGCGGATGTACAGCGCGCCGACGCCCTTGGGCGCGTGGATCTTGTGGCCGCTGATGCTGATGAGGTCGGCCCCGAGCGCCGATGCGCGGAAGGGGACCTTCAGGAAGCCCTGCACGGCGTCAGTATGCAACAGAATGTGACTGGATTGTGCCTTTAAAAGCTTGGAAATTGCACAAATATCGTTGATCGCGCCGGTTTCGTTATTGACCAGCATCAAAGAAACGAGTATAGTATCCTCATTGAGCGCCTCGCGGACAGCCTCGGGGGGGATGGCCCCGCTTTTGTCTGGCTTGAGGCGCGTGACGCGATAGCCCCGCTGCTCCAGCTCGTCGAGACTGCGGCGCACGGCGTCGTGCTCGACGGCCGAGGAGATGATGTGCTTCCCGTGCCGGCGGTTTGCCTCCGCGCCGCCGAGAATGGCCCAGTTGTCGCTCTCGGAGCCGCAGGAGGTAAACACAAGCTCGTCACTTTTGCAGCCCAGTGCCCCGGCCACCTGGCCGCGCGCCATATCGAGCAGCTTCTTTGCCTCGCGGCCCTTGGTGTGGGTGGAGCTGGGATTGCCGTAGACCTCGGTCATGGCCCGCAGCGCGGCCTCAGCCGCCTCGGAGCAGACGCGGGTGGTGGCGGCGTTGTCCAGATAATGTTCCATATTGTTATTCCTTTACGCATCTTAAAAAATTGGAGAAAGCATGAAATATATTATAACGACTCTCGGCTGCAAGGTCAACCAGTATGAGACCCAGGCCATGGAGAGTATTTTGCGCTCCCACGGCCACAGCGCCGCCGGACGGGGAGAGACGGCGGACGCCGTGATCGTCAACACCTGCGCCGTCACGGCCGAGAGCGGGCGCAAATCGCGCCAGACGATCCGCCGGCTGCGCGAGCAGCACCCCGGCGCCGTGCTGGCCGTCTGCGGCTGTTATTCCCAGCTTGAGAGCGAGGAGACGGCGGCGCTCGGCGCCAGCGTGATTTTCGGCGCGAACGACCGCGCAAAGACCGTTGCGGCCATCGAGGCGGCGGTCGCCGAGGGGGCGGCATGCACCGATATCGACAAGCCCTTTGAGCGCCGTGAGTTTGAAAAGCTGCCCGCAGGCGCGGTCAGCGGCCGCACGCGCGCCATGCTGAAGATTCAGGACGGCTGTGTGAACTTCTGCAGCTACTGCATCATCCCGTATACCCGCGGACGGCTGCGCAGCCTGCCGATCGCGGATGCCGTGGCCGAGACGCTTCGGCTGCGCGAGGAGGGCTATAAAGAGCTCGTTCTGACCGGCATCGAGATCGCCTCTTACGGCGTTGATCTGCCGGGTAAACCCGGTCTCGGCGATCTGGTTGCGGCCATCGCGTGCGAGAGCGGGGATATGCGCCTGCGTCTCGGCTCGCTCGAGCCGACGATCGTAACCGAGGATTTCTGCCGCAAGATCGCCCTCGGCAACGTCTGCCGCCACTTCCATCTGGCGCTGCAGTCCGGCTGCGATAAGACCCTCAAGGCGATGAACCGCAAGTATGACACGGCCCGCTATGCCGAGAGCGCGGCGCTGCTGCGCAAGTATTTCCCGGGCTGCGCCATCACGACCGACCTGATCACCGGTTTCCCCGGCGAGACTGACGACGACCAGGCCGAGACGCTCGCCTTTCTGCGGCAGATCGGTTTTTCGGCCATGCACATCTTCCCTTACTCCCGCCGCCCGGGCACCCCGGCCGACAAGCTGCCGGATCAGTGCAAGAATGCCGTCAAGGCCGCGAGAGCGCACGAGGCGTCGCTCGTCGCCGCCGAGCTGCATGCCGACTTCCTGCGGCAGAGCGTCGGACAGACGCTGCCCGTGCTGTTTGAAACCGAGGAGGACGGATGCTGGCAGGGGCACAGCGATACCTATGTGCTCGTGAAAGCGCGGGGCGATCAACTGCGCGGGAAGGTCTTATCAGTGAAAATCACCGGGACAGACGGCGACGCGCTGACCGGAGAGATCGTATAATTGTGTTTTGCATAAGGTAAGCGGGATAATCCGAACCCGCCAAAACGGCGATCTTTCGGCGCTTTTGGGCTTGTCGTCATTGACTTGCGGAAAGCAAGCCTGCTTCCTCCGCACCCAAAATCATCCGAAATCTCATCCGTTTTGGTCAAAGAG